>ERZ1026975.1150-NODE-1150-length-13296-cov-11.093951_pt1 | contig 13296 bp, 10 predicted proteins | sample MGYA00519561_ERZ1026975 | MGnify/ENA primary metagenome ERZ1026975 (study PRJEB26926, sample SAMN06164672) | human gut metagenome | biome: ENVO:00009003; feature: ENVO:2100002; material: ENVO:00002003 | host: Homo sapiens | place: USA | collected 2012 ... | reverse complement strand
GGAATGAGTATTATGATCGTATTGAAGGGATTACGATATACAAGAATAATTATTTTGTCCCAGTAGCCTCAAGTATGAATACCTATGTATTGGATACAGATTTTGAAAAGTTAAGTCGTGAACAAAAACAATATGTTTTCTTGAATTGTATGATTTTAAATAAGGAACAGGTAGAACATTTGGCTTTAACATATCGTCTTGAGGCTTATGATTTGAGTACTCTTCCAAGCTATCTAGGTGAGATTCAATATTATCAAGCGGCTCAGACCAGACAAAATAAAGGCGTTAAGAATGTAACCTATACCCAAAATGGAATTTCTCATGATTATGTGGCATTAAGTCCAACACTGCTTTCTTATTCGATTCCTTATGACGAAAGATGGAAAGCTTATGGAGATGGGGAATTATTAGAAGTACATAATGTAAATGGCGGATTTATTGGAATTGAAATTCCGAGTGCAGGTCAATATGAAATTACACTTGAATATAAATCGCCTGGTTTTGATATCGGATTCTCAATTTCTAGTATTACAGCACTGATTATTTTAGGGTGCTTCTATAAGTATTACGAAGATAAAAAGAAAATTGCCTCGAAATAATTTGAGGCAATTTTTTGTAGCAATAAGTCATATACTAAGACAAGGTAGGTGATGAGATGAGAAGGTTAAGGGTGTTAAGTGCGTTTATGTTAGCATGCCTCGTTTTTATTGGTGGTATTTTAGAAGTTCATGCAGAAGATTTACTCACTACTTTGGAACAATCACATATGATTGAAGTGAAGCAGAGTTGGTTTTCACTGAATAAATCGTATAAGGTTTATGTGGATGGGAACAAAGTAGGAAAGGTTGAGGGACTTTATTTTAATTTATCTATAAAAAGGGACGGAAAAATGAATAAAAGTGAGGGGTAACGATAAGGCGCGGATTACGCGGATTTCACGGATTTAGTTTACCAAATCCGCGTTATTCCTCGTAATCCGCGCCTAAAAGAAGTATCAAGAGGGTTTTGCCCCTCCCTTCGGATTGTTACATTACTTCTCGATACCCAGCAGTTCCACTTCGAATATCAAAGTAGAGAACGGCTTGATTTGGCTACCGGTTTCTCTTGAACCGTATGCCAGGTCGTAGGGGATATAGAGTTCCCACTTAGAGCCGACGGGCATCATGGTGAGGGCCTCTGTCCAGCCTTTGATTACCTGGTTGGCACGGAAAGTAGCAGGTTCGTTGCGCTTGTAAGAGCTATCGAATTCTGTTCCGTCAATCAGCGTACCTTTGTAGTTTACTTTCACCTTGCTGCTGTCAGCAGGAACGGCACCGTTACCCTTGGTGATGATTTTGTATTGCAGACCGCTCGGGGTAGTTACTACACCTTCTTTAGCCTTGTTCTCAGCCAGGAACTTTTCACCGGCAGCTTTGTTGTCAGCATACTTTTCTGCGGTTGCTTTTTCTTTGATGGCATCCATCTGAGTACGCATGTACTCTTGAGCTTTCATCATATCCATAGCACCACCCTTGCCGATGACACCTGCTACGAAACCTGCCAGCAGATTTTCGCGGCTGATGCTCTGTGTAGAGTCGTTGCCGAAGATTTGTTGGTTGAAGCCTTCCACCCATTGCTTGCTGACCATCTGGCCTACTTGCAGACCGGCCATGTAAGCCACGTCTTTCTTATCGATTTTGGCTGCGCCTTCGTTGAAACCTTTCAGGAATTCTGACATCTGGGTTGAGTCAATTCCTTGCTGTGCAAGATACTGGTCCAAACCTTCTGTACGTGCCATACCGATGGCGTAAGATAATGAGTCGATGTCCGTCTTCAAATCAGCTTTCGGACTTTGAGCAGTACAAGATGCCATACCGGCAGCTACTGCAAGAGCCATGAGAAATGTTACTTTTTTCATTTTGCTTTTACTTGTTGTTTATTTAGATAAAATTTTCTGTAATTCGACTTCGAATACGAGCGTGCTGTGGGGAGGAATCATCTCGCCGGCACCCTGCGCTCCGTATGCCAGGTCGCTGGGGATGTAGAGTTTCCACTTGGCACCTTCGGGCATAAGCTGAAGGGCTTCCACCCAACCGGGTATCACTTGGTTTACACCGAACGTGGCAGGCTGGCCGCGCTTGATGGAGCTGTCGAACAGCGTTCCGTCAATCAGTGTGCCTTCGTAGTGGCATTGCACCTGGTCGGTGGCTTTGGCATAGCGGCCCACGTTTCCTTCCGTGATAACTTCGTATTGAAGTCCGCTGGGCAGCGTAACAACTCCCTCGCGTTTTTTGTTCTCTTCCAGGAACTTTTTGCCGGCTTCTATGTTTGCTGCGTTCATCTTCTCCTCCAGTTCGGCGAAGTACTTGTTGACGATGTCACGGGCTTCTGTGTGGCTGATTGCCGTCTGGTTGCCCTCCAAAACGTCTTTGATTGCTTGTGCAAAGTCATCTACTGCAATGCCTTTGGCACCCATGCTTAAAAGATTCTGACCTATTCCAAGGCCGATAGCATAACTGAATTTGTCCATAAGATTCTTTTGTTGACGACCGGATTGGTTTCTTTTCCAGTCTATTGCAAATTTATGAGTGGCAAAAGTACGTCTTTTATTTGAATGATAAGGCTTTTAAGTATTTAATTTTTCTTATTTATATCACAACTTGAACATTCTTCTTATATTTGTCTTACTTTAATAAAGGAAAGGAGCGGAAAATGAAGAACTTGGTCATATTGTCGGGTGCTGGTATGAGCGCCGAGAGCGGCATCAGCACATTCCGTGATGCGGGCGGATTATGGGACAAATATCCGGTGGAGCAGGTGGCGACTCCCGAGGGGTATGCACGTAATCCGGAACTGGTCATTAATTTCTATAACGAACGTCGCAAGCAGTTGCTCGATGTGGTGCCGAATGCCGGGCATCTGGGCGTTGCCGACCTGGAGAGGGATTTCAATGTAACGGTCGTCACCCAGAACGTAGATAATCTGCACGAGCGTGCCGGCAGTACGCACGTGATACACTTGCATGGGGAACTGACGAAGGTTTGTTCCAGCCGCGACCCTTATAATCCGCATTTCGTCAAGGAACTGGCGCCGGAGGAATATGAAGTAAAGTTGGGCGACAAGGCGGGCGACGGTACGCAGCTCCGCCCGTTCATCGTGTGGTTTGGCGAGTCGGTGCCGGAGATTGAGACTGCCATCCGGTATGTGGAGCAGGCGGACATCTTCGTCATCATCGGCACCAGCCTGAACGTTTATCCCGCTGCGGGACTGCTGAACTACGTGCCCCGTGCCGCCGAAGTGTATCTGATAGACCCCAAGCCGGTGGACACGCACGTCATGCGTCCGATACATGTCATTCAAAAGGGAGCTTCGGAAGGGGTAAAAGAGTTGAAGGCGCTGCTTACAGTTACCCAGCCTCCTTTGCCTTAGGACTTAATCTCCTACGTCTTAGGACTTAGCCCCTCACGGTATAGGACTTAATATGCAGAACATCCAGATGTCTTTCTCCAAAACACCCGGATGTTTTACCCCAAAACATGGGGATGTTTTGCCCCATTACATCCGGATGTTTTAGGTGAAAACATGGGGATGTTTTGGGTACTCACTCCTATACTGTAGAGAGCTGGGTATAGGGGAGATTCCCGCAAGGTATAGGTCTTGCGGGAACAAAGTATATTTGTCCTCGAAATTTGTGCTATTTCTTTATCACGGCCCGTAATACGAACCAGGCATGATGGGCTACGGTACTCATCAGTCCGTAATGCCGCGCCATGATGCGGAAGCGTTCGCGCAGGGATGCTTGCCGGTTCTGGGTGGTCATTCCCTCTTCCAGATAGTCGATGAGGGTGAGATGGGTATTGTGCAAGGTCCGTGCCTTCTTCATCACCCGGATGCACCAGTCGAAGTCGGCGGAGAAGCGGTATTGCAGGTCGTAGGGTTCTACAAGGGAAGCTTTGGCAAAGAAGGCCTGATGGCAGACCAGCATGCCCTGCTTGAAGCTTCGCCAGGTAAGCACTTCCGGGGCGGCGAGGCGGCGCATGCGGATGAAGTGACCTTCCTTGTCCACCAGTTCCGTTTCGCCGTACAGCACGTCGGGTAGTTCGTTGCCGGAGATGGAACGCACCATCTGCTGCAAGGTGTCGTCCTCGTGGAAGCTGTCGCCGGCATTGAGGAAGCAGAGGTAATCGCCGGTGGCAAGGCGGATGCCTTTGTTCATGGCGTCGTACAGTCCCTTGTCCGGTTCGCTCACGATGCGGGTGATGCGGTCGCGGTAACGGTCGATGATGGAGAGCGTGCCGTCTTTGGACGCACCGTCCACAAGGATGTATTCTACGTGGTGGTAGGTTTGCGAGATAACGCTTTGAATCGTGTCCTCCAGTACCGCTTCGGCATTGTAGGTCACGGTGATGATGCTGAATTTCGGGGTGGGGTGGTTATGCATTTCTTCCGGTTACTTTGTTGTAAAGGTCAATGTATTTCTTGGCGACGACGTTCTCCGAATAGTGGGAGATGGCTTTCCGGCAGGCTTGTTCCGAGAGGCTGGGGTAGTCGGGTTCGGTCAGCGTCCAGTAGATGCCGTTGGCAAAGTCTTCCGAGGATTTGTATTGTGCCACGTAGCCGTTGTGCAGATGGTCTATCATCTCAGGGATGCCGCCCACGTTGAATCCGACGCAGGGAATGCCGCATGCCATGGCTTCCATGATGGTGTTCGGCAGGTTCTCTTCCAGCGAGGGGGTCACGAAGATGTCCACGGCATTGTAGATGTTCACCAGTTGGTGTTCGTTGCTGACGAAGTTCAGCGGGTAGACTTTGAATGGAAGCAGGTTTTCCAGTTGTTGCGATTGGTTGCCGAAGACGACGACACCCAACTGTTCCCGGAGTTCGGGATGCTTGTCAGCCAGCAGTCGGCACGATTCTATCAGGTAGTCGATGCCTTTCCGTTTGTCCGTAATCTTCACCGAGCCGAACAACATGAGCTTTTTGTCTTGCGGCAGTAGGCAACGGCTGCGGGCTTCCTGTCGGTTGCGGGGCTTGAAGAGGTTGGTGTTGATGGGGTTGGGGATGCACGTCACGGCATGTCCGCAGAAGAGGGCGCTTGTCCGGGCACGTTCTTCCAGCCAGCGGCTGCAGGTGACGAAGTTGATGTGACGGTTGCGATACAATGCCTGCTTTTTGTGGAAGATGCGGTAGGAAAGGTCACGTTTGCCTCTGCCTCCGTGGATGAAGGGGCAGTTGTGGCATTCCTGCTGGTAGTGGGTGCACTCGCGGGCATGGTGACAGATGCCAGTGCAGGGCCACATGTCGTGCATGGTCCAGACGACGGGCTTGCCCGAGGCGAGAATCTTCTCGATGTTCTTCAGCGAGAGCATCCCTTGGTTTATCCAGTGCAGATGGATGACGTCTGCTTGCTGGAATTCGGGCAGTGAGGTGATGTCTGTCCCCGTGTTGGCAATGTCTACGGCAAAGATGTTCTTCTTGTTGAAGCGGTTGGCGCTCCAGATGACGATGCGCTCCCAGACGAACTTCCACACCATGCGCCAGTTATGGTCCAGTGACACAACGGAGATTTGGTCGGTCTGCTTGTCGCGTACCAGCAGCTTGGCTTTGATGCCGTGGTTCTTGAGTGATTCCATCAGACGGCTGGCGGCGATGGCTGCGCCGCCGATGCGTTCGGATGTATTGATAAGTAGTACTCTCATGACTGTTGTTCGTTTCTTCTTTTTTGAATGTTTTTTCTTGTTACAGATGCCGGTCTTGTTTCATCCATTTCCGGATACGCTTTTGCAGCGTTTGCCATATGATGGTGAAGTTGCCGTACCGTAGGTTCAACGCCAGTTCCTCGAACGACCGTGCAATCTTTATCCAGGGATGCCGCCATGCCATGATGCGGTAAACGCTATCCTTGTAGGCAGTGTTCTCGATGACGTGGCGAGGGTGCTTCAGCGGAAACTCCACTTCGTAGCGTTTCATGGTGAAGATGCGGCGGTAACCGCGCGGCATGGTGTGTACGGAGCCGGCAAAGTGGGTGGAGTCGGCAGTGGCTCCCAGATTGTTTATCATGTTGCGGGTGGGCACGATGCTCAGACCCGAATTGAACAACATGGAAGCGTGGAAGATGGTTTCGTAATAGGCTTTCCCGTGTTCGCGGTGGCGTTGGCACATGTAGATGAAGTCTTTGCGGTAGCGCCGTGTGTGGATGAGGTTCTTCAGTTGCCGCATGTTCTCCTTGTCGTCCAGGAAGGTGTAGAATTCATCCCATTGGTCCGTCACCCGCCGCCAGCTCGCCCATCCCCAGATGGAGAAGGTGGTGGCGAAGAAGTAGTCGGAAGTGATGTCCGGTGTAATCTCCTCGTTGTTGAATCCGGCAATTATGCTGATGCGTGTGTCGTGCTCATACTTGTCGAGCAGTTCCTTGCAGAAGCCGAAGAAAGAGACGGCAGGCACGTCGTCATCCTCAAGCACGATACATTTGTCCGACAAGGAGAATGCCCACTTCTGTGCCATGTATTCCGATGGGTCGCAGCCGTAGTTCTTCTCTTGGTAGTTGTGGTGTACTTCGCATTCCCAGTCGATGTCTGCCACTACTTTGCGACAAGCTTCTATGCCCGGCATGTCGCGTTCGCCGCGCGGGCCGTCCTGATAGAGAAACAGTCGTGCGGGGCGTGCTTTCTTCACTTGTTCGAATACTTGCGCCAGCAGTTTGGGGCGGTTGAAGAAAAGAATCAGTACAGATACATCTACAAGGGCTGGTTTCATGGCAATTTTGTTGGATTAGGAGGTGGCTATATGGTCATTTGGTATGTTGAAAGAAAGAACTGCCGGATAATGATTGTTTATCTTGTCCTGCTCTTCTTCTGTATACCGGTGTAAAGTGGGATAGTTGTACCGTAGAAAGTTTTCCAATCCATCAGGTGCTTTCAGATAAAGTGGACCGAATTTGATTGGTTGTAAATGGTTGAGACTCGTCTCCAAAACATGGTCGGTAGTGGTAATCACATTGTTGTAATACAAAGTTTTCCATGAGTTGAAACAACTTTGCATTATCACCATCAAACGGTAGATTGTCTTTTTAGAGAGTGTCATATCAACTATCCGGTTCAGAAGGCAGGCAACAGCTCCACGATTGGTAGGGTTGGATATTTGACATTTTCCGAAGTGTTTCCATAGCCATACCTCTTTTCCCATCAGGCAGCATTTCAGAAAGTTGACGGCTTCATATTGTATCTTCCTTAATAGCTTATTGTTTGGAATACGGTCAAAAGGGAATATATCGACAAAGATTCCCTGATGCATAGGTACATCTTTAAACATCTCTTCGACAAACAAGGTGTTGTTTTTCTTGACTTTGGCAAAGTAATAAGGACTATGAGGGTCGGTATGTATCCATGAAAGAAAGTATGGTTCTCTCAGTTCTTGGGAGGCTATCTGGAGAAACTTATTGTAGTCTTCCCGTTTCATACCTATATCTATGTCGTCATCCCAAGGAAGAATCGCTTTGTCATAGAGTGCCCCTATTGCTGTTCCGCCGATTACAAAATAGGGAATATTGTGTTTGTCGCAGATGCGCACAATCTCTTCCAGTATTTCGTATAGCACCTGATGTAGTTGGGTCAGTTCTTCTGGGGTATATTGCTTCACCATGGATACCATTTTTGATTGATGTCTGCAAAAATAATGATAATAGTTGAAAGGAGCACTTTCCATTTCAATCTTCTTTTGCGAAATCGGACTTGAGTTTTTCTATCAGTGTGTCGGACTCCCCGCTTACCACTTTCCGGCAGAACATCTTTCCAGACTGCTGCAATACCGGCAGGTCCTCGAGTGTCATCACGCGGATGGATGCGCCGTAGTCTATGTAGTGCAAGGGGGTGAGACGGGTAAGTCCGGGGTATTCTCCCTCTAAAAGAAGCCCTTTTGAGGCAAAAGGGGAGTTGAATACGATGGTCTGTATGCACAGTTCGCTGGGTACAAAGCTGGTTCTGAAATACTTCACCAGCTTCTCCTCCGTGCACAACTTTTCATATACATATCGTGCGCAGGGCAACGTGATGGCCCAATAGTCGGAACCGAAATAGACATCTGCCTGCTTGCCCTCCAAGGGTGCAAAAGGGGCTTTCCGGATGGGGAGTATCTGTGCCAGCTTGCGCGATGCTACGATGAGTTTGTTCTTCCACCATATACTCTTCCAAGGCAGGTCACGGAAAGGGTGGTAATGGGTTATCTTGTGCAACTGCTGTTTCACGGTGCAGCGTGTCAGGTTGAAACCGCCGATGAATTCAGTGTCTTGATGCTCCTCGAAATAGTGGTGGATGGCGTTGTTGTTCCATAACGGATAGTCTTGCCCGCTCAGGCATACTACACGGGTATAGGGGATGCCGCTGTGCAATACGGCGGCAAGCAATTCTTTCTGATATTCCACTTGTTCCCATCCTCCCCAGCTTATCCGGTGGCGGGGCACGAAAGTGACCTTGTCTCCCAAGGCTTCTTCAAAAGGGTGTATATCGGCATTGAGGTCGATGTGCACGTAGAAGTCTGCCCGGTCATCCAGTGCGGCAACCAGGCGTGCCAAGTGTGGGGCATCCTTGTAGGCGGATATGATGTAGGCTATGCGGCTCATGCTCTTTTTTTCTTTAAGAGGAATTCAATGCTTTCCCGGAAGATGGTAGATTGTAGTTTCCACAAAACCAGTGCATAAAGCCCAGCTACCATAATGATTTTGGCTGCCATATTTAAGTATAGGTTTTCTATGGGCTGAGTAGCATAGTGAGTTGACACTACGAGTACAATGGATAGGGAGAGATAAGGAGAGATGTCTTTCAGCATATCGCGCAGTCTTAATCCTATCTCCCTCTTGACAAAACGGAACCATACAAACAGCCAGCCGATATTGATAATGACGAAAATACGCAGCATCCATTCCAACCCGTATGGGTATATGGCGCATACAGCTGCTATTTGCAGCAGGCTCAAGCTGATGGTGCTCCACATATAGATAGAAGAATGTCCCCGGCTGATGAGCAGGTTGGAGAACAGATTGATGACGGGAATAAATGCTCCCCAAATACATAACAGTTGCAAGATATCGGCACTGGGCAGCCACTTCTCCGTGATAGTGATTATAATCAGTTCTTTCGATACCAAGCTCAATCCCAGCATGGCGGGGAAAGAGATAAAGGCGGTGAAGCGCAGCAGCTTTCTGAATACGGCAAGTTGCCGTGCCTTGTCGTCGGCAACCCGGGTAAAGACGGGTTGTGCAATGCCGTTTATCATGCCCGTAATCGTGGTATGTCCCATGCCGTTCCACTTGTTTGCCTGCGTAAAGTTACCCACTTCCCGTTCCGAATAGAACTTACCCAACAAGACGGAAAACAAATTGTTATTGATTATGGTGAAGATATTCGTAATGATTATCTTACTGCTGAACCCTATCATCTCCTTAATGGGTGTGAAGTCGAACCGGAAGCGGGGTCTCCAATGCGAGAAGTAGAAGTTAAGAATCGTCATTACGGTGATGAAAGAGATGCTTTGCAATGCAATCCCCCAATAGGCGAATCCGTTTGCCGCCAATGTGATGCCCACAATACCGGAGACTATCAGACTTGAAATAGAAATGACGGTAGTGTCCTTGATTCTGAGGTTCTTGAATAGATATGCCCTCGGTGCAATGCTCATGCTGGAAATGACGAATCCCAAGAAGGAGAGACGGGACAGCGGTATCAGCTCGGGCGTATCGTAGAAGTCGGCAATCAGCGGTGCGGCAAAGAAGAGTAATATATATATAGTAGTGCTGCACATCAGGCTGAACCAGAACACGGCGTTGTAATCCTTGTGCAAAGTCTCCTTCCGGTTGGTCAGTGCCGAAATGAACCCACCCTCCTGCAAGGCGGCGGCAATGGCGGAGAAGATGGTAAGCATCCCTACCATACCATAATCCGAAGCATCCAGCAGACGGGCAAGGACTATTCCGAATCCCAGATTTAACAACTGCTGTATGCCGTTGCTGAATCCTCCCCAGAAGAGGCCTTTGGCTGTTTTTTCTTTGAGTGATGTATCGGACATAGTTTATTGGTTGATAAGGCAACGAGTTAACAAGGCCACGAGGCTTTTCCTTCCTCCTTGTAGCCTTGTTAACTCGTTACCTTGTTACTGTTTTATTTCACCTCGCTGCCCGGCTTCACCTCTTTCAGCAGTGAAGTCACCGCCAGCGAGCCGTCATAATTCTCGGCAGAGAGAATCATTCCCTCACTTACCAGCCCGTTCTTGAATTGGCGTGGAGCGAGGTTGGCGATGAACAGCACTTGCTTGCCTACCAGTTCTTCCGGTTTGTAGTGCTGGGCAATGCCGCTGACGATGGTGCGGTTTTCCAGCCCGTCGGCAATCTTGAACTTCAGCAGCTTCTTCATCTTGGGCACTGCCTCGCATTCAAGCACTGTACCTACGCGGATATCCAGCTTTTCAAAGTCTTCGAAGGCGATGGTCGGCTTGATGGGGTTTGCCTTGTAGGTGGCGGCTTCGTTTGCCTTCTTGGTGGCAAGCAGCTTGTCTACTTGTGCCTGGATGACGTCGTCTTCTATCTTTTCGAACAGCAGTTCGGGGGTGCCCAGCTGATGTCCGGCAGGCAACAGGTCGGTGTGTCCCAGCTCTGCCCAGTCAAAGCTGTCCATGTTCAGCATCTTGCGAAGCTTCTCGCTGCTGAAGGGCAGGAACGGTTCGAAAGCAATGGCAAGGTTGGCGACCAACTGCAACGAGATGTGGAGAATGGTGGCTACGCGCTCCATGTCTGTCTTGGCAAGCTTCCACGGCTCGGTGTCGGCAAGGTATTTGTTTCCGATGCGGGCAAGGTTCATCGCTTCCTTCTGTGCGTCGCGGAATTTGAATACGTCCAGCAACTTCTCCACTTCTGCCTTGACGTCGGCAAATTCTTTCAGCGTCTCGCGGTCGTAGTCGTTCAGTTCGCCTGCGGCGGGCACTACGCTGTCGAAGTACTTCTTGGTGAGTTGCAGGGCGCGGTTCACGAAGTTGCCATAAACGGCAACCAGCTCGTTGTTATTACGTGCCTGGAAGTCCTTCCAGGTGAAGTCGTTGTCTTTTGTCTCCGGTGCGTTGGCGGTCAGCACGTAGCGCAGCACATCCTGCTTGCCGGGGAAGTCAACGAGATACTCGTGCAGCCATACCGCCCAGTTGCGTGAAGTGGAAATCTTGTCGCCCTCCAGGTTCAGGAACTCGTTGCTCGGCACGTTGTCCGGCAGGATGTAGCTACCCTCTGCCTTCAGCATGGCGGGGAACACGATGCAGTGGAACACGATATTGTCTTTTCCGATGAAGTGTACCAGACGCGTTTCGGGGTCTTTCCACCATTTCTCCCATGTGTCGGGCAGCAACTCTTTGGTGTTGCTGATGTAGCCGATAGGGGCGTCGAACCATACATAGAGCACTTTGCCCTCGGCACCCTCTACGGGAACGGGAATACCCCAATCCAGGTCGCGGCTCACGGCACGCGGCTGCAAGCCCATGTCGAGCCAGCTCTTGCATTGGCCATAAACATTGGGACGCCACTCCTTATGGTCTTCCAGAATCCATTGGCGAAGCCATTCCTCGTGTTTGTCCAGCGGCAGATACCAGTGCTTCGTCTCACGCATCACGGGCTGGCTGCCGCTGATGGCACTCTTCGGATTAATCAGGTCCGTGGGGCTGAGGCTGGTGCCGCACTTCTCGCATTGGTCGCCGTAAGCGCCTTCGGCATGGCAGTGGGGGCACTCGCCGGTGATGTAGCGGTCGGCAAGGAAGGTCTTGGCTTCTTCGTCGTAATACTGCATGCTGGTCTTTTCGATGAATTCTCCCTTATCGTACAGCTTGCGGAAGAAGTCGGAAGCCGTGTCGTGATGCGTCTTTGAGGTAGTACGGCTGTACACGTCGAAGGAGACGCCGAACTCTTCGAAAGACTTCTTTATAAGCGTATGATAGCGGTCCACCACGTCTTGCGGGGTGATGCCTTCCTTCTTGGCGCGGATGGTGATGGGCACTCCGTGTTCGTCGGAGCCGCCGATGAAGATAACATCTTCCTTTTTCAGTCGCAGGTAGCGGACGTAGATGTCGGCAGGAACATAAACGCCTGCCAGGTGTCCGATATGAACCGGGCCGTTGGCATACGGCAATGCCGAGGTCACGGTGGTACGTTTGAATTTCTTTTCCATTGTGTTATTATGTATCTCTTTTGTTATGAACGCTTTTAGTGGCACAAAGATAGCTGTTTTCTGCAAAATATGAGTATTCTTCCAGATTCTTTCCAGATTTAGGCTTCATCTTTGCCATACAAAATGAACAAACTTGGTATTGATAATGTAAAAAAACGAAATGACTATGAAACTGGAAAAGTACTTCTTATTATTGGCGTTAGGCGTGTTTGCCTTTGCCTTGCAAAGCTGTGATGATGACGACAACGACGGAATCTCCGTGCCCGCGGAACTGAGTAATGCGTTGGCCAAGGAGCATCCCAATGCCCAGCGTATAGAATGGGAAACAAAAGGTGCATATTATGTGGCTGATTTCCATGAGGACAATTTCGAAAAGGAGGCCTGGTTCACCAAAGACGGTGTATGGCAGATGACCGAAACCGACCTCCGTTATGCAGACCTTCCCGCTCCGGTGAGAAGCTCTTACGAGAGTAGTACCTATTATAATGTATGGAAGGTGGAAGATGTAGACAAGCTGGAACGTAAGGAAATGGCTGTTGTCTACATCATCGAAGTGGAGAAAGGTAATCAGGAAATGGACCTCTATTATTCGGAGGACGGCATTCTGGTGAAGGAAGTGGCCGATGCGCACAACGGCGGTTCTCCCGAAGATTATCTCCCTTCTGATATTTCCGCTGCCATCAAAGATTTTATAGCAGAGAAATATCCCAATGCCCGCATTGTGGATATTGAAAAAGAAAAGAACGGTATGACGGAAGTCGAAATCGTGCACGGAAGTATCAGCAAGGATGTGATGTTCACCGCTGAGGGTGCATGGGCCTATACTATCTGGGATATCAGTAAGAGACATCTGGAGGATGTAGTGAAGAACGCCGTTACGGCTGCCCATCCCGGTTATGTCATTGATGATGCCGACTTTATTGAGACTCCCGATGGCAGTTACTTTTTGGTAGAGATGGAGCAAGGGGAAAGGGAAATCTACGTAAAGGTGACAGCGGAAGGTGAAATACTGCCATAATCTTATACTGAATACTTCCCTTTAAATCAGCGTATTGTATTTACCGCTTGTTTACTGTCTTATCCTGATATAGGTAGACACATTTACAAACTAATAAATGTGTTA
>ERZ1026975.1130-NODE-1130-length-13411-cov-4.388440_pt1 | contig 13411 bp, 8 predicted proteins | sample MGYA00519561_ERZ1026975 | MGnify/ENA primary metagenome ERZ1026975 (study PRJEB26926, sample SAMN06164672) | human gut metagenome | biome: ENVO:00009003; feature: ENVO:2100002; material: ENVO:00002003 | host: Homo sapiens | place: USA | collected 2012 ... | reverse complement strand
TTATCGTCGGCAGCGTCAGATGTGTATAAGAGACAGGACCCACTCCAGCGAGGGCGAGGGCCTGCTGTTCTATGGCTCCACGATCCTGCCTTTCGTGGACCATTTCCCCAAGAACACCGAGCTGTACCGCATTATGACCACCAAACCCCAGGAACTGAAAAAGGAGGATGAATGACCATGAAACCCAACACCGAACTGAATACCATGATGTTTTTTGACGATGCCCTGGAGGGTGAGCGCACCCAGCTGCTCACCGAGCTGGCCGATGCCGTCAGCGAGACCCGCACGGCGGCGGATCAGGCTGCGGAGCTGAACGAGGACGGCGAAGCGGGCCTGCTGCGCCTGACGGAAATCTGGTGCGCCATGAACGGCGTCCCGGCCATCGTCATCTTCGAGGGCGGGCAGTCCGAGCTGCTGGCCAATGTGGTGGCGCAGATCTACGCCCATCTGCTTCAGCACCCCTCCCGTGACCCTGTGGGGCTGGCCGTCTATGTGGAGCTGCGCTACATGACGGCCTCCCTCATGTTGGGGGAATGGTTTGAATAAGGAACCGCGCCTGCGCTTTACGGACGAGGAACGGGCTGACCCGGCTCTGGAGAAGCCCATCCGTAAGGCGGACAAGGCCGCCGCCAAAGCAGACAAGGCGCAGGCCAAAATCCCCAAAAAGCAGGTCCGGCAAAAGACGGTGGACCCGGAGACCGGCAAAGTGACCACCAAGCTGGTGCTGGAGGACAAGAAGAAGCCGCCCTCCAAATTGTCCCATGCGGTGCGGGATACCCCCGCCAATGCCGCTCTGGGGAAGCTCCACAAGGAAATCCGGGAGACCGAACAGGACAATGTGGGCGTGGAGAGCGCCCACAAGTCCGAGGAGGCTGCCGAGACCGGCGTTAGGCTTGCACGGGAAGGCTACCGCAGCCACAAGTTGAAGCCCTACCGCAAGGCGGCCCAGGCCGAGCAGAAGCTGGAGAAGGCCAATGTGAACGCCTTGTATCAGAAGTCCCTGCGGGAAAATCCCCAGCTTGCCAGCAACCCCATCTCCCGCTGGCAGCAGAAACAGGCCATCAAAAAGGAATACGCTGCCGCCAAGCGCGCCGGTCAAGCTGTCGGGAACACCGCCAAGACTGCGGAGGCCACCGGCATGGCGGCCAAGGCGGTCAAGGAGAAAGCCCAGCAAGCGGGCGCGTTTGTCATGCGCCACAAAAAGGGCTTTTTGATTGCGGGTGCGATCTTCCTGCTGGTCTGTATGCTGCTCAACACCATGTCCTCCTGCTCCATGATGGCGCAGAGTATCGGTTCCGTGGTGTCCGGCACCACCTACCCGTCGGATGATCCTGAGCTGGTGGCGGTGGGGGCCGACTACGCTGCCAAAGAAACGGCGCTGCAAGCCGAGATCGACAACATCGAAAGCAGCCATCCGGGGTATGACGAGTACCGCTATGACCTGGATATGATCGGGCATGACCCCCATGAGCTGGCAGCCTACCTGTCCGCCGTGCTGCAAGGCTATACCCGGCAGAGCGCCCAGGCCGAGCTGGAGCGCGTGTTCGACGCACAGTATGAACTGACGCTTACCGAGGAAGTGGAGATACGATACCGCACCGAAACTTCCACGGACCCCGTGACCGGCGAGACGACCACCGAGGAAGTCCCGTATGAGTATTACATTCTGAATGTGAAGCTCACCAGCAAGCCCATATCTTCCGTGGCTTCGGAGCTGCTAACCCCGGAACAGCTGGAAATGTACCAGGTGTACCGGCAGACGCTGGGCAACAAGCCGCTGATCTTCGGCGGCGGCTCCCCGGATACGAGCAACTCCGAGGACCTGACCGGCGTGGTATTCGTCAACGGCACCCGCCCCGGCAATCAGGCCGTGGTGGACATAGCCAAAAGTCAGGTGGGCAATGTGGGCGGTCAGCCCTACTGGAGCTGGTACGGCTTCAATTCCCGTGTGGAATGGTGCGCCTGCTTCGTGTCCTGGTGCTACGGCCAGATGGGGCTGTCCGAGCCGCGCTTTGCCGCCTGCCAGTCCCAGGGTATTCCGTGGTTCCAGTCTCACGGACAATGGGGCGGGCGTGATTACGCCAATATCGCCCCCGGCGACGCCATCTTCTTTGACTGGGACCTGGATGGCAGCGCCGACCATGTGGGCCTTGTGGTCGGCACAGACGGCAGCCGGGTCTACACCGTGGAGGGCAATTCTGGCGACGCCTGCAAGATCAAGAGTTATTCCCTGTCCTACGAGTGCATCAAGGGCTACGGCCTGATGAACTGGTAAGGCCGATTTATGAGAAAAGGAGTGATTGAAATGGCTAAGAACAAAATCCAGCGCATTGACCAGGAGATTGCCAAGGTCCGCGAGAAGATCGCGGAGTACCAGGACAAGCTGAAAACCCTGGAGGCGCAGAAAACCGAGGCGGAGAACCTGGAAATCGTTCAGATGGTGCGCGCCCTGCGGCTGACCCCGGAGCAGCTGAACGCCATGCTGTCCCACGGAGCGGTTCCCGGCATGGCCGCTGCCTCTGCTGACTACCCCGAACAGGAGGAGATTGACTATGAAGAATAAGAGAATTTTCAAAAGCCTTGCGGCCCTCTGCGCCGCTATGGTGCTGATGATGGGCCTTTCGGTAACTGCCTTTGCTCAGGGGACGGACCAGCCCCCGGCAGAGGACGCCACCAACGACAGCAATGTGGTCGTGGAGGAAACCGAGGACAGTCCGGCCCTGACCCCGGATGGCAACGCCGCCCTGGTGGATGATTTCGGCGACAACAAGCAGCTCATCACCGTCACCACCAAGGCAGGCAACTACTTCTACATCCTCATTGACCGGGCCAACGAGGACAAGGAAACCGCTGTCCACTTCTTAAACCAGGTGGACGAGGCGGACCTGATGGCGCTGATGGAGGACGGTCAGACCACCCAGGAGCAGCCCGCCACCTGTACCTGTACGGAGAAATGTGTGGCCGGTGCGGTGAATACGGCCTGCCCGGTGTGTGCCACCAATATGAGCGCCTGCACGGGTAAGGAGCCGGAACCGGAGACCCCGGAAGAAACCCCGGAACCGGAAGAACCGGCGCAGAAACCCGCAGGACTGAATCCGGCCATTCTTTTGGCGGTGCTGGCTCTGATGGGTGGCGGCGGCGCTTTTGCCTACTTTAAGCTGGTAAAAAGCAGACCCAAGACCAAGGGCAACGACAATTTGGACGATTATGACTACGGCGAGGATGATACCGATCAGGAGGACGAGGACTCCTGGGAGACCGAGGAATCTGACGAGCCGGACGCTGACGGGGGCGGCGACGAGGAAAGCGAGGACAAGACGGTTTGACCCGCTTCACCGACAGCCCCTATGAACGCATGATGACACGCAGGCCGGAGGGCGGGAAGGAAACTTCCCGTCCTCCTACTTTATCTCCCGGCCACCCCTGTTATGGCTGCGGAAATTACCGTGACGGTCAGCCCTGCGTGGGATTCTGCCACCGGCAGCTGACCGCATGGCTGCGGGAAAGGAGGATGAAAAACCATGAAGCTGGTGATCGCTGAGAAACCGTCCGTTGCCCAAAGTCTGGCCGCCGTGATTGGGGCCACCGCCCGCAAGGACGGCTATCTGGAGGGCGGCGGCTGGCGGGTCAGCTGGTGTGTGGGCCATCTGGCTGGTCTGGCCGACGCCGACGCTTATAACCCGGACTACGCCAAGTGGCGCTATGACGATCTGCCCATTCTGCCGGAACCCTGGCAGATGGTGGTGAGCAAGGACAAGAAGAAACAGTTTGATGTGCTGAAGCAGCTGATGAACGCCCCGGATGTGACCGAAGTGGTAAACGCCTGCGACGCCGGACGCGAGGGCGAGCTGATCTTCCGCAGCGTCTATGAGCTGGCGGGCTGCCAGAAGCCCATGAAGCGGCTCTGGATTTCCTCAATGGAGGATTCCGCCATCCGGGAGGGCTTTGCAAACCTGCGCCCCGGTGCAGACTATGACGGCCTGCGGGATGCGGCCCTCTGCCGCGCCAAAGCGGACTGGCTGGTGGGTATCAATGCCACCCGGCTGTTTTCCGTGCTGTACCACCGGACCCTCAACATCGGACGTGTCATGTCCCCGACGCTGGCCCTCATTGTCCAGCGAGAAGCCGAGATCGACACCTTCAAGCCGGTGCCATTCTACACGGTCACACTGGAGCTGCCCGGTTTCACCGTTTCCGGGGAGCGCATGGCAGACAAGGCTGCCGCCCAACAGCTGAAAACGGCCTGCCAAGGTGCGGCTGCCACAGTGAAAAAAGTGGGGCGCAAAAACAAATCCGAGAAGCCGCCCGCCCTCTATGACCTGACCACCCTCCAACGGGACGCCAACCGGCTGCTGGGGTTCACCGCCCAGCAAACCCTGGACTACCTGCAAAATTTGTATGAAAAGAAGCTCTGTACCTACCCTCGGACGGACAGCCGCTATCTGACTTCGGATATGGCGGCGAGTCTACCGGAGCTGGTCCAGCTCACTGCCGGGGCGATGCCCTTTTCCAATGGCATGGAGATTGCCTGCAATGCCGCCCAGATTGTCAACGACAAGAAAGTGACCGACCATCATGCAGTGATCCCTACCCGCAACCTCCAGGGCGCGGACCTGTCCGGCCTGCCGGTGGGCGAAAAGGCGGTGCTGGAGTTGGTGGCTCTGCGCCTGCTGTGCGCCGTGGCCCAGCCCTATACCTTTGCGGAAACCGCCGTTGTTGTCGAGTGCGCCGGAGCGGAGTTTACTGCCAAAGGCCGCACAGTGAAAAATTACGGCTGGCGGGCGCTGGACGCTGCCTATCGCGCAGGGCTGAAGAATGTGGAGCAGGACAAAGAACCCGAGGACAAGGCTCTGCCTGAGCTGTCTGAAGGTCAGACGCTGCCCCTTTCTGGTGCTACCGTCAAGGAGGGCAAGACCACCCCGCCCAAGCACTTCACCGAAGATACGCTACTCTCCGCAATGGAGACTGCCGGGAAGGACGATATGCCGGAGGATGCCGAGCGCAAGGGCCTGGGGACCCCGGCCACCCGCGCCGGGATTCTGGAAAAGCTGGTTTCCACCGGCTTTTTGGAGCGCAAAAAGAGCAAGAAAACCGTGCAGCTCATGCCATCCCATGACGCGGTATCCCTTATCACCGTGTTGCCGGAGCAGCTGCAATCGCCCCTTCTGACTGCTGAGTGGGAGTACCGGCTGGGTGAGATCGAGCGTGGCGAGCTGGCCCCGGAGGATTTCATGGCTGGGATTAGTGCCATGCTCAAAGAACTTGTGGGAACCTATCAAGCTATCAAGGGAACGGAGTATTTGTTCAGCCCTTCCCACGAAGTGGTGGGCAAATGCCCCCGCTGTGGCGGAGAGGTTGCAGAAATGCAAAAAGGCTTCTTCTGTCAGACAGAATCTTGCAAATTTGCAATTTGGAAAAACAACAAGTGGTGGGAGATGAAGCACAAGCAACCTACCAAAGCCATCGTAACGGCACTGCTCAAAGATGGCCGCGCTCATGTGAGGGGCTTGTACTCCGAGAAAACCGGCAAGACCTACGATGCCACTGTGGTGTTGGCGGATGATGGGCAGTACGCCAACTTCAAGCTGGAGTTTGACCAGCAGAAAGGTGGCAAACGATGAAGCTCTCACGCTATGAACAGGAAACCATCATCCTCTACAACCAGGCCGAAGCCACCGCCGAGGTCTATACCCATGACCCCCGGCTGCTGGAGAAGCTGCGGCGACTGGCAGAGAAATACCCGGACCAGATTGTGAAAAAGGACCGCCAGACCTTTCTCGTTCCCAAACGCTGTGTGTCCGTCCGGGAACCTTACAGCGCCGAGCGCCGTAAGGCAGCCAGTGAACTGGCCAAGGCTGCCGGATACAGGCCGCCCACCCCCAAGAAAGGCAATGAGTAAGCATGGCTGAAAGTGTCTTTGAGGCTGTCAAGCAGTCCATCACCGTCCGAGAAGCAGCGCAGATGTACGGAATCGAGGTCAACCGGAGCGGCATGGCCTGTTGTCCCTTCCACGATGACAAAAATCCCAGCATGAAGCTGAACGAGGAATATTTTTATTGCTTTGGCTGCGGAGCCACCGGCGATGTGATTGACTTCACAGCGAGGCTCTACAATCTGTCCCCCAAAGAGGCCGCCGAGAAGCTGGCCCAGGATTTTGGCCTGGCTTATGACAGTCAGGCCCCTCCCCGGCGACGCCATGTCCGCCAGAAATCCGAGGCGCAGAAATTCAAGGAGGACCGAGACCATGCCTTTCGTGTCCTGGCCGACTACTTTCATTTGCTCCGCAAGTGGGAAACGGACTACACACCCAAAACACCGGAGGAAAATCCACATCCCCGATTCATGGAGGCAATCCAGAAAAAGGACTATGTGGGCTATCTGCTGGATTTTTTTCTGGAGAACAGCCCGGAGGAGCAAAAGCTGTGGATTGCCGAACATCAATCAGAAATAGCCAAATTGGAAAGGAGAGTGAAATTCATGGCTGATAAGACCACCAATCGAGAACGGTTACAAGAGATCACAGCGGGCATTGAACAGGGTATCAAGGAACTGTTTGAGAGCGAGAAGTATATGCGCTATCTGTCCGTCATGTCCAAGTTCCACCGCTACTCCGTCAACAACACCATGCTCATCTATATGCAGCGCCCGGACGCCACCCTGGTGGCCGGGTTCAACAAGTGGAAAAATCAGTTTGAGCGCCATGTGAAAAAGGGTGAGCATGGTATCACCATCATTGCCCCCACGCCCTACAAAAAGAAGATCGAGGAAATGAAGCGCGACCCGGATACTCATGCACCCATCCTGGACGCGGATGGCAAGGCGGTCATGGAGGAAAAAGAAATTGAAATCCCCATGTTCCGTCCGGTGAAGGTGTTCGATGTGAGCCAGACGGACGGAAAGCCCCTGCCAGAGCTGGCCTCCAGCCTGTCCGGGACGGTGCCGCACTATGAGGCTTTCATGGAAGCTCTGCGCCGCTCGGCTCCGGTTCCCATCGAGTTTGAGCCGATGGCCGAGAACATGGACGGCTATTTCTCCTCTGACCAGCAGCGGATCGCCATCCGGGAAGGCATGAGCGAGGTGCAGACTGTTTCCGCCGCTGTCCATGAGACCGCGCACAGTAAGCTCCACGACCCCAAAAAGTACGAAGCGGAGCCGACCTGGAAGATCGTGATGGTGAGCGAGGGCGGCACCAAGCATGACTTCCGTCTGGACTTCGCCACCGAAGCAGAGGCGGAACAGGCCGCCGCCGAGGAAGGCTGGCGCTATGTGGACGAGAATCGGTTTGAGTGGCGGTTGGAAGTGGAGGAAGATCTGACGGCGGTGAAACAGGCCGCCAAGAACCGCAACACCGAGGAAGTGGAGGCCGAGAGCATTTCTTATGCGGTTTGCCAGTATTTCGGCATCCAGACCGGCGAGAACAGTTTTGGCTACATCGCTTCCTGGTCGAAGGACAAGGAGCTGAAGGAGCTGCGGGCCAGTCTGGAGACCATCAACAAGACTTCCTGCGAGCTGATTAACGACATCGAGCGCAACTACAAGGAAATCTGCAAGGAGCGCGGCATTGACCTGACTGCCGCCACGGAACCGCAGCAGGACTCTATCGAGCAGCTGGCAGCAGACATCGACCAGTTCACTTTCGATTATGACCCTTATGAGTATCGGAACAATGCAGATAGCCGTGAGGACGCACTGCACGAACTGACTGCCACACTCCGAAGCGGAGATGCCAGCGGTGTACGCGAATGGCTCCAGAATATCGTGAACGAGGATGAACCGGATGAAACCACCCAAAAAGCTGCCGAGCTTATGGGACGCTTGGATCAGCTGGTGCCGATGACTGAACCGGAACAGCTGACCGAGCCGGAAAATACCGAAAGTGTCCAGCCCAGCGCCGAGTACCGGGAGGCCCTGTTGGTGCTGGATGATACCAGCTACCTTCATGTTCAGCCCTGCGACACCGGCTGGGACTACACGCTCTACGATGTGGCAACCATGAAGCAGATGGACGGCGGCCAGTTGGACGGGCCGGATATGGGCCGTTCCACAGCGGTTAGCCATATCTGCGAGGACCTGGGGATGGGCGGCAAGTCCATCAAGTATGCGCCGCTGTCCATGATCGAGACTTTGCAGGAGGCGGCTTACCACCAGATGCAGGAACAGGTCAGCCAGCAGACCACAGAAGCTGCCGCCACCCAGCTGCCGGATGCCCAGGAGCAGGCGTTGGACGAGTATCCCATGCCGGACCCGGCACTGACTCAGGATGATCTGGAGAAATGCGGCTACCTGGACGGTGACCTTCTGCCCCTCTCCAAAGAGCGAGCCTATGAGCTGATGGAGCGAGACCTGACCGTTTATATCGTCCAGGAGGGTGAAAACCCGGAAATGGCCTTTGACACTGCCGACCTGGACGCCCATGACGGTATCTTTGCTGTGTCCCGCGAGGAATGGGAGCAAAGCCCGGACTTTCACGAAAAAGTTTTGGAACGACAGGATCGGCAGTTGGAACGGGAACAGGCGTTTCTTTCCCATGAGGGAAATTGTTTTGCTATTTATCAGGTGAGCAAGGATGACCCGCAGAATGTGCGTTTTATGAATCTGGATTGGCTGCAATCGCACAATCTGTCCGTAGAGCGGAGTAACTATGACCTTATCTATACCGCCCCTCTGGACGGTTCCGGCAGCACTATGGAGCAGCTGGAAAGGCTGTATGAGCAGTTCAATCTGCAAAAGCCGGTGGATTTTCACAGCCCGTCTATGAGCGTCAGTGACATCGTTGCCATCAAGCAGAATGGTCAGGTATCCTGTCATTACTGCGACAGTGTTGGTTTCACCCAGGTGCAAGGTTTCTTGCCGGAAAATTCGCTGAGAAATGCGGAAATGACGGTGGAAGATGATTACGGCATGATCGACGGTATCATCAATAACGGCCCAAAGGAGCCGACAGTGGCCCAGCTGGAACAACAGGCCCGCAGTGGTCAGCCCATTTCTCTTATGGACTTGGCAGCAGCCGTCCATCGAGAGGAACGGGAAAAGAAAAAGTCCGTAATGGAGCAGCTGAAAAGCCAGCCCAAGACGGAACACAAAAAGACAGCGCAAAAAAAGAGCGCGGAAAGGGAGCTTTGATATGAACAACTTCACCTTTGAGGAAACGAACCTTCTTTGCATCTACAACACCGGCAGCCGCACCGGGCTGATCGACGCTCTGACGGAGATGCGCGGTGAGCTTTCGCCGGAGGAAGCCGAGCTGCGGGAACTGACGGACAGCGCCCTGGGTAAACTCCAAGCTATGAACGACACCGAGTTTGCCGAACTGGAGCTGTACCCAGATTTCGACGAGTAAAAAACACACATAAAGACCTGATGGGACGGCCTGATATGCCGTCCCATTTCTATTCAACATGAAGGGAGGACAGAAAACCATGCCATCCAAAGCTGAATTTTACCGGCAGATGGCCGAACAGGTATCGACCCAGCTTGTAGGCAGCTGGAAGGAGTGGACGGCTTTTCTCACCACCGCCGCCCGCCTTTATAAATACCCATTCCACGAGCAAATGATGATTTACGCCCAGCGCCCGGATGCCACCGCCTGCGCCGAGTATGACCTGTGGAATGAAAAAATGGGACGGTATGTGCGCCGTGGCTCCAAGGGTATTGCCCTGGTGGACGATTCCGGCGACAAGCTTCGCCTGCGCTATGTGTTCGATATTTCCGATACCGGCACCCGTGAACATTCCCGTACACCCTGGTTGTGGCAGCTGGAAGAACAGCACATTGGGCCTGTGTCGGCCATGCTGGAGCAAAACTACGGCGTTGCCGGTGACAATCTCGCCCAGCAGCTCACGGATGTAGCCGGAAAGCTGGCGAGTGAGTATTGGGACGATCATCAGAGAGATTTCCGCTATATCGTTGACGGTTCGTTCCTGGCGGAGTACGATGATTACAACATCGAAGTCCAATTTAAGTCCGCCGCCACCGTCAGTATCGCCTATGCCCTGATGTCTCGCTGTGGGCTGGATACGGAACAATATTTCCAGCATGAGGACTTCATGCCGATTTTCGATTTCAATACCCCGGCCACGGTTGGGGCGTTGGGCGCGGCGGTCAGCCAGATTAACCAGCAGGTTTTGCGGCAGATCGGCGTCACCATCCAGATCTATGAGCGCGAGCAACTCGCGGAAAGGAGCGTTACACATGGAGAACAGCCTGACTTACACGATGAACGGAGATTATCAGATTCCCGACCTGAAGCTGACCGAACAGCCGGAGAAGCCCCTGGGCAAGTACGGCAGGATGCGGAAAGCGTACCTGAAGGAACACCGGCCCCTGATTTACAATCAGCTGCTGCTGACCGAGAAGCTGTACCCGCACCTCATCGAGATCGACGAGACAGCGCAGAGCCGTCTGGAGCAGATGATGCCCCAGCTGGCGAAAGACGCGGGCGCGACGGAGCAGCTGAAAGCCAGCGACCCGATGCGCTGGGTGGGCCTGATGAACACCTGCAAAGCACAGGCCGAGGAGATTCTGATGGCGGAGCTTATTCACAGCTGAGTTTCTTCCTCTCCGAAGCAGAACAAATCAGAATCATAGATGAAGCAGAGAATGTGAAAACATCCTCTGCTTTTTCTTTTGCCCAGGCTGACATCGACCATGTGCTGCGGCTGGGCGGCAACACCTATCGCCAGAGAGAGCGCATTGTCGCGGCCTTTGAGGAGCAGAAGTCCACCACCGAGATCGCAGACACCCTGAAAACCCTGTACCATGGCGGCAACGGGATTGGCAGCATCACTGCATGGTATGCCGAGGATGGAATCCATCTTTCCCACGGCAAAACTGCCCGTTACGATAAGTCCGCCCAGGTCATTTCCTGGGAGAGTGCCGCTGAGCGTATCGGCCAGCTTTTGCAGGACGGCCAGTTTGCCACCAATGTGGAGCTGGCTGAGGCTGCGGGCTATGAACGCTCCCTCCTCGCGGAAAAGTTCTGGAATCTGTACCACGATTTCAGCGAGGAAGCCAGAGAAGCTGGGTATCTGCCCATCCTTTCCAACAATCCGGGGCGCGGTTTCCCAGAGGAATCTGCATGGCTCACCGAACAGCTGAAAAGCCCGGAGTTTCGCCAGAACCTTGCGGAAGAATATGCTGCCTTCTGGACGGCCTACCAGCAGGATCGGGATTTGCTGCGCTTCCACTACCATAAACCCAAAGAAATTTGGGAGAACCTGCAAGATCTGTCCTTGCCTCGCACCACCTTTACCTCTCAGTTGACGGAAGTACCTTCGGTCAAGCAGTTTATCTCTGAGGACGAGATCGACGCCGCCATGACCAGAGGCAGCGGATTTGAGGGCGGTAAGGGCCGAGTTTTCACCTTTTTCCAGGAACCCCATACGGATAAGGAAAAGGTGGATTTTCTCAAACATAAGTATGGTATTGGCGGTCACTCCCATGCCCTGTCCGGTGCAATGAAAAGCGATGAAAGCCACGACGGAAAAGGTCTGCACTACAAAAAAGACGGCTGCCCGGATGTGCATTTCACCTGGGAGAAAGTCGCCAAACGGATTACCGACCTGATCCAGAAGGGACGCTATCTCACAGAACAGGAACAGGCGGAGTATGACAAAATCCAGGCAGAAAAGGCCCTGGCGGAAGAAGATGCCCTGCAAGCCCAGCAGCCGGACCCGGCTGTGTGGGAATACAACGGCGTCAAGGAGCGCCACCCGGATGATATAATCCTCTACCAAATGGGGGATTTTTTTGAGCTGTACGGTGAGGACGCCAAAACTGCTGCTGCGGAACTGGACCTCAATCTCACGACCCGCGCTATCCCCGGCGGTGGCCGTGTGGAAATGTGCGGCTTTCCGGCAAACCGGCTGGAGCAGGTTGTGGAACAGCTGCGGGATAAGCATGATGTGACCATTTCCGCTGTCCCGAAGGGCGGCAGGGAGCGGCAGGAGTATTCCATGCCCTCTATCGACCATGAGGCGGAACAGCACATCAATGCCCAGGAAGCGGAGTTTGGCGCAGACGGGACCAGAGTATTTCAGGAGACCGAAGCAGCCGCAGCCCCTACGATTCGAGAACTGCATGAGCAATACAAGCCCATTGTACTTGCCGCTGTTATGGAAGATGTGCCATATCGCAATGCCTGCGGTCACAGTGACCATGAGAACGCCGTGATCGAGGGCAATGCCGCTATTCGCCGTGCTGTCCTGGGATCTGGCAACATGGAGCTGCTCCGCCTCTATTCCGACACACCGGAGTTCCGCCAGCGCCTTCATCGAGAAATCATCGACGAGACCTATCCCAAGCTCCATGAGCTGCTGCACCCTCTCACGGACAATGACATCGACAAGGCTATCCAGGACTGGAACGGCAAAATCGAAAGTAAACACGCCGTTGTCCGTTACATGGAGAAACATGGGCGGGAAAAAGATACCGCTGCATGGCTGGCCCATGAGTTTGACGGCGGCGATGGCAAAACCCCGTTTTCGGTTCGCCCGGAAAGCCCCGAAGGAACGGTGCTGCCCTGGCCCAAGGTACAGCGCCGGATCGCTCAGCTTATCAAGGAGGACCGGTTCTACACCGAAGCGGAACAGGACCGGTTCGACAACATCGACCCCATCGCCATTCGGGAGGCTTTGGCCGAGCGCGGCATTGTGAATGGTGAACTGGTGGATGAGGAAAAACTGGATAATGACCCATTCATCCAGCGTGTTATGGCGGATGTGGAGGCCATATCCAGAGAGAGCGTCCCGGCAGATGAGCCGGAACAGCCTTCTCCCCATAATTTGCGTGTTCTGGTTTCAGATGAGGAATACGCTGCGGCTCGTGGCACACTCCGGGAGCGAACCTCCTACGATCCAGCGGTTCCTCCTTACAATGTGGGTGATATTGTCTATCTGGATGACCGGCCCCATCAGATCACAGAGCTGCGGGATGACACGGTGCAGCTGCTGCCCACCGGCATGAGCTATCCCATCTACCGGGCTGAGAGCCGGGAACGGTTTGAGCAGCTTTTGCGGGAGGATAACCGCAACGACTTCTATACCGAATTCCTGCCTGCAAATCTGGATACGGTGGACCAGGACCTTCGGGATGTGCTGGCCCATGGCCTGATTGGTGAGGCGGACAAGGCGGAGCTTTCCGAGCTTCTTCGCAACGGCAAGAGTAACCAGGAGGTAGCCTTGTGGCTGAGCCGGGCCTATCCTGACATCATCGAGACGATGGAGCTGGAGACCGGCGATACCGCCGACTACCGAACCATACCCGAAGGCATCGAGCTGGAAGTGCTGGACGCGGACGAGAAGCGACTGGCCATGCTGTTCTTCCGCTGGGATGAGGTTGCACCGCTGCTGCGCGGGCTATATGCCCGCCAGCTGGACGGCTTTGTGCAGGAGCAGGATGAACCGTATATGGA
>ERZ1026975.1121-NODE-1121-length-13503-cov-4.571014_pt1 | contig 13503 bp, 9 predicted proteins | sample MGYA00519561_ERZ1026975 | MGnify/ENA primary metagenome ERZ1026975 (study PRJEB26926, sample SAMN06164672) | human gut metagenome | biome: ENVO:00009003; feature: ENVO:2100002; material: ENVO:00002003 | host: Homo sapiens | place: USA | collected 2012 ... | reverse complement strand
GATACACCACGCGCAACAGCGCTTTCCGCGTGCACGCACGAATCCTGGCGAAAAGAAGATTCCGTTCTGGGAGCAGGTGCATGATCGCACTCCATTCCCTACGGTCTCGCGTCCGAATCCTATCGATGCCACGGCGAAATTCGTGAAATCGGGCCGCATCGAGTTCTATCGCGATGAAGATATCTTCTTGGAGTTGAACGAACAGCTTCCTTGTTATAAGCCGCCCTTCGAGGACACCGAATACAAGGACAACCCTGAGGCGCGCGAGCTCTATCCGCTCGGATACACCACGCGCAACAGCGCTTTCCGCGTGCACGCAACATATGTGAACAACCCCTTCATGCTCGAGATTCAGGACAACACTCCCAAGGTATGGCTCAATCCTGAAACGGCAGCTGAGCGCGGCCTGAAAACAGGTGATTGGGTCGAGGTCTACAACAGCCGCGGAACAGTGGAAGGCCAGCTCATCGAGGACCCGGGCGTGTATCCAACGCAGTGTATCTTCGATCAGGGCTGGTGGTCGGCTTACGACAATAAGACGAGCTACAACTCTCTTATTTGGCCATGGATCAATCCTACGAATGAGGTGTATTACATGGTTAGCGTTTGGTCGCCCAATATGGCTTGGAATGAAACGGTCTGCAATGTGCGCCTGTCCAATGGTGGCGCGCCCGAGATCGTGAAGAACGCAGGCAAGAGCACGCTTGATGGCAACGTGAAGGATGGCTCGGGCATCGAATACGGAAAGGGGGCGTAAACGATGAGATACGCAATGGCTATCGATTTGAGTCGCTGCATCGGCTGTCGCACGTGCGCGGTCGTATGCAAGAACTATAACTCACAACCCCAAGGCATCTGGTGGAATCGCGTGTTCACCAGCGGTACGCCTGAATATGATGTGGCAGTCGAAGTGAACGACCAGCTGAGAATGGAATTCGTCCCGATCAGCTGCCAGCATTGTAGCGATGCACCGTGTGAGACCGTTTGCCCCACGGGTGCAACTTATATCGACTCCGACACGGGCACGGTGCTGGTGGATTACGACCGTTGCATCGGCTGCCGCACGTGCGCAAGCGCCTGCCCTTATGGGGTGCGTCAGTTCAACTGGGGAAAGCCGGCAGAAATGGTCGGGCTGGATAACACCACGTACGACTACGGTTATCCAAAGGATTACTACGATGGCGATCATCTGGTATACACCCCGCACCGCCCCGAAGGCGTGATGGAAAAGTGCACGTTCTGCGCGCAGAACGTTTCGCAAGGGATCCCACCTGCCTGCTGTAGCGCTTGTCCTGGCAATGCGCGTATCTTCGGCGATATGGATGATCCGAACTCCGAGATCAGGAAATATCTTGAAGGCAAGGAGACCATCACTCTGGGCGATCGGTATAAGACGCATCCTAACGTCTACTATGTGGTTTCGCATGAGGTCACACAGGTCGACCCCATCTCTCAAGAACAGCGTAAGGAGGGCTGATCATGGAAAGATCAACACGTAAGATTGCCCTTGTCGGAATAATCCTTCTGGTGGTGGGTCTCATCGCCTGGATCATGCAATTGACCGGCGGCTTGCTAGCTGGATCGAACATGACCAACGTATTCCTTTGGGGCCTTATGATCGCCGTTTTTGCCTTTTTGGTAGGCTTCGGCGCAGGTTCGCAGTTCGTTGCGAGCGCGATCATCCTTTCGGGGAAAGAGGAGCTTAAGCCATTGGCACGTATCGCGGGCGCATGCGGGCTTGCTTGTGTATGCGCTGCTGGCGTGGCGATCCTGGCCGATCTGGGTGCGATTCGCAATGCGCTTGCCATGATCGTTGGTATGAACCCGCGTTCTCCGCTGGCTTGGGACATGATTGCCATGTGTACGTTCATCGTGCTCTCGATCGTGCAGCTGGTCATGATCGCGCGCGATGCGCGTTCCGTGAAGGTGTGGGCAGTGCTTGCTGGCCTTGCGGCACTTGCGCTTCAGATCGTCGAAGGGCTGCTTTTCTCCACGCAAACCGCGCATGGCTGGTGGGCAACGCCGATCATGCCCGTTGATTTCTTGGCGGTCGCGTTCGTGAGCGGTTTCGCGCTCATTCTGCTGATAGCTTGCGTGAAGGGTGCTTCGTCGAAGGCGCTCGCTTGGCTTGGGCGCATTTGCGCTAGTGCGATTGCGGTTCACCTGGTGCTCGCGCTTATCGATCTGTGCCTGATGTTCTTCGAGGGTACCCCAGAATCTGCTGGCATCCTGGCAGCAGTTGGCTCGAACATCCTGTTGTATCTGGTAGAACTTATCCTGCCATTCATTGCGATGATCATGCTCTTCTTGCCGAAGAACCGTGGACAGAAGAAGCCTGCGCTCATCGCTTCGATCCTGGTTATCGTAGGCATCTTCGCGCACCGTTTGATGCTGCTCTTCCCGGCTTACAATGCACCTTCGCTCTACTTGCAGCTTTCGGGAACCGATTTCACCACGGGACCGTATCCGATCTCAACAGGACGCTATCTTGATTGGGACCTAACGTTCGCGAACACCACGCCGTATTTCCCAGCAGGGCCGGAATGGCTGGCTATGCTCTTCCCGATCGGGCTTGCGCTTGTTGCAGCAGTGGTGATTCTCTTCATCATGAAGAAGCTTCAGAAGGATAAGAGCTAGCACGAGGGACGCATTCGATAAAAGCAGCGGCAAAAAGGGTGACGAACGATCGGGTAGTTTGTCATCTTATAAATGCCTTTTGGGCGTTCATCGGGTAAACTTTGAACGTCCACGTTTGATTGGCAGTTTGCATGACCGCACCCGAAATCCTCCATACTGAACCAAGTGCTTCCGCCGCCCCGAACGGATCGAAGCAGCCGCTCAAGCAGCGTGTCTACGTAGCGCTCGAAGACCCCGCAAAGGCCTCGCCGATCGGCAAATTCCTTGGTATCGGGCTCATCGTCTTGATCGTGTTGAACGCTCTTTTGGTCGGCGTGCCGGACAACGACGCAGCGCTCGATTTCAACACGCTCATCTTAGGGTTCAGCGTGCTTTCAGTGATCGCCTTCGCCGCTGAATATGCCTGCCGCATTTGGATCGCCGACCTTGTCTATCCCGCGCTTGCGCCAACGCGCGCACGCATGCGCTATATCTTCTCACTCATGGGCATCATCGATTTCCTCGCATGGTTCCCTGCGCTCTTCGTCTTCTTCCTGTCTGCCTCGAACGCGCTCAACGATGCGATTCGCATCATCCGTCTGGTGCGTCTGATCAAGATTTCGCGCTACATGCGCGGCCTGCAGACCATCAGCCGCGTGTTCGTGAAGCGCCGTCGTGAGATCGTGGCGGCGTTCATGGTGCTCACGCTTTTGGCGGTAGCTTCGAGTGTGCTCATGTATGAAGCTGAACATACCGCGCAACCCGAAGTGTTCGACAGCGTGTGGACGGGCTTGTACTGGGCCATCACTACCATGACCACGACCGGCTACGGCGACATTGTTCCCATTACGGCGTTCGGGCGCATCATCGGCTTCGTGGTGATGGTCATCTCGATCGGCGTGGTGGCCATTCCAGCAGGTATCTTCTCTGCAGGCTTCATCGAGGAGTTCCGTGCTGCGGACAAGGCTGAAGAAGAAACGGGCCGCGATGAGGACGCGCGATGAGCGAAACCCCCAACCGTACACGCCCGGTGCTCAATCGCGTTATCTTCGCCCTGCTCACCCTGGTGCTGGGCGGTCTGGCGGGTGCGTTCGTGTGGGTGTTCTTCTTCTTGCTCAACCACGGCATCAACCTCTTTTGGCACGTGCTGCCCGAGCACATCGGTGCTTGGTGGTGGCCGCTTGCCGTTTGCTTGGTAGGTGGCGTGGCGATCGGCCTCTTCGAACGTCGCTTCGGTGCGTACCCCGAAGACCTGAACAAGGTGATGGCGCAGGTGAAGGAGACGGGTCGCTACGAATACGAACACATCGGCGCCTCTGCGGGCGGCGCGCTCTTGCCGTTGCTCTTCGGTGGCAGCGTCGGTCCGGAAGCGGGATTGACGGGCGTGATCGCGGGGCTTTGCACGTGGGTGGGCGACCGTCTGAAGTTCCTCGGCAAGGAATTTCGCGAACTTTCCCAGGCGGGCACCGCGGCGGTGCTCTCTGCTGTGTTCAATGCGCCTTTGTTCGGTTTGGCAGCGCCGCTTCTTGGCAGCTGCGACGAGGTGAAAGCAGGCAGCAAGATCGAGGTCCCGAAAGCCACGAAGGTCATCGTCTACACGTTCGCGGTGGCTGGCGCGTTCGGCGTGATGATCCTGCTCGGAAGCGTGTTCGGCGGTGGGGAAGGCCTGCCGCATTTCTCCGAGGTCTCCATCGATTGGTTTGAACGCGCGCTCATCATTCCGCTGGCGCTAGCGGGCGGTGCGGTGGGCTTGCTCTACCATGCGTTCGACAAGTGCGCAGACACGCTCGCGCGTAAGATCGGCGACCATCCTGTGGCAAAGGCGGTCTTGGTCGGGCTCATTCTGGGTTCGCTCGGAATCGTGTTTCCCTTCGTGATGTTCGCAGGTGAAACGCAAACCGAAACGCTCATGAGCACCTACACGATGCTCGGCGCGGGCTATCTCATTCTTACGGGCGTGCTGAAGGTCTTCACCACGCCGCTCTGTTTGCGCCTCGGGTGGCGCGGCGGCCATTTCTTTCCGACCATCTTCGCGGGCATCTGCTTGGGCTATGGGTTTGCGCTGCTCACGGGTGCCGATCCGGTGTGCTGCCTGTGCATCTGCAGCGCGGCGCTCATGGGCGCCATCATGCGTCAGCCCGTCATGACGGTGTTGCTGCTGTTCCTGCTGTTCCCGGTGCGCGCGTTCGTGGTGATGCTCGTTGCTGCGTGCATCGGCGCGGCGCTCACTTCGCTGGCGCTTTCGCTCGTGAAGCTCGTGAGGAAGGGCAGCCATGAATAGGGAGACTGTGCGAGCCCTCTGCCAGCTCAATACCGAATTCTACGAACGCAACGCTGCTTCCTTTTCGCAAACGCGCACGGCTCCTTGGGAGGGCTGGCGCAGGTGCATGGCGGCGTGCGGGTTCGATGATTCCGATGAAGCGCTCGGTCAATCGATGGATACCCAGATCGCTGATTCGGTCCTTGATATCGCGTGCGGCAACCTGCGCTTCGAGGCGTTCCTTGCGAACACCTATCCACACGTCGACTGGTCGTTCTTCGCGGTGGATAATTGCGAACCGCTTGTTGCGAGCGGTCAAGAAGATATTGCCAAAAAAGTGCATTTCACCTGCGAAGACATTGTGAGCAATCTGCTTGATGGCCTGTCTGCTGCCGAACCCGCGAACACTCCTGCGTTTGCAGCTGCAACCCCCTTCGATCTGGTGGTCTCATTCGGCTTTTTGCACCACATTCCTAGCTTCGATTTGCGCCAGCAGTTCTTGCTCGAAGCGCTTAGTCAGGTGAAGCCTGGCGGCTATCTGGTAGTTTCCTTCTGGCAGTTCCTGAACGACCCCGCGAAGAGAGCGAAGATCGAACAGACGCATGCCGAAGCGCTTGCGTTCTTCGCAGGTTCCCTCGAACCTAACGACTACTTCCTCGGTTGGAAGAACGAACCCGGCAACTATCGCTACTGCCATCATTTCTCAAACGAAGAGATAGACCGGATCATCGCAGCTCTCGCGCCGCATGCCACGGTGGTCGAATCCTTCTCCGCCGACGGCAAGCCCGGCAATCTCAACCGCTACGTTGTTTTCAAGCGAAAAGAGCTACCGATAGACTCCATCCCTGTAACGAACGCTCTGTCGTCGATGACCGATGAAGAGATCAAGCAGCTCAAGGTCAAGACGCTGGTGCTAGGGGTCGGGTAATTCGACACGTTTTTGATGTGCCGAATTACCCGACCCCTAGCACACTCCCAAGGCGACAAAAAACCGGGTAGTGTGTCACCTTGCACAAGAAGAGGCGCACTTCCGGGGGAATCCAGAAGTGCGCTCGATCAGGAAGGGGACTCATGCTGAATAGGGGAAGCCAGCAAGGTCTCTGCATCATCGTTGCGTATGCCAAACAAGAGGGGTCAGCCCTTGAATCTTGCCGCGCGCTTGTTCAGAGCGTCAGATCGTAAGCTGTGAACTAGGCATCCCAAGCAAGAACGCAACCGACTCGATATGAAGATCGGGCGTCCCGTCTGCGATGCTGAGCGTTTGGGCATCGCGAAGATAGCGCGAGATCCCTGTTTCCTCGACGATTCCTAAGCCGCCATGCAGCCATACGCACTGCTTCGCAACGTCTATCGCCATTTCGCAGGTGGTGTACTTCGAGGTGCTGATGAGCATCTTGGTTTCAGCTGCCAGCGAAGTATCGCCAGTTACGATCAGCCTATCCGCCATGCCGAGCGACTCGTAGATTAGCGCGCGCGACTGCTCGATCTGTCCCCACATGCGCGCAATTCGATGGGCAACCACTTGCTTCGCGCCGATCGGCTGGCCCTTGTGGCTACGGTGCTGGACGAAGTCCATGGTTTTCGCCAGTGCGCCCTTGGCGCATCCGAGCGCAACCGCTGCACAAAGCGCGTTTCCAGGACCAAAACCATCAAGCGGATTCTTCGGGAAGCTGTGGTCATCTGCAACGCGAACGTCGGTCAAGAAGTAAGAACCGGAACAATTGCCACAAAGTCCAAGCTTTTCTTCGACGTAATTGTCGTCCACGCCAGGGTCTGAGGTTTCGACGATGAAGCAGCGCATCTCGCGATCTTCGGTAAGACCGATGAAGGCAACAAGGTCGGCCTTTCCGCAGTTCGTGACATAGAGCTTGCTACCGTTCAGGATCCAGTCATCTCCATCGCGCTTCGCCAGAATAGGCCATTCGGGGATGTTGGTCGATCCTTCAGGGTGCGTGATACCAGCCGCCATGATGGTCGAGCCGCTCATGAGTCCAGGAAGATACTTCTTCAGGAGCGCTTCGCGGTTGGGCGATTCCATCAGATAGCTCACCATGCAACTATCGACGTAGTAGCTGATCGCGAATGCCGGCGAAACCTTCGCGATCTCTTCGGTCACCACGCCTACCGCAGTAAGCCCGAGCCCCATGCCGCCAATTTGTTCGGGCACGATCAGGCTCAAAAAGCCCAGCTCGCCGGCCTTCAGATAGAGATCGCGGGGGAATTCGTTGGTTTCTTCCATCTCTGCCACGCAGGGCGCAACATATTTTTCGGTGAACTCCTGAGCGCTTTGCTTGAGCAGTTCGAGATCGTCGTTGAGAAAGAATGACATGACCATCACCTTCTAGTTCATCGTGAGGCGATCGACATTGTCGCCGCCGCCCGTAATACCTTGTGCAGCCAGTTTTTCAGCATAGAACGCGAAATCCACGACCGCCTGGTCGCAGGGCTGGCCGTTGTTGTTGATCGCTTCAGCTTCGAGCGTGACCACGCGTTCGGTCAGATCCGCGTGAGGCAGCAGATAGAAGCACCCTTCATCGATCTGATCGAGGATTATCTGCGCGGTCTCTTCTGCGGTGAGCATCCCCAGACGATCGCCCGATTCGGTGTGAGCCACGGAAAGGGGTATCTCCTGTCCGTTGCCGTTGATGTTGTTGTACTCTTCGTTGCGATGCAGCGTGCTATTGGCGATCTCCGATTCGAAGACTCCCGGTAGCGAGACGTTGTATTTCACCTTGTCAAGCTCGAATTTGATCGCTTCCGCCTGGTAGTTTTCAACGAGGCGAACGAGCGCGGTCTTGGTCACCGAATAGGGCGCCCAGCCAGAGAACGCTGAAACGCCAGCGGTGGAAGCAGTGGTCACGATCCTGCCGCCTTCGGGTTGCGTGAACATCAAGCCGCTGAAAACGCGCAGGCCATAGAGCGATCCCCAGAAATTGGTATCCATGATCCATTTCCAATCGCTCACGCTCGTCTTCATGAGCGCATTCGGTTGCAGCATGACGCCTGCGTTGTTGAAGAGGTAATCGACCCCGCCGAACTCCGATTTCACGGTGAAGGCAAGATTGTTCCAGTCGCTTTCGCTGCTGACGTCTTGGCGAAGGTAGCGTGCGCTCACACCTTCTGCTTGGAGCTTCTCAACGGCTTCTGCGCCTTTTTCCTCGCGACGACCCGTGATGACGATCGAAGCCCCGCGCCCTCCTAGGATCTTCGCGAGGGCAAAACCGAGACCCGATGTCCCTCCGGTGATGACGACGGTCTTTCCCGCGTAATCTTCCATGATCTCCTCCTTTTTCCTTGATCCGTAGATCCCCTTTGTGATCAGCATATTCTGCGTCGCGCGAGATTCCCATGATCAATGCAGAGGGCCTTGTCGAACTCTTGAACGCGTGAGCGCGGATTGTCGAACAACTGCCATTTCGGGTGGGGGTGTTCAAGAATTTGACAACAGGAGGGCGATTGCTCAATGCGCCAAAGGATGCCCGCAAGAGAAGGAAGGGGCGATGCGTTAGAATCAGGAAGAAGACCGATTCTCATGTCTGAACGGGGGAATCGTGATCCATCGGATAGGATGCATCCATGAAGCGCGATGATCTGGTAAAACGAGAACTATCTCGCACGCTGAAAGAGCTCGTGCGAGAAAAGCCCCTTATGAGCATCACGGTGTCTGAGTTGGCCCAGGTTGCTGGAATAAGCAGGGGAACATTCTACAATCACTTCTTCGACATCTACGACCTGATTAATTGGACGTTTGAGATCGATGTGATCCAGCCGCTTCAGAATTACATCAGGCATCATACGCATGCCTGGTCGGGCATCACGGAGCAATGCCTCAAGAAGATGTACGAGGAATCGGAGTTCTATTGTCAGGCCGTCCAATATCGTGGGCAGAATTCCTTGCGAGATTACATGCGCCAGCGAAATCTCGATAGTTGGAAATTGCTGATAGATGGCTATATGGGTGAGGATAAGACCTTCGATGCGGAGGCGCTCGACTTCTTCGAACGCTTCACGGCGCAGGCCATTGCGAACATGGTGATCGAATGGGCCGAGAGTGGGATGAAGATCCCGCCCGAGAAGATGGCCTTGATGGATTGTGTCGCGACACGCGGCATCTATGGAATGATTGATGCCGCGAACTGAGATGGCAAACTACCTGGTTGTTCGCAACCATTTGTTTTCAAGCAAATTATGTAGTCGGTATCTGGATATCTTTGCAGTGAAACCCTGGATAATTTTGCAGTCAACGTCTGGATAATCTTGTAGTCAGGTGCTTTGAGCGGGGGAAAATGCCTGTCTCAGCAAAGCAAATGACGAGACACTAGGTATCTCGTCATAAAGAAAGGCTGCAAGGGCAACCAAATATCATTTGTAAAGATTTGTGAAGATCGATTTCCTGAAGACCGAGAGAATTACGCCTCTAGCGCGCCTTTGATCGCCGCCAGCAGATCGCCGAACTCCTCGAACGCCTGCAGGTCCGGGTTCTCGGCGATGATCGCGTCGGTGCTGCGGAACAAGAAGCCATCCTTGCTCGCGCGGATCATGCCCAGGTCGTTATGGCTGTCACCCACGGCGATGGTGTCGAACCCGCAGCTCTGCAGTGCTTTCACGGTGGTGAGCTTCGACTGATCGCAGCGCATCTTGAACCCGGTGATCTCTCCATCGGGCGCAACCACGAGCTCGTTGCAGAACAGCGTGGGCATGCCGAGCTTCTCCATGAGCGGCTTGGCGAATTGCGTGAAGGTGTCAGAGATCACGATGACCTGACCACAGTCGCGCAGCTCGTCCAAGAATTCCTTTGCGCCCGGCAGTGGATCGATAGTGGCGATGGTCTCCTGGATCTCCTTGAGGCCGAGGCCGTGCTCTCGCAGAATGCCCAAGCGCCAGTTCATGAGCTTGTCGTAATCAGGTTCGTCGCGCGTTGTGCGCTTGAGCTCGGGGATGCCGCTCGCCTCTGCGAACGCGATCCAAATTTCGGGAACCAATACGCCTTCCATATCGAGGCAGGTCACGTACATGAGAAAGGTCCTTTCATCGTGCGAGCTTGGCGCGCCGAAATGCGCGCGATTCACTGTTCCTTATGAAACCACAAAACGCCCGCGCGGTCCGTAACACTTAGGCTAAAGGAAAAGTGTTGCTCGAATCATGCCTGTTAGCTTATAGCGCCCGACCTCCGGCGAAGGCATGGCCCTACAGCTGCTCGCTTACTGTTAACGCCGTAGATACCAACCGCGGCTGCGCAAGCGGTCCATACCTTCCCCTCCGGCCAGACCCTATAAGCTAACAGGTCAAGGTTCGATTAGCGGAGAGGGTGAGGCAACGAGGTGACTCTTCGCTGACTAAATTCGTTTTAATAAAACCCGAGCGAAGCAGCGACGCATGAGCGAATCAGCATGCGCTGATTCGCGAACAGGGAAGCGGGGAACCTCGTGTCTCGCGCTCGGCGCTGATCGAGCTGCGTTGCTTCTTGTACGAATAACGTGGGTTCTCGTGCGCAAGGTCTCTGTTAGGCCTTATCATAGAAGCAGCGCGTAACAAGCGCTTTCACGATGAACTCCAAGAAAGTAGGAGCCCATGGTTTCACGTATCTATGTTGAAAAGAAGCCCGGATTCGATGTCGAAGCGCAGCAGCTGCTGCACGAATTGCGCACGATCCTCGGCATCGAGCGATTGGAGAACTTGCGCTTGCTCAATCGCTACGATGTGGAAGGCATCACCGAAGAGCTCTTCGCGACCTGCACCCCCACGGTGTTCAGCGAGCCGCAGTCCGACACCATCTACGCCGAGCTCCCCGAAGACGCGAACGCCACGGTCTTCGGCGTCGAATTCCTTCCCGGCCAGTTCGACCAGCGCGCCGATTCGGCAAGCGAGTGCATACAGCTCATCAGCCAGAGCGAGCGCCCCGAAGTGCGCAGCGCGAAGATCTATTTCCTCGAGGGCGATCTCACCAGCGAAGATGTGGACGCCATCAAGCACTACGTCATCAACCCAGTGGAAGCGCGCGAAGCAACGCTCGAGCCGCACGCAACGCTGAAGATGGAATTCCCCACGCCCGATCCTGTCGAGGTGGTCGAAGGCTTTATCGACCTCGATGCGGCCGGCCTCGAAGCGTTCATCGCCGAGCGCGGCCTGGCCATGGATCTGGCCGACATCCAATTCTGCCAGCAGTACTTCGCGAGCGAGAAGCGCAACCCCACCATCACCGAGATCAAGATGATCGACACCTACTGGTCCGATCACTGCCGACACACCACGTTCGAGACCGAGCTCGAGAACATGCAGATCGACGACGAAAAGGTGCGCGCGGCGTTCGATCAATATATGCGCATGCGCACCGATCTCGACCGCGATGCGAAGCCGGTTTCGCTCATGGACATGGGCACGATCGGCGCGAAATGGCTCAAGAGCAAGGGCATCCTCACGAACCTCGACGAATCCGAGGAGATCAACGCCTGCACCGTGAAGGTGAAGGTAGATGTGGATGGCGAAGAGCAGGATTGGCTCTACCTCTTCAAGAACGAAACGCACAATCACCCCACGGAGATCGAGCCCTTCGGCGGCGCGGCAACCTGCGTAGGTGGCGCGATCCGCGACCCGCTTTCGGGTCGCAGCTACGTTTACCAGTCGATGCGCGTAACGGGTGCGGCAGATCCGCTGGTCCCCGTGGTCGAAACGCTTCCCGGCAAGCTGCCGCAGCGCAAGCTTGTTACCACGGCAGCTGCAGGCTTTTCTTCCTACGGCAACCAGATCGGTCTGGCAACGGGCCAGGTGAACGAGCTTTACCACCCCGGCTATGCCGCGAAACGCATGGAGATCGGTGCGGTTGTGGGCGCAACGCCCGCGGCTGATGTTCGCCGTGAAACCCCTGCTCCAGAAGACGTGGTCGTCTTGCTCGGCGGACGCACCGGCCGCGACGGCATCGGCGGCGCAACGGGCTCTTCCAAAGCGCACAACCTCGAGTCCATCGAAACGTGTGGCGCGGAAGTGCAAAAGGGCAACGCCCCGGTCGAGCGCAAGATCCAGCGTCTGTTCCGCAATTCCGAGGCCAGCCGCATGATCAAGCGCTGTAACGATTTCGGCGCGGGCGGCGTTTCGGTCGCCATCGGCGAGCTGGCCGACAGCCTCGAGATCGACCTCGATCGCGTACCCAAGAAATACGAAGGCCTCGACGGCACCGAGCTCGCCATCTCCGAAAGTCAGGAGCGCATGGCGGTCGCGCTCGCGCCTGAAGACGTGGATCGCTTCATCGAGCTTGCGCATGCAGAAAACCTTGAAGCCACGCCGGTCGCGGTCGTCACCGACAGCGGTCGCGTGCGCATGACCTGGCGCGGCGATACCATTGTGGACGTATCCCGCGAATTCCTCGCGAGCAACGGCGCGCCCAAGCACATGAACGTGCACGTCGAAGAGGGCGGCAGCTACATTCCCGATTGGCCGGGCAACACGCTCGCCGAGCGCCTGAACGCAGTGGTCACCGACCTTAACGTGGCCTCCAACAAGGGCCTGGTCGAGCGCTTCGACTCCACCATCGGCGCGGCCACGGTGCTCATGCCCTTCGGCGGAAAACACCAGCTCACGCCTTCCATGGCCATGGCGGCGAAATTCCCGGTCGACGGCGAGACCACCACATGCTCGGGCATGGCCTGGGGCTTCAACCCGTATCTTTCCGAGGCGAACCAGTTCGATGGCGCCTACCTCGCGGTCATCGAATCGCTCGCGAAGCTCGTAGCTGCGGGCTTCCAGCGCAAGAACGCCTACTATTCGTTCCAGGAATACTTCGAACGCCTTCGCGAAGAACCCACGCGTTGGGGCAAGCCGGTCGCCTCTGTGCTCGGCGCGCTCATGGCGCAGATCGATACCGAAGTGGGCTCGATCGGCGGCAAGGACTCCATGTCGGGCTCCTTCGAACAGCTCGACGTGCCGCCCACGCTCGTCTCGTTCGCCACCGCATGCGGCCCAGTCGACCGCGTGACCTCTCCCGAATTCAAGGGCGCGGGCAACCGCGTGCTCTTCATCTCGCCGGCCTACCAAGAAGACGGCCTCCTGCCTGATGCGGAAGGCTTCCGCGAAGCATGCGACCTGGTCGAGCGCCTGATCGGCAGCGGCGCGGCGCTTGCGGTCTCCACGCCGGGCTATGGCAGCTACGCCGAAGCGCTCTTCAAGATGGCGCTGGGCAACCGCATCGGCGTTCAGATCGATAGCAGCATCAGCCCTTCGGCGCTCTTCGAGCCGGCGTATGGCAGCTTCATCGTGGAGCTTGCCACCGATGCTGATGTCCCCGATTCCGCCGAGAATCTCGAGGTCATCGAAGCGGGCATCACCACCGCCGAATATGAATTCGCGCTCGGTGATGAATCGGTCGCGCTGGCAGATCTGCAGGAAGCGTGGGAGCAGAAGCTCGAGTCCGTCTTCCCGTATCGCACGTTCGAAGACGAGGAAGACACCGCGCAAGACCAGGCGGCGGGCATCGACCCAACCGAGCAGGAACACGCAGCCGTTGAAACGATCAGCTTCGAAGGCGCAGCCCCGCTCGTCTACTGCGGCTCGGTCGCGAAGCCGCGCGTGGTCATCCCAGTCTTCCCGGGCAACAACTGCGAATATGACACCTGTCTCTTATACACATCTGACGC
>ERZ1026975.1112-NODE-1112-length-13576-cov-6.759263_pt1 | contig 13576 bp, 10 predicted proteins | sample MGYA00519561_ERZ1026975 | MGnify/ENA primary metagenome ERZ1026975 (study PRJEB26926, sample SAMN06164672) | human gut metagenome | biome: ENVO:00009003; feature: ENVO:2100002; material: ENVO:00002003 | host: Homo sapiens | place: USA | collected 2012 ... | reverse complement strand
GGGAGGGGGGATTCGAAACACCCCTCCCTACCTCTGGCCCGCGCGGAGCGCAAGCTGCTTGACCGTAAGATAAAACATCCCCCGCGCCACCAGCGCGAGAACAAGCCTTATCTACTATCACGAGGTATCAAACAATGGAACTTTTTCTGGATGTACTGAGCGAAACTCTGGTGGACACCGCCAAGATGCTCCCCTTCCTGTTTTTAGCCTATCTCTTTATTGAATATGTCGAGACCCGCCACGGTGAGCGCATCGAGACCCTGCTGGCGGGCGGCGGCCGCTGGGGTGCGGTGCCGGGTGCGGTGCTGGGCTGTGTGCCGCAGTGCGGCTTCTCGGCCATCGCCTCCAACTTCTACGCCTCCCGCGTCATCACGCTGGGTACGCTGATGGCCGTCTATCTCTCCACCAGCGACGAGGCTGTCCCCCTGCTGGTGTCCATGCCCGCCTACTGGGATAAGCTGATCCTGCTGATGGTCATCAAAGTCGTGTACGCTGTCTTTGTGGGCTTTCTGCTGGACTTCGTCTTCCGCAAGGCCCTGCCCCGCAGCCTGCGCGGCGGCTACACCGGCCACGCCGACGAGGTGGACTGCCACGAGGAGCACAGCGACGAAGAGGGCCATCCCCAGCCCATCTGGAAGGCCGCGCTCCGCCACACCCTCGAGATCTTTGTCTTTATCTTCGTGTTCAGCCTCGTGTTCGGCCTCATCGTCGAGTGCGTCGGCGAGGATGTCTTCGCCTCGGTGCTGGGCCGGATGGGCTTCTTCCAGCCGGTGGTGGCCGCACTGGTGGGCCTTGTCCCCAACTGTGCCGCCAGCGTCCTGATGACCCAGCTCTACGTCGAGGGCGCACTCCGCTTCTCGAGCCTCGTGGCCGGTCTCTGCACCGGCGCGGGCGTGGGCCTCGCCGTGCTGTGGCGGGTGAATCCCTCCTGGAAGCAGAACCTCTTCATCACCGGCCTGACCTGGGCCTGCGGCGCCGCTGTGGGCGTGGGCATCCAAATCGTGGTGGCGTTTATCGCCTGATTTTTCCATTTTAACATCCGCATTTCTTCTTCAACAGAGGAATGCGGATGTTTTTATTTTATCGTAAAAAACAGCTTTCTTGTAAACGACCTTGCCCTCTCCGTCTGCTGCGCAGCCACCGCCCGGGTTGCGGCTCCCAGCGTCTGCTTCGCTGTCGCTTGCATCCTGCTGGCCGCAGCCCCAACATCTCCTCCCTGTTTCCGCCGCTGGCGGCGGTCGTCGCCGTTGCTCCCAAAGGGAGAAGCTTTCACTGTTGATATTCTTGAGACAAAGCCTCCATTTTGTGATATACTCAGCTTATCTATAGATATAAGGAGAACACCATGCAATATAAAATTCTCGCAAGCGATTACGACAACACCCTCGTCCCCTTCGGGGAGAGCCAGCCCCGTCCGGCCATGGTCAAGGCCGTGAAGAAGCTTCAGGCCGCCGGGGGAAAATTCGTGCTCAGCACAGGCCGGTCCTGGTCAGCCATCAACCGGAAAGGCCAGCTGGGCGGCATCCGGTTCGACTATGCCATCACCTGCAACGGTGCCTGCGTCGTGGACATGAACGGTGCCATCGTGGCAGAGCACCCCATGACCAACGAAGAGATGTACGCGCTGGTGGATTTCTGTGAGGACTACAACTACCCCCTGCAATTTGACTTCAAGGATGCATACTATGCTTACTGCGAGTATGACATCCTCCACAAGTACTACGAGCAGATGAACAGCGTCGGTCTGGACTGCGTGGACGGCGAAGACCAGGACCGCCATCTCATCGATATGCCTCACGCGGCGTTCTGCATCTTCCCCGAGGGGGCGCTGGAGCGGTTCCATGAAAAGTACGGCCACCTCGGCCTTCACTTCGTGCAGGCGGGCGGCCAGCTGCCCGACGGCTCCCACTTCTACGACATCGTGCGGGGCGGGATCGACAAGGGCGCGGGCCTCGCAGACCTCTGCGAAAAGATGGGCCTCTCCCTCGCCGAGGCCGTGGCGGCAGGCGACTCCGCCAACGATGTCGGGATGCTGAAAGCAGCCGGCCTCGGCTGCTGCATGTCCAACGGCACCGACGAAGCCAAAGCCGCCGCTGACCGCGTCATCGGCGACGTGCGGGAGGACGGACTCGCTGCCCTTATTGAAGAGCTGTGGTTCGACGGCCCGAAGGCGGAGCCCTCCGACCGCAGCTTCGGCTCTGCATGGGAGACGATGGAACGATGAGCTTCGCACCCGTTTACTCTGAAAACAGCCGCGCCCTCATCCTCGGCACATGGCCCAGCCCCAAAAGCCGGGAGATGGCCTTCTACTACGGCCACCCGCAGAACCGTTTCTGGCCCATGATGGCAGCCCTCACCGGCGAGCCTGTCCCCGCCCGGGAGGACATCGAGGCCAAAAAGGGCATCATCCTCCGCCACGGCCTCGCCCTGTGGGACACGCTGGAAAGCTGCACCATCACCGGCGCGTCGGACGCTTCTATCCGGGACGTGGTGCCGAACGACATTGCATCTCTTTTGGCAAAAGCGCCCATTGAGGCAGTGTTCTGCAACGGGGCCACGGCCTACCGCATTTATACCAAATATCTGCTGCCGGTGTCCGGCATCCCGGCGGTCAAGCTGCCCAGCACCAGCCCCGCCAACGCCGCCTGCCGCCCCGAAATCCTGCGCGAGGTCTGGGGCGAGGCCCTCAAAGATTATATAACCGTTTCCAACCTGTAAATTATTCATGAAACACTTGCGTTTTGTGGATAAAAGGATTTATTATGGAAGAGTGCAAGGGGCGGTGCGCCCCTTCGGGAAAGGAGAAAATGCATGAGCAAAGTTATCCGCACCCAAAAGCCCAGCGTCCTGCCGTGGTATGCGGCGGCGCTGGTGTTCGCGGTGCTGTGCGCGGCGCTGCCAGCATATAAGCTGTGGGCGCTGCTGCTAGCGCTGGGCGGCGCAGCCGTGATGTTCGGCGCGGCAAAGAAGGTCTGCCCGCCCCGGGTAGTGGAGCATGAAGTGCCTTTCCACACCGGCAGCGGCGATGTGGACGAGATGCTGGCCGACATCCAGCAGAAGCTGGATGCCCTCCACGCGCTGAACGAGGCCCTGCCCGACCCGGAGCTTTCCGCCGCCATGACCCGGATGGAAAAGGCAGGCCTCTCCATCGTGGAGACGGTGGAGGCCAGTCCCGCCAAGGCAAAGCAGGTACGCCGCTTTGCGAACTACTATCTGCCCGACGCGGTGAACGTGCTGGAGCAGTACGCAAAGCTGGCCCGCCAGGGCGTGCGGGGCGAAAATGCCGCTTCGATTCGGGCAGAGGTGGAGCGGAACGCGGCTTCCATCGCCACTGCATTCGAAAACCAGCTGGATGCACTGTATGCCGCTGAAAGCATGGACCTCTCGGCGGATCTGACGGTGCTCCAAAATATGATGAAGGGGCAGGGACTGAGTTAAAACTGGCTTGCCCTCTCAGGCGCTAACGCGCCAGCTCTCCCAAAGGGAGAGCCTCTGGAGGAAACTTGCAGCATACCGGCCCCCGGAAAAGCCTCTCCCTCTGGGAGAGGTGGCAATGCGAAGCATTGACGGAGAGGGCAAGGCCGTGTATCGATTTGGAAAGGAAGGAATCTCTCATGGCTGATAATACGTTCAATTTTGACTTAGACACACCCGCTGTCCCCACCCTGACCCTCGACCCGGTGGAAGCACCTGCCGCCGAGGAGAAGCAGCCCGAACCCGCTGCGGCCCCCGAGGCCGAACAGGTCAAGCTCAGCCCCGAGGAGCAGGCGATGGTGGACGCCTTCGCTCAGAAGATCGACATCACCAACAGCCAGCAGGTGCTGCAGTACGGCTCCGCCTGCCAGAAGAAGATCGGCGATTTCTCCGAGACGGCACTTTCCAAAGTGTCCACCAAAGACCTCGGCGAGGTGGGCGGCATGATCACCGACCTTATCGGGGAGCTGAAGAACTTTGACGCCGCCGAAGAGGAAAAGGGCATCCTCGGCTTCTTCAAGAAAAAGGGCAGCCAGCTCGACAACATGAAGACCAAGTACAGCAAAGCGGAAACGAACGTCGAGACCATCCAGTCCGCCCTCGAAAAGCATCAGGTGCAGCTGCTCAAGGATATTGCGATGCTGGACAAGATGTACGAGCTGAACATGGCCTATTTCAAAGAGCTGAGCATGTATATCCTCGCGGGCAAGAAGAAGCTGGCCGACTTCCGCGCCCACGAGCTGCAGCAGGCGATGGACAAGGCAAAGGCTTCCGGCCTGCCTGAGGACGCACAGGCCGCACGCGATCTGGCCGACCAGTGCGAGCGCTTCGAGAAAAAGCTCTACGACCTTGAGCTGACCCGCACCATCAGCCTGCAGATGGGCCCCCAGATCCGGCTTTTGCAGAACAATAACTCCATGATGGCCGAGAAGATACAGTCCACCATCGTCAACACCATCCCCCTGTGGAAGAACCAGATGGTGCTGGCACTGGGTCTGGCCCACAGCCAGCAGGCCATGCAGGCCGAGCGTGCCGTGACCGACATGACCAACGACCTGCTCAAGAAGAACGCAGAGGCCCTGAAGATGGGTACCATCGAGACCGCAAAGGAATCTCAGCGCGGTGTGGTGGACATCGAGACCCTGCAGCAGACCAACAAGAGCCTCATCGAGACGCTGGACGAGCTGAACAAGATCCAGAGCGAGGGCCGCGCAAAGCGTGCCGCTGCCGAGCAGGAGCTCACCCGCATCGAAGACGAGCTGAAACAGAAGATGATGGAGATCCGGAGCTGAAATGGCAAACGCAGATTTTTCCAGACAACAGAATCGACCCACCGGCGGCTTTGACGCTTCCAGCTATCGCGCCGCAGCACCCGCCGAGGAGGAAGTGCGGCTGACGCCCTTCCAGCAGAAGCTGGCAGGCCTCGAAAAGGCTCTGCCCGCCGCGCTGGGCAAGCAGGCCGCGGCCGTGGCGCTTTGCATCGTGGTGATGCTGGCCTGCTTTGTCGGCTTTGGCGGGGCGAAGCTCCGGGCAAAGTACGACACGGTGAAGAACGGGTTCACCACCGGCGTGGCCGCAGACAGCGGCTATGCCCTGAATGAGGAGTTGACCACACGGCTCAACACGGCCGCCAACATCATCACCACCGCGTCCAACACACTGGGTGCCGACAGCACCGAAGTGCAGACGGCACAGGCTGCGCTGGACTCTTTTTCCGCCTGCCTCGGGGCGGTGCAGTCCGATGGCAGGATCCACGCACCGGACTCTCTGAGTGTTTACACCGGCGGCAGGATGCATATGCTCTACCAGTCGAACGAGACGCTTGGCACAGCCATCGGCCAGCTCTACGCAAAGCTGCAGGAGCAGGCCGCAGACCCCATGAAGATGGGCGCAGTGCAGGGGCAGTACAGCCAGTTCAACGGTGCGCAGACCATCATCAGCAACCTACATTATAACGATGCGGTCCAGAGCTACCAGAAAGACGTCGGCGGCTTCCCGGCCAGCGCGCTGGGCAAGCTGTTCGGCATACAGGAGGTGGAACTTTTCGCATGAAGACGATGAAAACATTCTCCCGCCGCATTGCGGCGCTGCTTCTTGTCGTGACCGTCGGCATCACGGCGCTGGCACCGGCGGCTTCGGCTGCCAACATCCAGCTGCCCAGCCTGCCGAAGGATCAATGCGTGGTGGACGACGCCGGTGTGCTGAGCGACAGCACCACCTCGGAGCTCGAGACCCTCAACGCACAGCTCTCTTCCAGCTGCGACGGCGCACAGATCGGCGTGCTGACCGTGGACTACACCGGCAGCGCCACCACCGAGGACTACGCTGCTGGCCGATCAGGCAAGCGCCCTCGTGCAGACCATGGAGGACGATTTCGCCGCCAAGAAGTACGACGCCGCCGTCCTCACCTGCGCCACCAATGTGGCCAATACCATCGCGGAGGTGTACGGGGTCACTCTGAGCGGCGGGACCATCTATTCCGACGGCTCTGACACCCAGACCACTCATCCCTCTGTCGAGCCTGTTCCGCCCCAGAAGCACTACTCCATCTGGGAAAGCTTTATCGGCGGCATTTTCTCCATGCTTGCTTATATCATCCTGTTCATCGCAGTTTTCTTTATCTTTATCACCCCTCTCGGCCACTCCTTCGGCTGGTTCTGGGGGCCGTTTGGCTGGTTCGGCGCACGGCGTTGGCACAGAGGTCCGCGCCCTCCCCGCGGCCCTTACGATGACTTCGGCCCCGGCGGCGGTTTCTATGGCGGCCCTCGCGGCCCGAGAGGCCCCCGGGGGCCTCGTCCTCCCCGCGGCGGCGGCTTCGGCGGTATGGGCGGCGGCTCCGGTTTTGGCGGAGCCGGGCGCGGCGGCGGCTTTGGCGGCATGGGCGGCGGCAGCAGCCACGGCGGTGGAGCCGGACGCGGACGCTGATATTATGACAAAAGGGAAGCCCCATCGGACGGTGGGGCTTCCCTTTTGTCTATTTGTTATTTGATGCAGCTCGAGCAGGGGCTGTAGCCTGCGGCCACGGCCTCATCATAGCTGGAGAAGAGGATCTGGTTCTTCTCCGCCGGGAGGTTGGCGCAGCTGGGCAGATGGAACTTTTTGCTGTTCACGTTGCCGATGTAGGCCTGCTGGGCCGTGTTGGACGCTGCCGGGTCGGTGGGGTTCAGCTCAGCGTCGGTGGCGAAGTGTTCCGTTGCCACCGTGTAGTTCCGGCCGTCACTGGAAACGGTGATCGTCCCCAGCAGGTCGGTGCGGTAGACGTCCACACCGGCGTCCCGCAGGATGCTCAGGGTCTCCTCGTGGGGGTGGCCGTACTTGTTGTTGACCCCGCAGGAGATGATGCCCATCTCGGGCAGGACAGCGTTCAGGAAGACGTAGCTGGTGGAGGTGCTGGAGCCGTGGTGGCCCACCTGTAAGACATCCACCTTGAGGTTCGCGCCGCTGTTCACGAGGTCGCGCTCGGCGTCGGCCTCCATATCACCGGTGAGCAGAAAGCTCGTCGCGCCGTAGTCGATGCGCAGGACGATGGAGGTATCGTTGGTGTCGTCATACTGCGCCACCGGGCCAAGCATGGTCACGGTAGCGCTGCCCAGCGCCCACTGGGTGCCTGCGGCAGGTACTTCCACCTGTAAGTTCTGCTGCTGGGTGTACTTGACGAAATCCTTGAAGCACTTGGTGGAGGCTTCCGTCACGGGGCTGTAGACGTGGCAGGCCGGGAAATAGGCCAGCGCAGCGGCCAGACCGCCCACATGGTCTTCGTGAGCGTGGGAGCAGAAGACATACTCCAGCTGCTCGACACCCTGACTCTGCAAGTAGGAGACTACCAGACTGCCGTCGTCCACATTGCCGCCGTCGTAGAGCATGAACTGTCCGTCGCACTCCACCAGCACGCTCAGCGCCTGCCCCACGTCGATGAAGTGCATCTGGAAGGCGGCGTCCTGCCCGTCGGAAGGCGTCGTTCCGGTCTGAGAAGCTGCCGGGTTCGGCATGACGTCGCCGCTGCCTCCCGGGACGATGGAAGAGGTGTCACAGCCCACGAGGCCCAGCGCAAGGGCTGCGGCCAGCGCCAGCGCAGCGAGGCGGCTCATGAGCGTTTGAGGGGTCACTTTTTCTTTTTTGAAGTTTTCCACGATGTATTCTCTTTCTGTTGATTGCTTTTCGGTTTATGCGCAGGAGCCGAATGGGGCGCAAAACGTGCGCCGGGGCTGGGCTGACGGCCCGCCGGATTGCGGCCTGCCGGGGCGGCGGAGCGGCTCTGCGGCTTGCCGCCCTTGCCTCTGGGCCGGACGGTGTAGGTGCCGTCGCCGTGGATGGTCACATCGGCGGCCTCGGCTCTGCGGGCCGAGCGCTGAACCGCAATGCGGCCCTCGGCGGGAACCAGCAGGGGGATGAGGTCTTCGCGGTGGGTCATTTTCAGCGCCTTGATGACCTTTTCGGCGTTGCGGGGCTCATAATACTGGAGCAGGGCGCGCTGAAGTGCCTTGCCCTCAGCGGTCTTTTCCACAAACACCGGCTTCAAGGTGTAGGGGTCGAGGCCGGTGTAGAACATACAGGTGCTCACGGTGCCGGGCGTGGGATAAAAATCCTGCACCTGCTCGGGGCGCATATGGTTCTTGTAGAGGTATTCGGCCAGATAGACGGCATCCCTGAGGGTGCTGCCCGGGTGGCTGGACATGAGGTACGGCACGAGGTACTGCTTTTTTCCTGCCTTCCTGCTCAGCTCGTAGAACTTATCCTTGAACCTGTTGAAGGTCTCGATGGGCGGCTTGCCCATGTAGGCGAGGGTGTTGGGGGCGCAGTGCTCCGGCGCGACTTTCAGCTGGCCGGAGACGTGGTACTCCACCAGCTCCTTAAAGAAAGTGTCATCGGGGTCGGCCATCAGGTAATCGAAGCGGATGCCGCTGCGGATGAACACCTTCTTGACGCCGGGCAGCTCCCGGACGCGGCGGAGGATTTTCAGGTAATCGCTGTGGTCCACGATCATGTGGGAACAGGTGGTGGGGGCGAGGCAGTGCTTGCCGCCGTTGCACATCCCCCGCAGCATCTGCTCGCGGCAGGATGGGAAACGGAAGTTGGCGGTGGGGCCGCCGATGTCGTGGATGTAGCCCTTGAAATCCGGCTCGTGGGTCATCCGCTCTGCTTCGGCCACGATGCTGTCGGCGCTGCGGCTGGTGACGCGTCGGCCCTGATGCAGCTGGATGGCGCAGAAATTACAGCCGCCGAAGCAGCCGCGGTTCTGGATGATGGAGAACTGCACCTCCCGGATGGCAGGCACACCGCCCATGGCCTCGTAGATGGGGTGGCAGCGGCGGGTGTACGGCAGGGCGTAGACCTTATCCAGCTCCCAGCGGACGAGGGGCTTTGCGGGGATGTTCTGCACGAGGTACTTCTCGCTCTGCTTCTGGACGATGATATTGCCGCTGACGACGTCCTGATTGTCCATCTGGATGCGGCAGGCTTTCGCATAGGCCACCTTATCGGAGGCGACCTTCCTGAAGCCCGCGCACTCCACATACCGCTCGGGCAGGTGGTCGAAGTCGGTCAGGTAGCAGGTGCCGTCCACATCGGTGATGCTCTCCACCGGCTCCCCTGCCGCCAGACGGCGGGCGATCTCCACGGTCTGGTGTTCCCCCATGCCGAAGCTGATGATGTCTGCGCCAGAGTCCTCGGCGATGCTGGGCAGGACGGTGTCCAGCCAGTAGTCGTAGTGGGCAAAGCGGCGGAGCGACGCCTCCAGACCGCCCAGAATGACGGGCAGGTCGGGGTATGCCTGCTTGGCAAGTCTGGTGTAGACGGTGGCGCTGCGGTCGGGCCGTGCGCCGCCCTTGCCGCCGGGCGAATACTCGTCCTCCGCGCGGGGGATCTTTGCGACGGAATAGTGACTCACCATGCTGTCCACGTTGCCGCCGCCGATGAAGAAGCCGTACTTCGGCTTTCCGAACCGCTTGAAGTCCTCGCAGTCGGTGTAGCGGGGCTGGGCCAGCACGCCCACCTTGTAGCCCTCGGCTTCCAGCAGGCGGCTGATGATGGCGGTGCCAAAGCTGGGGTGGTCCACATAGGCGTCGCCGCCCACCACCACGAAGTCCAGCTGGTCCCATTCCCGGGCCTCCATGTCGGCCCGGCTGATGGGGAGAAATTCGGTGTAATGTTCCATAGTTATCCTTTTTCTTTCATGATGCCTGCCCTATACAGCAGGGCTCTATTGCTTCCGAAATCAAAAATTTTATTCATCCGGCTGATTCATCTGCATTTCCAGCCACTGCTGGCGGCTGATGAGGACAGCGCGGGGCTTTGCGCCCTCGTAGGGGCCGATGATGCCCTTTTCTTCCATCTCGTCCATGATGCGGGCGGCGCGGGCATAACCCAGCTTGCAGCGGCGCTGCAGCAGGCTGGTGGACGCCTGGCCGGCGTCGATGACCACCTCCACGGCCTGCTTGAGCATCGGGTCACTGCCGCCCTCCTCGTCGGAGTCGGCAGAACTGCTGCCCTTTTTGCCGTCCTGGATGGCGTGTTTTTCCATGGCCTCTATCATGGCTTCGTCGTACTGGACGGTGGCGCTCTTCTTGATGAAGTCCAGCACACGGCTGATCTCCTCGTCCCGCACAAAGGTACCCTGGATACGGGTGGGCTTGGGTGCGCCCACGGGCATGAAGAGCATATCGCCCATGCCCAGCAGCTTTTCGGCACCGGCACCGTCGAGGATGGTGCGGCTGTCCACCTGACTGGACACGGCGAAGGCGATGCGGCTGGGGATGTTGGCCTTGATGAGGCCGGTGATGACGTCCACGCTGGGGCGCTGGGTCGCCACGATGAGGTGCATACCGGCGGCACGGGCCTTCTGGGCGATGCGGCAGATGGAGTCTTCGACATCCTTGCCGACGACCATCATCAGATCGGCCAGCTCGTCGATGATGATGGCGATATAGGGCATCTTCTCGAGGTTCGGGTCCGCTGCCGCCAGCTTATTGAAGGACTTGATGTCGCGGACGTTGTTCTCCGCGAAGAGGTGGTAGCGGCGCTCCATCTCCTGCACTGCGCCGCCCAGTGCGCCGGCCGCCTTGCGGGGCTCGGTGACGACGGGCATCAGCAGGTGGGGGATGCCGTTGTACTCAGCCAGCTCGACGACCTTGGGGTCGATGAGCAGGAGCTTGACGTCCTCAGGACTGGAGCGAAACAGCAGGCTCATGATGATGCTGTTGACACAGACCGATTTACCGCTGCCGGTGCTGCCCGCGATGAGCAGATGGGGCATCTTGCACAGGTCGGCCACCTGGGCCACGCCGGCGATGTCCTTGCCCAGCGCAATGCCCATCGGCGAGGTCATCCGCAAAAAGCTCTGGCTCTCGAAAACGCTGCGGATGTAGACCGGCGTTTTCTTATGGTTCGGCACCTCGATGCCCACGGCAGGCTTGCCGGGGATGGGTGCCTCCATGCGGACATCGGCCACCGCCAGGTTCAGGGCGATGTCGTCCGCCAGCGAAGTGATGCGGCTTATCTTGACGCCCGCCATGGGCTGGACTTCATACCGGGTGACCGACGGGCCGCGGGAAATATCCAGCACACGGGTGCGGACGCCGAAACTTTCCAGCGTGTCCACCAGCTTCTGGGCGTTGGCTTTCAGCTCGTCTTCCGCGCCGGAGTCGCTTTCCTCCGGGGCGCGCTCGAACAGCTCGATGGACGGGTACTGATACTGGAAGCTCTCCTCCGTCTCCGCCTCTTCGGCGGGGGCGTTCGCGGCCTGCTCCTCGGAGACAGCGGGCTTTTCCATGGCGGCTGCCACCAGAGTGTTGAGGTCTTTTTCCTCCACCGGGTCGCTGGTGATGCTGATCCAGCCGTCCTCATCCGGCTCAGAGCGGAACGCCACCGCATTCTCGGCGCTGACCGGCTGCGGGGCCGGTTCCGGAGTCGGGGTCAAATCATAGAGCGGGATGCCGAAGGAGAGCGGCGGCTCAGACGCGGGCTGCTGTTCCGGCTCTTCTGCCGGGGCGGCGGGCGTGACGGTGGGCGTCACCGTCGGCTCGGGCTGGGCCGTGAAGAAGTCCTCGGCGGCGGTATCCACAGCGTCCGGGACGATGGGCGTCACGGTGGCGCGGATGGGCGCACGGCGGAGCGGGTCCATGCCGAAGGTGCCGCCGGGGCCGAGGATGATGGGCTCGATGGGCTCACTGCCGCCCTCGGTGACGGTGGTATGGTCAGGGCCTAAATCAATATCAAAGGGCGCACGGGGCCGGGGCTTTTCCACCTGTACGGGGGCAGGCTCGGGCTGAGGCGGGGTCTGCGCTTCCGGTGCGGGCGCAGGGGCAGGCTCTGCCTGTTCGCCGCCCTGCATCACCTGATGACCCCAGTGGAAAACGCCAGCCAGCCAGCCGGGAGGCTGGATATGGAAGGCGGGCGCGGCAGGCTCTTCGCCGCCGCAGCAGTCCCCGCCCACTTCGTCTTCCGGCAGGTCGTCGCCATAGTCCTCATATTCCTCTGCCGCGGCCTCCTCGGCGGCGCGTTCTGCCAGACGCTCGGCCCGGCGGGCGGCATTCTGCTCGTGGACGGCAAGGCCCTTTTCTTGGACGCTGCCGCCCACGTTGCAGAGCCACTGCCAGCACTCGGCGGGCGTAACGTCAAAAATGTACAGGCTGGCGCAGGCCGCCAGCGCCGCCATGACCAGATTGGCGGCGGGCCTGCCGCAGAGCAGCAGGAGCGTCCCGCCCAGCACAGCGCCCAGCGCACCGCCCGAGAGCCATGCGCTCATACCATTCTGATAACAGGCGGCAGTCATCTGCGCGGCGGTCTGGTCGGTGGGGATGTCAGAAAAGACGATGACCGTGCCGCTGGCGAAGATGAGCCCCAGCACCAGCTTTGCGATATGGGGCAGCAGGTCTTCGCCCCGGGTGTAGAGGATGGCCAGATAGCACAGCGCTGCGCCCAGCACGAAGCTTCCGCAGCCGAACACGCCGAACAGGACATCGTGCATCGTGCGCCAGGCCGAGCTGCCCGGCACGAAAGCCAGCGCCATGAGCACCAGCCCCGCAAACAGGGTGATGAGCCCCGCGGGCATCCGGTCCTGTGTCCGGTTCTTGCGGCGCGAGGCTGTGCTGCGCCCGGAGGTCTTGCGTTTTCTCTTTGCCATGTTTCCTAAAACCCGTTCCTTATTTTATATCATGAAGCAGGGCGCGCTCAGGGCGGCTCTGCCGGTGACGATGGAAGAATTCCGATACGACTCGATTCTTTCATTGTACCACGGGAAAAGTCAAATGGCAATTTATTTCCCCTCGATTTCTCGGTAGAGCCATGCCAGCGCGTCCGACAGCCCGCCCAGCTCGTCGATGAGCTTTTCCCGCACGGCTTTTCGGCCATCCAGCACGGTACCCACGTCCATGACCAGCTCACCCGTGCGCATCATCAGCTCGGTATAGCGCTTCTCCGAGATGCCGCTGTGGGACGCCACGAAGCCGGTGATGCGCTCCTGCATCTGCTCGAACCAGCGCATGGTCTGCGGCACGCCCAGTATCATGCCGGAATGGCGGACGGGGTGGACCGTCATGGTGGCGGTAGGCACGATGAAGCTCCGCTGGGCGCTGACGGCCAGCGGGATGCCGATGGAGTGGCCCCCGCCCAGCACCACCGCCGCACTGGGCTTGGAGATGCTGGCGATGAGCTCCGCCAGCGCAAGCCCCGCCTCCACATCCCCGCCAACGGTGTTGAGCAGGACCAGCAGGCCCTCGATGGCGGGGTCCTCCTGCACGGCCACCAGCTGGGGGATGACATGCTCATATTTTGTGGTCTTCTGGCCCTGGGGCGCTTCCACATGGCCCTCCACCTGCCCGATGACCGTCAGGCAGTGGATGGCGTGAGCTCCCCGGGTGCGGTAAACGCTGCCCATATCCTCGATCTGCTCTTTTTCCAGCCGCTGCTGCTCCACGGGGACGTTCTTCTCTTCCTGTGACATTCTGCGCATCCTCCTTTTTGCTTCATTTCAGCTTGTCCGTCATTCCTGCCGGTTATACTTCGGTAAAGATTTCTTTTCTTTCTCAAAAAAATGTGCCAAATGGTTTGACATTCTCTCTTCGCGCTGTATACTTTATACCTGTCTCTTATACACATCTGACGC
>ERZ1026975.1094-NODE-1094-length-13740-cov-6.547972_pt1 | contig 13740 bp, 9 predicted proteins | sample MGYA00519561_ERZ1026975 | MGnify/ENA primary metagenome ERZ1026975 (study PRJEB26926, sample SAMN06164672) | human gut metagenome | biome: ENVO:00009003; feature: ENVO:2100002; material: ENVO:00002003 | host: Homo sapiens | place: USA | collected 2012 ... | reverse complement strand
GAGATGTCTTAGGGTCTCGTGGGCTCGGAGATGTGTATAAGAGACAGGGCAATAGAAATAATCCGCAAGAAGGGACAGGCTGTTGCCGCTAAGCGTTCAGACCGTGAAGCTTCTGAAGGTTGTGTTTTGGCTAAAACTACCGGTAACTTTGCCGTAATCATTGCGTTGAAGTGTGAAACTGACTTCGTAGCTCAGAATGCTGATTTCATAAAATTGACTCAGGATATTCTTGATCTTGCTGTAGCTAACAACTGCAAAACTTTGGATGAAGTGAAAGCATTGCCGATGGGTAACGGTACTGTACAGGATGCAGTGACTGACCGTAGCGGTATTACAGGCGAGAAAATGGAACTTGACGGCTACATGACTGTAGAGGGTGCAAGTACTGTTGTTTACAATCATATGAATAGAAATGGTCTCTGCACTATCGTTGCTTTCAATAAAGAAGTTGAAGAGCAGTTGGCTAAGGAAGTGGCTATGCAGATTGCTGCCATGAACCCGATTGCAATTGACGAGGATGGTGTTTCTGAAGAAGTGAAGCAGAAAGAAATTGAAGTTGCTATCGAGAAGACCAAAGCAGAACAGGTACAGAAGGCTGTTGAGGCTGCTTTGAAGAAAGCAGGTATCAACCCGACTCACGTGGACAGCGAAGATCACATGGAGAGCAACATGGCTAAAGGTTGGATTACAGCTGAAGATATAGCAAAAGCAAAAGAAATCATTGCTACTGTTTCTGCTGAGAAGGCTGCACATCTGCCCGAACAAATGATTCAGAACATTGCTAAAGGTCGTTTGGCTAAGTTCTTGAAAGAAGTTTGCTTGCTGAACCAAGAAAATATCATGGACTCTAAGAAGACCGTAAGAGAAGTGTTGGCAGCAGCTGACCCTGAATTGAAGATTGTAGACTTCAAGCGTTTCACTTTGAAAGCTGAATAATTCAACTCAATATATATAAAAAAACGACCGCACGGAGTTTCCGTAGCGGTCGTTTTTTTATGCATATTTGCTGTTTTTGAAAGAAGTGATATACCTACTGAAAACAGATGGACTGGATTATCCGACCGGTTTAGTCTGCGTATATCCTTCTTTCTTAAGTAGTTCCAGTACTTTCTGTTTGAAATCTCCCTGTACGATGATTTCTCCGTCTTTGGCACTTCCACCTACACCACATTTAGACTTCAGTAATTTACCTAACTCCTTCAGGTCATTTTCCGTACCTACGAAACCCGTGACAAGTGTGACTACTTTTCCTCCTCGATTCTTGCGATCCAACTGAACACGCAACTTCTGCCTGGAAGCTTCCGGGGTAACCTGTTCCCCATCATCTTCCATTTCATAACTATAGTCCGGATTGGTAGAATAAACAACATTCAACCGTTCTTTCCAATCATTATTCTTCATATTCGTTCTGTTTTAAGAACCAAAAGTAATATTTTGCGTGGAACTTTGCAATCTTTTTGGACTTTTGTCGTCTAATAGAAAACGCTATTTAGCTTCAAATATACGAAATATGAAAAGAATCATCTGGCTATTCCTATTGTCTTTGGTTACTATACTGTCTTTTGCACAATCTTTCAAGGGTACTGTTACAGATACTGACGGAAAGCCGGTTCCTTATGCCGCTCTCTATCTGAGAGAAATGAAGTCAGGTTTAACTACCGATGAGTATGGGCGGTTTCAAACGAAATTATCTGCCGGACAATATACCTGTGAGGTTTCTTCTTTAGGATTCATATCCCAGACCTTTACTTTTCAAATGCTGAATCGTGATTATGAGAAGGATATAGTGCTTGCCGAACGTACCTATAGCTTGCCGGAAGTAAACATCACCAAGGGAAATGAAGATCCGGCCTATGCAGTGATGCGTAAAGCGATAGCACGTGCTCCTTATTATCGCACTCAGATAAAAAGCTACACTGCCGGCACGTATCTGAAGGGAACCGGTAAAGGGACCGCTATTCCCGCTGTCCTGAAACTATCCAAAGAGGTGCGGAAAGATGCAAAAGAATGGCTTGGAAAGCTGTTTGTCTTGGAGCAACAGCAGATTGTGAACTTTACTGCCCCCAATGTCTGGAATAATAAGGTATTAGCCAATAAGAACTCTTTTCCAGAAGAAATAGGGGTGGACATGGGTATAACTACGATTAATCTCTATACCCCCGAGCTTTTCGGTAAAGTTTCCCCGTTAAATAAAAATGCTTTCTCGTACTATCGTTTCAAACTTGACGCTTGCTTTGTGGAAGAAGGACAAATGATAAATAAGATCCGTGTGATTCCCAAGAAAGACGATAGCCGTTTGCTGGAAGGGGACCTGTTCATTGTAGAAGATTTATGGTGTATATCAGCTGCTGATGTCAATGTTCGCGCTACCGGGTTGAAAGCAAAGATTAAGATCACTTGCAAGGAAGTACAGTCTTCTGTTTTTCTGCCGGTTTCTATTACGACTTCTTCTACCATTGATATAATGGGTTTCAAGGCAGAGGCTTCTTATCTGGCAGCAATACACTATAGAGAGGTAAAAACGGATATCCAGCCGGAGACCAGTACGGATAAAACGGCAAAACCTGTAACTGCCAATGCAGTAGCGCAGCCAAAGAAACATAAATTTGAACGTCCGGCACGGATCGGACGCAAAGATACTCAGGTTGATTCGCTTGCCGATAAGCGGGATTCTCTTTATTGGACCACTATCCGTAGTGTGCCGTTGCGATTGGAAGAAGTGCAGAGCTATCAATATAAAGAAGAAAAGCTTGCGCTGAAAGATTTATCACCCGGAGAAAAATCCGAGAAGAAAACAGCGGTCGGGCAAGTACTGAATACCATTATGTGGGGAAAGACTTTCAGAACTTCCAATAAAAATGCATGGTTAACTTTACCTGGTCTTTCCGCTTATATTCCCGAATATAATTTTGTAGATGGCTTCTGGTTAGGAGTTAAGCTAAAGACAGGAGTGAAGTTATCAGAATCTTCTACACTGCGTTTTGTGCCTTCTTTCTATTATACCACTGCCCGCAAAAACTGGATTGGACAAGGAGAACTGACATTGGATTATGCTCCCCGAAACCGTGGTTATTTATCTCTTTCCGGAGGTCTTCTGTCCGCTGATTATAATTCGGAAAGTGGAGAATCCCGTTTGATTAACAGTATGTCCAGCTCGCTGTTCGGTCATAACCATCTGAAGCTTTACGAGAATACCTTCTTCACAGTTGACCATGCGATAGAGCCGGCTAACGGATTACTTTTTTCTTCCTCACTTTCCTGGCAACGCAGGAAGATGCTGGATAACCATATCCATAAAAGTTGGTTCAAAAGAGATGCCGAACCGAATATTCCGGAAAACACTGCTTTCCGACCAATGCCGGAGAATGATATCCTGAAAGCTTCTTTTGAGTTGGAGTACACTCCGGCTCACTACTATCACATGTCGCAAGGTAAAAAAGTGTATGAAGCTTCCCGTTATCCTACATTTGCCTTGAAATATGACAGAGCTTTCCCTATGAGCGGAAGCCGTTATTTTACCTCATACCACCTGATGCAGTTCTCAGCTAAACAGAAAATTGAATTCGGAATGTTCAATCGCCTGCATTGGTCAGTGAATGCAGGTTCATTCTTTGATGCAAAGAATCTTCAGTTCCCCGACTTTAAACATTTCGCTTCTACCCGCATATTGGTTACGGAACGTTCTTTCGATACCGGGTTTAGTTTACTGGACAACTACGTTTTGTCCACTAATACCCGCTGGGCACAGGCTAATGTCTCCTGGTATACTCCATATCTGCTTTTGAAACATCTTCCTTTTCTATCAAGAAAAGCATTTGATGAAGCTTTGCATCTTCGTTCCATCGTGATATATGGTGGGCGCCCCTATACGGAGATTGGATATTCGATCGGGTTTTCCGATATGGCACGGATAGGAGTCTTTGCCGGTTTCGATTGCCTGAAGTTCCATTCGGTGGGAGTTTCCCTTAGTTTGCCGTTATCCCTCTTTGCTGACAAGTAAAACTTTTGTGGAAATTATGTTAACTTTCTTCTGTTGGAGTATTCTTTTCCAAAAAAAGCGTATTTTTGTCCACCCGTAACCGAAAGAAATGAAGAAAATGACCACGAACCAGGCAATTCAATATAAGGATAGCATGAAAGTGCCGGAGCCTACTTTGCGCAGGTTGCCGTGGTACTTGTCGAATGTTAAGCTGCTCAAGCAGCGGGGCGAGCGGTACGTCTCTTCTACACAGATATCCAAAGAAATCAATATAGATGCTTCACAGATAGCCAAGGATTTGTCGTATGTCAACATCTCCGGGCGTACGCGTGTAGGCTACGAAGTCGATACGCTGATAGCCGTACTGGAAGACTTCCTCGGATTTACCGATATGCATAAAGCATTTCTGTTTGGAGTAGGTAGTCTGGGTGGTGCATTGTTGCGCGACTCCGGTTTGAAGCACTTCGGGCTGGAAATTGTAGCAGCATTTGATGTGACCCCGGAATTGGTAGGCACTACATTGAACGGAATACCGATCTTCCATTCCAGTGAATTCGAGCAGAAGATGCGCGAATATGATGTGAACATCGGTGTGCTGACTGTACCTATCGAGATAGCCCAATGCATTACGGATACCATGATAGCGGGTGGCATCAAAGCTGTATGGAACTTTACCCCGTTCCGTATCCGTGTGCCGGAAAATATCGTTGTTCAGAATACTTCTCTATATGCTCATTTGGCGGTGATGTTCAACCGCCTGAATTTTAACGAAATCGAATAATGAAGATTATTGCTGTCGGAATGAACTATGCACTGCACAATAAAGAGCTGGGGCATACGTTAGTTAATAAAGAGCCGGTTATCTTCATGAAGCCCGACTCGGCTATATTGAAAGACGGAAAGCCTTTCTTTATTCCCGATTTTTCGGATGAGGTTCATTACGAAACTGAGGTGGTGGTACGTATTTGCCGTTTGGGAAAAAACATTGCGCCACGCTTTGCCAATCGTTATTATGACGCAGTGACTGTAGGCATCGACTTTACGGCACGCGACTTGCAACGTAAGTTCCGTGAAGCGGGTAATCCCTGGGAACTTTGCAAAGGGTTCGATCATTCGGCAGCTATCGGAACTTTTGTTCCTTTGGAGCAGGCAGGAGGCGAGTTGCAGCAGCTTGATTTCCGTCTGGAAATAGACGGCAAGGAAGTGCAGCATGGCAATACCTCAGATATGCTTTTCAAAGTGGATGAGATCATTGCATACGTCAGCCGCTTTATGACGCTGAAAATAGGCGACCTGTTGTTTACGGGAACTCCCGCAGGCGTAGGTCCGGTACAGATAGGACAGCATTTGGAAGGATACCTCGGAGAAGATAAGTTGCTCGACTTTTATATTCGTTGAGTCAATTTATTACGATATGTTTATCAAACGTTGCTGGTTGCTTTGTTGCTTTATCGCTTTTCTTCTTCCGGTTTCAGCGCAGGAATTCATTACGCTGAACTGGCAGGAATTGTCTTCTGCACAAACGCTTCCCGTAGTGACGCGCGAACTTCCTTTGGGAAAAGACTTCCGTTCCTTCACCTATCAGGTGGAAATAGAGTTTCCGGAATATCAGAAGTTAAACCGGAGTGAGGTGGCGGCATTAGAGATGCGACTCGACAGTTTACGTCAGCTACCCAATGAAAATGTGGCTTTCCGGGAAGGCTTGCCGGCATCTCCACAGATAAACTCTTTCATTAAAGTTTCCGCACATCGTGGTTTTCTCTCCATAAGCTTTGTTCCTGTTGTTTTTCGTGAAGGAAGTTATCAACGGCTGAATTCTTTCAAACTATCCGTGAATTCTTTTCTTAAGAAAGATAGAATAGGGGAGGAGACAACTACCCGAAATCTGAAAACAACTTTATCCGAAGTATCTCTAAAGGATTGTACAACATCGCTTCTTGCTTCCGGCCGTTGGACGAAGATAAGTGTGAGAAATACCGGAGTCTTTAAAATCACGAATGCCGAATTAAAAAAGATGGGATTCTCAAGACCCGAAAAAGTCCGCGTATTTGGTTATGGCGGTTATTTGCTGTCCCAACGTTTCAATGAACATCCGGCAGCTGACTTACCCGAAGTTCCTTTGTTGCGTTTGTCAGATGGTGTGTTGTTTTATGGTCGTGGCACTGTATCCTGGACACCGGACAGCCAAAATACTTACTTTGTTCGCGAGCGCAACTTTTACTCTGATGAAGGGTATTACTTCCTGACTGATCGGGAGGATATTCCGGAAATGGAAACTGAAATTTTTTCTTCGTTGGAAGAGACTTCGGCCAACAGACTGACGACTTTTAATTCCTTTGCTATCTATGAAAAAGATGCATATAGTTGGGCAGGTACCGGCAGGCAGCTTTATGAAGATTATGACTATGTGGCCGGAAATACGAAAAGTTATACATTGAACTTGCCGGGCATTGTGCCGGAAGCTGCCGGATGGTTGACTACTGTCTTTGCCGCCCGCTCCATTGATGCGTCTACCAGCTACTCTGTTTCAGTGAATGGTGAACCGAAAGGCAATATCACACTGGCATCCATTGATTCCGATAATCAATATTATACCAGAGCTACTTCTGCAACGATAAATGCTTCCTGGCAAGGGACTAAGTCGGAAAATACGGTTGTAACCATCACCCATACCCGCCCTTCGGGTACATCGGGGCGTCTGGATTACATTGCCTTAAACTACATGCGTACACTTACGTTGAACACTCCTTATCTTACTTTTCGCTCTTTGGCTTCCATTCATAAGGAGACAACGTTCGTTCTTTCCGGTGCCACAGCTTCTACTGTTGTGTGGGATGTCACCAATCCTGCAAACATTGGTAGAATAGAAGGCAGTTTTGCCGATGGCACCTATACATTTACTATTCCCGCAGGAGAGTTGCGTGAGTTTGTTGCCATCATTCCCGAAGCGGGAGGCTTTGATACAGTGGAAAACGTAGGTGGGGTTGCGAACCAGAATCTGCATTCTCTGGAAGCTACGGATATGATTATCATTGCTCCCGACCGGAAAGACCTGCTGGCACAGGCGGAACGACTGGCACAAGCCCATCGTGAGAAAGACGGATTGTCCGTCCTTGTCCTTACCGCTCCGCAAATCTACAATGAGTTTTCCTCCGGTACACCAGATGGAACGGCTTATCGCCGTCTGATGAAGATGTTGTATGATCGCTTCCCGAATGAAGCTGAACGTCCCAAATACTTGTTATTCTTCGGAGATTGCAGTTACGATAATCGTATGTTGACTTCTTCCTGGAAGAGTTACCGGCCTGAAAACTTTCTGCTGTCTTACCAATCGGAAGCTTCTCTGGAAGAGACTTCCTCCTATGTTACTGACGATTATTTCGGTTTTCTTGATGATGAAGAAGGGGATGATCTTACAGCCGGTATGTTGGATATTGGTATCGGACGTTTCCCCGTTCGTACAGCGGCTGAGGCAAAAGCTGCTGTAGATAAGACAATTGCTTATATGGAAAATAAACAGGCGGGTCCGTGGAAACATACAGTTTGCTATGTAGCTGATGACGGAGATAAGAATCTGCATGCTTCTCAATCTGAATTATTGGCAAGTTACACCGAGAGAAACTATCCTTCCCTGCTTGTCAACCGGATCTATGCCGATGCTTTCCATCGTGAATCTTCCGCTACCGGAGAAACTTATCCTGATGCTACGAAACGCCTCTTGCAGTTATTTAACAGGGGAATGTTGGTAGTCAACTATACAGGTCATGGAAGTACTTCTGCATGGGCGGCAGAGAATCTGCTGACGATGGCTGACATCACTAAAATGACGTCTCCCCGCCTTCCTCTATGGATTACTGCCACCTGTGACTTTACCCGTTTTGATGATATACAAACTTCTGCCGGAGAGCAGGCTTTCCTGAATACTAAAGGTGGTGCTATAGCTTTACTCACTACATCGCGGGTGGTGTATGCTTCGCAAAACTCCACGTTGAATCAGGCTTTCCTCCGTCATATTTTTTCGCGTCCCGAAGGTAAACGTTTACGCCTTGGAGACATCATGCGGCTTTCCAAGTGCGATGAATCTTTGGCTAACGATAGGAATAAACTGAACTTCTCTCTGATTGGCGATCCTGCCCTGACTTTGGCATATCCTGATTACCAGGTGCAGGTAGACGAATTTGCGGGGGTGAATGTGGCAGAAGAAACGAGCGTCTATCCGCAGGTGAAAGCCGGTAGCAAGATTACAGTAAAAGGACGTATCCTGACTCCCGAAGGAGCTTTGGCTGAAGACTTTACCGGTACAGTGCACCCTACTGTGCTGGATAGTAAGGAAGAAGTGACAACTCTTGATAATCGTGATGAGGGAGCTTTCACTTATACCGAGCGCAGCAAAACTCTTTTCTCGGGCAGTGACTCGGTTCGTCAGGGACGGTTTGAATTTACTTTCCCCGTGCCGTTGGATATCAACTATTCCGATGAGGAAGGTTTATTGAGCCTTTATGCTCTGGATGCCGTTCATTCTCATGAAGCCGGCGGAGCTTTCGATCGCTTTCTGGTGGGTGGAACGGATGATGGCGTTTCTCTGACGGACACATTAGGACCTGAGATAACCGTTTATCTGAATACGCCGGACTTTAGTCCTGGTGGACAAACCAATACCACCCCGTTGTTTGTGGCGGAATTGGAAGATGCGGATGGTATCAATACGGTTGGCAATGGTATCGGGCATGATCTTTCGCTTTGTATCGACGGCAGTGCGGTGCTGACTTATAATCTGAATGATTATTATACTCCGGTAGCGGGAGACTATACCCGGGGAACGGTATACTTTTCTGTGCCCGAACTCACTGAGGGCAAACATACGTTGTTGTTCCGTGCCTGGGATTTGCTGAATAATTCCTCTACAAAGACTTTGGAGTTTGAGGTGGTTCGCGGATTGCGTCCCGGTCTGTTCTCTGTTATTTGTACACAAAGCCCTGCCCGTGAAAGTACTACATTCGTTCTTTCTCACAATCGCCCCGGTTCCACGCTTGCGGTCCGTATGTCCGTATACGATTTTGCCGGACGGGAAATGTGGACACATCTGGAGAAGGGAGTATCCGAAGGACAAACTTATTATGTGGAATGGGACTTGTGCAGTAATGGCGGGCAACGTCTGGCACCGGGTGTTTATCTGTATCGTGCATCTATTGTCTCCGACGGTAGTCGCGAAAGTACGAAATCACAGAAAATCATTATCCTGTCACAATAAACAGGGGGATTCTCTGTTTTATTAGTATTGTTATTAGAAATCATAAGTATCTCAATTGAAAGGAGTAACTTAATTCTCCTCCTAAAAGGAGGGGAATTAAGTTAGATTTTGTTTTTTATATTTGAGATCGTATTATAAATAATATCGTATGAAGAAATACATCTTGCTATTACTCATAGCTTTCTTGTCCGTACACCTTCTTGCCCAGGATAAGAATCAGTTTAATCCCGTTAATACCGGTGTTAACTCTTTGGGTATTGCCCCTGACTCCCGTGGCGGTGGTATGGGAGATGTAGGTGCGGCTACAGATCCGGACGTAAACTCTCAATACTGGAATCCGGCTAAGTATCCGTTTACGATCAGCCGTGCCGGAGTAGCGGTTTCCTATACACCTTGGTTGCGCAAGTTGGTAAATGATATTGATCTGGCATATCTGGCAGGCTACTACCGTATCGGAGATTATCAGGCTGTCAGCGGTTCTTTGCGTTATTTCTCTTTGGGTGAAGTGCCCGTAGCATATCAGGATGAAAATTCTCCCGGATATACCATTAAACCTTATGAAATGGCGGTGGATGTGGCGTACTCCCGCATGCTTTCCGAACATTTCTCTGCTGCGGTTGCCTTGCGATACATTTATTCCGACCTGGCATACAGGGAAGATGAAGAAGTTTCCGCAGGCTCTGCTTTTGCTGCCGATATTGCCTTCTATTATACGAATTACGTCATACTTGCCCAACGGGAGTGTATGCTTTCTTTCGGACTGAATGCTTCCAATATCGGTACGAAGATTTCTTATGATAGTGGTAATACCAGCCAGTTCTTGCCTACCAACTTACGTTTGGGTGCTTCCCTGTTATTTCCGATAGATGATTATAATACAATCGGAGTTAGTTTTGATGCCAATAAGTATATGGTTCCTACCCGTCCTGTTCGTGGAGAAGATGAGTCGCAGGAAGAGTATGAAGAGCGTTTGGACCGTGATTATAATGATATTTCTCCCATTAAGGGTATTTTCAAATCTTTCAGTGATGCTCCCGGCGGATTCAAGGAAGAATTGCAGGAGATACAGTGGTCTTTGGGATTGGAATATACTTATCACGAACAGTTTTCCATTCGTGGTGGCTATCATTGGGAACATGAGAACAAAGGAAACCGCAAATATTTTTCTTTTGGTGCAGGATTCAAGATGAGCGTATTCTCGTTAGATGCTGCTTATCTGGTATCTACGGCACAGAGCAATCCGCTCGACCAGACACTTCGTTTTACGTTAGGTTTTGATCTGGATGGGATAAAGGACTTGTTCGGACGTCGCAGAAGATGAATCAGCTACGAGCTACGCGTTACGGGCTACAAGTGCCTTGCGGCAGAAGGGGGGAGTGGTGTGTAGTGTATTATTAGCTGTATATATCGGACGCGCAGCATCTATATATCGGATGCGTTGCACCTATATATCGGATGTGTAGTATCTATATATCCAACGTTACCGATATATAGATGCTAAAAGAGGGAATCGGACTTGCCTGAAATTAGATTGCTTGTTGTGGATGATAATAAGCAATCTAATCATTCATAACATTGCTTATTCCGGATCATAAGACTGCTTGTTTTCAGATGTTATTCAATACATTGAGTGTTTTTTCTTCTTTCAGTCTTTCAGCTTATCTCAAACTCCCTGTTCATCGGCATTCCGGCTGAAATATACCTGAAACAGCTATAAAGCTGGAAGTTTCAGCCGGAATGCCGATGAATAGGGGGAGTCAGTGAGAACTGAAAGAACGGGAAGAGTTTTTTTCAAAAATAGAGGGTGTCGGATGATGGTTCATTTTATTCAGAACCGTACGTCAACGTTTCCGGTGAATTCCTGCCAAAAGCCTCATGAAACTTTCCATTTCAGATATTTATTCCGTATTTTTGTCCGTGAAGATCTATTGTTAAACCGAGAAAGAAATCCGTATGAGGAAACTAAAGGTGTTTTTGGCAGTCTTGTTAGCATCCCTATCCCTGCATGTCCATCCCAGTGAAATTGATTCTTTGCTTCGTGAACTTGATATGTCTATCAGAAACCGTCCTCAATATACCCTGAAACGCCAGGAACAAATAGATGCCTTGCAACGAAAACTCCGGCTGTCTCATTCCGATCAGGAGCGTTATGATCTTTACCGCGAATTATTCGGCAAATATCGCTCTTACCGTATGGACTCGGCTCTATGGGTGGCCAATCAGCGCGTAGAACTTGCCAAGCGCATGAAGAATCCCCTTTACATTCGTTCGGCTGAACTGAATATAGCCGAAGTAATGATAGGAGTGGCCATGTATAAGGAAGGGCTGGAAATACTGGATGGAATCAAGTCCGCTGATCTGGACGCTTCCGGCGTTTCCTATTATTATTATCAGTATCATCAGGTTTATACGCTGATGGCGGATTATGCTTTCTCTGATCAGATGAAAGAACATTACCGGGGGTTGGCATACCAATATAAAGATTCTATTATCAGTATGCGCCGTCCTGGTTCACAGGGTTATCTGTTGATGATGAGTGAGAAATTACTGTATGAAGAAAAGTATGATGAGGCCATAGAGATACTGAAAAGTTGCTACAAGACACATGAAGAGAAGGGGTACAGTGTTGCCATTCCTTCTATCGGCCTCGCCAATGCTTATGCCTTTATGGGCAATACCGAATTGCAGAAGAAATATCTGGCTATTTCGGCTATTGCCGATATTCAAGCGGCAACGAAGGAATACATCTCCTTGTGGAAGTTAGCGAATCTTCTGTTTCAGGAAGGAGATATAAAGCGTGCTTATACCTATATAGAATGTTCTATGCAAGATGCCACCTTCTGTAATGCACGCTATCGTACGCAGGAGATTTCGGAACTGCTTCCCGTTATCAGTCGGACGTACGAAAACAAGTTGAAGGAGGAGAAAACACAAATGGTTGCCCTGGTCATTCTGACATCTGTCTTGCTGATCATATTGCTGATTGCTCTGATGTTCATTTTCTATCAGATGAAGCGGCTGAATGTAGCCCGGAAAGCGGTGAACACTATGAATGAGGAACTTAAACATATCAATTCTGATCTGCATACACTGAATGATAAGTTGCAGGAATCCAATCAGGTGAAGGAAGAATATATCGGCTATGTATTCAATATGTGCTCTCTGTATATCAACAAGCAGGAAGAACAACGGAAAATGCTTGCCCGTAAAATCAAGACCGGGCAATTGGATGATTTGTATAAGACTGTCAATTCCTCTTCTTTTGTTGCCAATGAGTTGAAAGAATTCTTCTACACGTTCGATAGTGTGTTCCTGAAACTCTATCCTAAGTTCATAGAACAGTTCAATACTTTACTTCAGGAAGATGAACGCATCTGTCCGAAGGAAGGTGAACTGCTGACCCCCGAGTTGCGCGTCTTTGCTCTGATCAGATTGGGTATTACAGATAGTGGGAAGATTGCGAACTTCCTTCATTATTCTGCCCAGACGGTGTACAACTATCGTCTGAAAGTGCGGAACAAATCTTTGCTTTCCAAGGATGAATTTATGGAAGCTGTGCAGCAAATAGGCTAATAAAACCTCTTTCTTTTTTCCTCAAATGTCTACTTAAATCTACTTTCCTGACTCATGTAGGGAAGTGGTTTTGTATTGTATTTCAATTACTTATCATTTTAAAGCGTCTACTTATATCTACTTTACGTATCTACTCAGCTCTCTTACCCGGAAAGTTATGCTCTACCTTTGCCGTAGAAATTAAAGTTAACAATAGATTTTCTTTGGGTATTGGTTTTTATCGGGTAAACAGGTTACACGAGGATTATAGAAAAAAGTCTGTGCCGTGTGCGGGCGAACAGAGATTCGCCCCTACAGGTACAGAGGTAAGAGAAAATTATTTTTTTATTAATTATAATAATTAATCTCAACAATCAGATAATAGTTGATTAATAACTATTCTTACATTCCTGATATTACTCCTTAACGGCACCTACGTTAACGCCCTGTACGAAATACTGCTGGCAGAATGGGTAGATAATCATGAAAGGTAATATAGCAACGATTGTAGCCGCATTAGAGATTGTGTTAGGGTCTACTGAATCGTCGTTAGGAATATTACTATCCATAACCATGTTACGAAGTTTAATCTGGAAGTTGTATAACTTATCTGTTCTGATATAAATCTTGAAGTTAGTATAATCATTCCAGAATGTTACGGCAAACATAAGACCGATTGAAGCAAGGGCAGCCTTAGAAAGTGGTAACACAATCTTAAAGAATATACCCATTGGTGAACAACCATCAATCTGAGCAGCCTCAAACAATGATTCTGGAATACCTTCAAAGAAGTTTCTCATAAGTACAAGGTTATATACGTTGATAGACATTGGTAAAATTACTGCCCACAATGTATCAAGTAAGTGTAAGTTCTGCATAACTAAGTACTTAGGAACCATACCACCATCGAAAATCATTGTGACTGTCTCTTATACACATCTGACGCTGCCGACGATAA
>ERZ1026975.1081-NODE-1081-length-13844-cov-28.471535_pt1 | contig 13844 bp, 3 predicted proteins | sample MGYA00519561_ERZ1026975 | MGnify/ENA primary metagenome ERZ1026975 (study PRJEB26926, sample SAMN06164672) | human gut metagenome | biome: ENVO:00009003; feature: ENVO:2100002; material: ENVO:00002003 | host: Homo sapiens | place: USA | collected 2012 ... | reverse complement strand
GCAAAGCTGACCGCTGAATGGGAATCGAAGTTACAGCAGATCGAACACGGCAGTCTGCCCGAAGCAGTCTTTATGTCGGGCATTACGCAGTTCATCACTGAAATGTGCGGTAAATATGGCTCAGTGGATAAGTCTGTTTCACTTTCTGACGGCAGTAATGAGCCTGTTGGCAAATGCCCGAAGTGCGGTGCTGATGTTGTCAAGGGTAAGTTTGGCTGGTATTGCAAGGGTAAGTGCGGTATGAATATCGCAAAGGTGTACGGCGTGGAGCTATCCGATACCCAGGTCAAGGGACTGTTTGACGGCAAGTCCACAAGCTACACATCTAAGGGCAAAAAGACTATTGTCCGCCCTGAGATCGTGGAGAATCCGTACAACGGGAAGATGTACTATCAGTGGAAAACGGAGAGGGGTAATAAGAATGGATAACAACCAGCTTGCGGAAGCTGCAAAGATCCTCGGTGTCTCCGAGGACAGCATTTCCGCTATGGACGATGAGATCAAAAAGAGTATGACAGCGGTCTTTGAGACTATCTCTGTCAGGAACGATGAGGACAAGAAGGCAGTCTTTGAAGCACTCGACAATCTGTGGCAGAAAGGCTCGGTATATATCGGACTTGATGAGGTTGCAAAATCAACTGGCATTTTGCTTGTGACACTCTGCAGCCTTGATTACGATACTCAGCAGGCTATCGTTTATGAGTTCATGATGGATAGCTCGCATACAGAGCGTTTTTATGACCTTGTGAACAAGGCACTTGCAGTTTCAGAGCTTGGCAATGTTGCAAAGCTGATCGGTGTTCCTGTGCGTGAGCTGAGGTCGCTCCCTCGCCGTATTCAGGAAAATATCTGCGGTGCGTACACAATGGAGTACGATGTCGACAGCACAAACATTGACCTGATCGACCACATCAGGGAGATGATCGCACCGTGACAGAGTTTCTATATATCGCAGGCATAGATATTGCTTCTATTGCCAACAAAGAGTTTATCCGCATTGATACGGATAAGGCGCAGGAGATATGCGTAGCACTCGACAAAAGCGGTATTCCTTTTTCAGCCCGATACGGTGAAAACGAAATGGTGCTGACCTATGACGGCAGTTACAAGGAACAGGTCGAGGAGATCATCGCAAAGGCGCAGTCCGGCGATTATGGAGCCTTGCTACGTGAACTGCAAGTCTGCGGAGAGCCTGACGGTTATTATCGTCTCTTAGGAGAAGTTGCAGAGCTATTGAACACAACAATCGGAGCATTGAAAAACCGTCCCGATGAGGTTCGGCTTGCACTCTGCAAGACCTATGTGGATTTTTGGCTCTGCGATACTCCCACGCTTCAGCGTGAGCTTGACCGTGTGATCTCCGTGAACGGCAGAACGATCTCGGATATTTCGGAGTATGAACGCAAGAAGCAACAGGAGAAAACTCCTGCCGAACCCGTGCAGACGGCGGATAAAGTTCACTCATTTGCGGAGCTTTACGATGAATACCAGCGCCGTCATGCCAATGACCACTTTACAAGAGAAGCCCATAAACATCTGGCTGAGATCGCCCTCCGCAGACAGCGTGACGAACAGGAGCGAGTTACTCAGACAGAAGAAAGAGAACAGAAAGGAAGAACAGACCATGAAGAAGTTTATCATCATCGGAAGTGCGGTTATCGCAGCAGTCACAACCGCAGTTGTTGTCATCGTAAAGCGCAGAAAGTGAGGTAGCCTATGCCCGTACAGGATAATGACGATAAGAGAACCACCGACCAGCCTGCGGTCGATGCGGAGGAAGAACTGAGAAGAAAACAGGCGCAGGCACAGGAACAACAGCAGGAAGAGTCCGGCGCTCAGAAGTCGGACAAACTTCTTCCTTTTCTGAACGCAAAGGCGGAGCATCATCAGAGCCGAATCGACTCCCTTGATGAGAAAATTGCCAATCAGACGGACAAGATCGACCGCAACAAGGCGAAGATCGAAGCCCTAAGTGCGAAAGCGGACAAGCTCGAAGATACGAACCGTATGCTGAAAGCGACTATCGGCAATCTGCCGGGTATCCGCACTCTGATTGCTAACAACGAGAAGCGTATTCAGGCTATCCGTGAGGTGAAAATTCCGAAGCGGCAGGAGAAGATAGATCAGGGTTGGAAGAAGATCGACACCCTGACCGCAAAGCGTGACCGTATCGAACACAAGCTGAACCGTGTGATCGCTCTCAATGACACGATCAAGAGCTTCGGTATCCACTTCAACAAGGAGCGCCGTGAAGCATTTGCAGATGCTATGACAAGGCTAAACAGCTCGACTGTTGACTGCCTGAGCGATAAGAAAGCTACACTTGAAGCCAAAAAGCAGGCTATCCTCGATACCTATAACGCTCCTGAAACGAGTGCCGTGGACAAGCTCAAACTCGGTGAACAGCTCAAGGGCGTGAATGAGCGTATCGGCGCACTGGAAAGCAAGATCATGAAGCTCGCCCGTCCCGAAACGCACTATGAGGAGCAGACCAACGACCAGCTCGATGCTTCTATGATTCTCACAGGCGAGAAGCTCGGTGAAATGGTGCAGAATGGCACTATGGATATTCCTTCTCTTGCTGAGGGTGCTGTGCAGGCGGCGCAGGAGGTCGAAACGCTTGACAGGTCACAGGTCGCTGAACTTGCAGATCAGTTCAATATTCAGCCCCTTGTCAATGTGGAGATGCAGCTTGAAGATGATTACAACATGATCGACGGTATCATCAACAACGGCTCTAAAGCGGACATAGACAAGGCAAAGGCAGAGCTTTCTGAGGGTATTAAGTCTATGGAGAGCCTTGCAGAAAACCCCTTTGTTCCGCCGGAAATGAGGGATAACGCTGTTGAGGAGCTTGCAAAAATGAAAAGTCAGCTTGAGCTTCTCAATATGCACGAAGAAGTCGAGGTAGATAGCTGGCTGTCGGATATGCTTGATAAGGGTGATGCCGTTTTTACAGATGACGGCGGTTTCAAGGTGAACCCTGATTATTACAAGGAATTGCCCCGAAATGACCGTCATGTGGAGACCATGACAGAGGTTCAGGCGGCAGAGGTCATGTCGGCTCTAATGTCGGCAGGAGTAAAGTTCTCCGCTGCTACTAAGTGCGAGGATAAGGTCGGCATTACCGTTTCCAAGCAGGACGTTCCTGTGCTGAATGATGTGATGTATGCTTCTATCAGAAAGATCGCACATACCGAAGCTGCAAAGGAGAACGCCGGTAAGGGTGAGAAAGGCAGGTATGAGACTGTCAATCCCGAATACTATGCTTCTCTTTCCAAAGAGCAGAGACACACCCGTGTTGAGCCGATTGATACCGCAAGGAAAATTGCAGGAGAACTGCAAAAACAGAATACCCCTTATTCTGCGGTAGTACGCAAGAATGATACGGTGGCGGTCACAGTCTCTAAGGCGAATGTCGAAGCATATAAGCAGATTGAGAGTGCTGTCAAAGGCGAAAGAGCCGTGGAGTATGTAAATCCCGACTTTTTCAAGTCACTTCCAAAGCAGGAGCGTTTTACGCAGCGTATGGACGAGGGGCAGGCTAGGAAGAAGTCCGCAGAGCTGACCGCAAAGGGCGTGGAACATTCTGCGGTGTTCGGCGGTGAAAAGTCTGCTGTCACAGTCGCAAAGAAGGACTCGCAGAGAGCTTTCTTTTCCCGTGGCAGGATGCAGCGTGATGCACAGCGTATCAGCGGTCGAGGACAGCAGAAGTCTCAGCAGAGAGAACAGACACCCAAAAAGAGAAAGAATCAGGGGCTTGAATAATAGATGAAAATTACTGACGAACAGAAAGAAAGGGCGGCATTTGTCAATCTTCCTCAGTTCCTCATGGCTCACGGCTTTGATTTGAAGAAAGTCGGCAGAGAGTATGTGTGGAAAGACCACGATAGCCTGCACATCAAGGATAACGGTCCGGGTGAGCGTGGTGCGTGGTTTCGTTTCAGCGAGGACAAGGGCGGCGATAACATCGGATTCCTGCGTGAATATATGGGAATGTCTTTTGTTGATGCGGTCGAAGCCCTCACAGGAGAACACATTGACCGCACTTATACTCCGTCCCGCACATACGAACAGAAGCCGAAAACAGTAACGGCAAGGGAGCTTTCCCTTGCCGAAGCTGACAATGCAAGGCGTGTGTTTGCGTACCTGTGCAAGACCAGAGGGCTTGACTATGATACGGTATCGGCTCTTGTGCGTAACGGCAGTATCGCTCAGCAAGAAAAGACAGGCAATGTCCTTTTCAAATACTATGACGATCAGGGCAAAGTGATCGGTGCTGAAAAGGTTGGCACATCGACTGACCATAAATTCAAAGGCATTGCAACAGGCTCGGCAGCAGGACACGGCTTTGAAGTAGTCCGTGGCACAGGAGAAAAGGCTTTTTTCTTTGAGTCGGCAATAGATATGCTCTCCTATCTGCAAATGCACGATAAAGAGCTGACCGATTGCAGACTCGTTTCCATGATGGGCGTGAAGCCGAACATCGTGCTTGAAACGATGCTCCGTCACAATATTTCCCCTGAAAATGTATTTTTATGCTCCGACAACGACACCGCAGGCAATGAATTTGCCCAGCGTTTGCAGGAGCAGTACCCCGACATGAAGCGTGTTATCACCCCTGATACATATAAAGACTGGAATGATATGCTTCGTGGTATCCCAAAAGCAGCAGAACATGAGATTGACAAAAAGGAGGTTCAGCAGACAGATATGCAAAGATACGGCAACGAAATGTGGCACAAGGCAACAGATAACAGAGACAAGAGCCTTGTGACGATCCAGGCTGCGGATTTTGCAAGATTGCAGGAACAGCTTGACAGATCGGGCATCAATTACTATGCCTATGCCCGTGATAATTCCGTCATTATGGCGATCAACGATAAAGATATAGAGTGGTTCAAGCGTATCGCAGGCACTCCCGACCTTGTTCCCACCAAATCAAACAGACCTTATTCTCCGCCCGAAAAGAACATCTTCGGTAGTGCGGAGTATCGTTATATTCCGAACAAGGAGTACCTCTCCGCTGACCGTGACCTTGTCCTGAAAATGGCTGAGATCATGAAAGCCCGTGGTATGCAGTTTTCGGGCAGAGTCTATCCGTCCGGCAAGGGTACGCTGACGATTTCTCACGCTGATCTTTTCGCAGTCCGCAACATCAGGGACGAGGTTGTGAATATGCGTCGGCAGTTTGCAAGTCCTGATAAGGCGCAGGAAGTCGGCAACCGTGACTATCGTGCGAACCGTGATACTCATTATTATATGAGCAAGCTCACACCTGAGCAGTTCAGAGAGGTCAAGCCTTTTCTTGAAACAAGCGTGAGCTATCATGCTGTTGTCCGTGACGGCAAGGTCGCATTTGCGGTGGATAAAGAGAACGCTCCTGCATTTCACAGGGCTTTGGAGAACGCTGTCCGTGAGACAAATATGCTTCGCAAAATGGCTGACCTTGGTCTGCCTATGGAGCAGAATATCGCTCTTTCGCCCGTAGTCCACCGTCTTGCCGTTGAAGATATGCAGCTTGACCTTGCTGATTTCTTTGACAGCAGATACGATGAAGCACAGTTTGGCGAGATGCTCTCCCTTGTGAACGCATATATCGCACAGGCTCCGGCTGAACGCTACGGCGAAAACAGCAAGCTGACCGATATGCTTGAAGCAAAGTCCAGTTTTGACCGCAGTATCGAGCTTTCCGACTTCTTCTCTCAGCACGATTTCTCCGATGAACAGAGGACCGCTATTACGGCTATGTTCGTCGGTGATGTGACAAGAGGACAGATTGACAGCATTGACGAGACTTTCACGGCTGAGGATATTCAGGCGTATGACGAAATTCTGCATAACGCTTTGCAGGAATCCGATGTTGCTGACTTCCTGACTGCCCATAAGCAGGCTGTTATCGACCGTGAGAACGCAAACAGAGTTCCCACTGAGGAAGAAGTGCTGTTCCCCAAGGCTGACCTTGCCCGTTTCCTTGCAGAGCATACGCTTTCAAGTGATGAGTGGGAGGATATGGCATCTCCGCTGTTTGAACGTGGGTATCTTGAAAAGCACCAGCCCAGCGACAAGGCTTCTTTCGGCTATCATCTGCCTGAAAAAGAGCTGTATGCACTTGCGGAGCGTTATCATCACGGTGACGATATTCGGCGTGAGCTTGCGCTCGGTCTGATGATCCACGCTTCTGATAATATCGCAGATAAGGATAAGGTGGAGTTCGTCTTTGAGGACGGCAAGATCTCTGACCGCACATTCTATTATGGCGAAAATCTCCGTCACACTATGGATCTGTCCTACGGTGATGACGGCATAACTTGTTCTTTCAGCGGTATGGAGCGTTTTGTGTCCTTTGAGGAGATCGGACAGGCTTTCATCGACCGTATCCATGAGGAATATGAGGACTTGGCATATTGGGCGGTGCTTGATTTCATCAGGGACGATATTCCCGATATTTCCGATGATACAGTAAAGGAGCTTATCACGGCATTTGACGGTGCCGCACTTCACGGTTGGGAAAACGGCGATAATATCCCGAAGCTCAACCGTATCAAAAAGGCTCTGTTTGATGTTCTCGGTGACGAGGAGCAGACAGAGAAAGCATTTGCTTGTATCGCAAAGCACAAGTATATTGTGACCTTTGAAGCTGAAAAGCCCGAAAAGCAGCCGGATAGCCTGACCTTCCATTTCGGCAAGGATAAGGGTGATGAATGGGTTAGCGAAAGCGACATCGTTCACGATTTCGCCCTTGCACACCCTGATTGCAGTTTCGCTCTCGCTAATGCTGTTATGGAGTACCTCGATGAGAAACAGCACTCTGAGAGAAATATCCCTGAGCTGAAAGCGGGCTGGTATAAAAAGACCGATTTCAGCATTACTGCTGTCATCGGCGGTGAGGCATTCAATTATGACGGTCGCTTTGACATTGGTGACGGCAAAGGCACGGGTGGCGGTTCGCTGATCGACCATATCCGCACATATAATGAGGGTATCCTCGGCTATACGCAGCACCCGTTCAATCAGCCGGAATATAAGGAAAGGGCGCAGAGAATGCTTGACATTTTCGTTCCTTTCCTTGAAGCATATTCTGAGCTGACCGCTGAGGAACAGCGTATCTTCGACGATTTCAAGGCACAGTACCCGATCCTCACCTATGATGATGTGGAAAAGGAACAGGGTAAGTTCCAGATCTATCAACTCCCCGGCGGTGAGAAGTATCACGGTGTCCGCTTTGAGGGGCTTGACAGGCTGAAAGCAGAGGGCGTACAGCTCAATAGGGACGATTATGAGCTTGTATATGAGGGCTTAGTCGGTGAGTTCAGAGGAAATGCAACTCTTGAAGGCATTTTCACTCAGTTCAACACCAATCAGCCTGCGGACTTCTCAGGTCACTCCCTTTCGGTTTCCGATGTTATCGTCATTTCAATGGACGATAAGGACACGGCATATTATTGCGACAGCTTCGGCTTTACCGAAATGCCTGAATTTTTCCTTGAAAAAGAAAGGACACAGGAGAAGTCTGTGCCGTCTGTTGCCGATCTTGCTGTCGGTGATATTATCATGTATGACGGCGCTCGCCGTGAGATTGAGGAAATTAGTCCTGACCGTATCAAGATGAAAGACCTTGATGCACCCGATTACGGCGGTATTCTGCTCGGCACTTCCGATGTGCTTGCCTATGACGGCTGGCAGCAGGATATGGAGGAAAAGGGCTTTGAGATTCTGTCTAAGGCTGAAAAGCCTGCACCTGTTGTCGATACTCCCGAACAGGTAGAGCCGGAGGATAAAGGACCAGTCTCTCTGCGAAAAGTCGGTGATTTCTATGAGATGTACGGCAAAAATGCGGAGATCGGTGCGGAAGTCCTCGGACTGCGAATGTTCTCCAAAAATGGGCAGCTTATGGTCGGTTTTCCCGATCATGTCAAGGACGAATATTCCGCAAAGCTCCGTGAAGCAGGATATACCGTCCTGATCGAACAGGCTTTTGAGCTGAACCCTCCGAAGCGTGAAGCTGAGAAGCTCCAGACATTACAGCAGGTCGTTGACAAGTTCTTCGGGACTGACTGCGAGTCTGCGGAAACTGAGGGCGGCACATGGAAACTGGCTATTACTGACGGAGAAAAGGTCGGTGAGCTGTTTTACGACGGCGATCCTGTCTGCGGTATCTATAACCGTGGCGACAAAATGGAGATCGAGCCTTACCGTGAGCTGACAACATTTCCGGCGCTCCTGCGTATTGCGATGCTTGAACATAATCCTGACAAGCCCGTGGAGATCATGGACTTTCAGCGTACCTTTGAGACTCCGCTCGATAAGGCAAAGTGGCTTATCAACGACTTCTGTGAAACGGAATACCGTGAGGGTGCTGACTTCTCCGATCTGCACAATGTTGGTCTTGCGTTCACCACGCTGACGGACGATGAGCTGCCCATTCAGGTGACGGCTGACCTTATCGACTTCAAGATCACCTATGAGTTTGACGGCGAGGTTTACAATACGGATCAGTATGACAGCATTGAGGATATGATCGAGAACGGTCTGACCGATCTTGATTTCAGCGATCTTGTATCTGTCCCCGATGAAGTGATCGAGCGTCACACAGGCAAGGACGAACAGACGGTAGATCTTATGAGCGATGCCGCCGATGTAGCGGATATTTCTTCTTCTGCGGAAGATGTGCCGTCTGTTACGCTGAAATACAAGGGCGATGCCGAGAGCCTTGACGAAATCAAGGACAAGGCACTTTCCCTCGGTGCAACTGTTATTGTGGACAATGCAGAGGGTATCATTTCCATTGATACCTATGCAGACCACAAGGCAGAGCTTGACGGGCTTGCCTATGAGCTGGGTGTAATGGCGGCCGATGATGCTCCTGCGGTCGAGACTCCCGCACAGGAGACTGCGGATATTGACAAACCCCTTTTCACCGATGCAGCGGTCATTGACGAAATTCAGCGTAATGAAAACGCTGATGTTCCGTTTTGGGAAATGCCCGAAGCACAGGGTGAACAGCTCTCTCTTTTCGGTGATCCCGAACCGCTGACCACTTCAAAGCCTGCACCTCAGAAGCCAAAATCCGAATTTGCAAAAGGTCCGGTGGTTGACGGCGTTCAGGTCTATGAAGCACTTGCCGCCGAGATTGACCGTGGCACTGGCTTTGTTCACGGCAAGCTCCGTGTGCAGGACTTCTATGAGGAACAGCACCCGACTATTCAGCAGCTTGCCGATTTTCTGAAAAAGGAATACGGCACAGGCGGACACAGCGGTGAGGGCAAGATCTCACTCGTTGACTACAATTCCCAAGGCATTACTTTCAGCTTTGAGAACGGCGAGAAGTTCCGTCATTCGTGGTACAATGTCGCAACAATGACAGAATCACGGCTCAGGGACGATACATACCTTTCTGCCGAACAGAAAGCAGAGAGGGCGGCGCTCAAAGCAGAGCAGTCCGCTGAGAAACAGTCTCCCCATACCGTCGAGGTTGGAGACCGATTTCGTCACAAGATTACTGGCGAAGTTTCTGAGGTTATTTCGCTGACAGGCGCACTTCCGTTCTATTCGGACGATTGCACCATTCAGCGTGAAAGCAGCGGTTTTGCTGTGACGGAGAATATCTCATACGATAAGCTCCTGAACAGCGGTATGTATGAGTATATCGGCAAGGCTGAACCAGAAAAGGAGCAGTCTGCACCCGTGAAGCCCGAAAAGGCAGAGGTCACACCCGATAAACCTGAAATTCCAACGGTCAAGAACCTGTCTCAGCTCAAAAAGGCTATTCAGCCGGGTATGATGTTTGAAATCAGCGATCATCTCCGTCCTGAATGTATCGGAGAGTGCAGAATCGTCACGGGTGTAAGCACCGTTGATTTTACTTCCCGAAAGCTCGATGAAAACGGCAAACCTACGGGCAAAGACCTCCACATGGAGTTTGACCGTGCGAAGAACTGGACTTTTGACGGCGGTGAGCTGACTTCTCGGCTTGACAACGGCGATATGCTCATGAGCTTTCATTTCATTGACAGCTTGGAGCGTGAGCAGACTGTTCAGGCTGAGAAAGAGCCTGAGCTTGCGCCTGTGGTCGATGAGATTGGTAGCGATAACGCCGAGGTCGATGCTCCTGCACCGGAAGCAACTGCACCCGATAAGGGCGAAAACTTCACGATCACCGATGATGCTCTCGGTGAGGGTGGTGCAAAGGCGAAATTCCGTGCTAATGTCGATGCGATCAAAACGCTGAAAACACTTGAACGGGAGAAGCGTCCTGCGACTGCTGAGGAAAAGGAAACCCTGTCGAAATATGTCGGCTGGGGTGCTTTGGCTAAGGCTTTTGACAAGGACGATCCGAAGTGGGCCGCAGAGTATAAGGAGCTTTCTGAGCTGCTGACTCCGCAGGAGTACGCTCAGGCACGTTCAACGGTCAATGATGCGTTCTATACCAGCCCGACCGTTATTGACGGCATCTACGAGGCTCTCGGCAATTTCGGCTTTGACGGCGGTAATGTCTTAGAGCCTGCAATGGGTATCGGAAACTTTTTTGGCAGAATGCCAGAAGATATGCAGTCGCACTCTCAGCTCTACGGCGTGGAGATCGACTCGTTATCCGGCAGAATTGCTCAGGCACTCTATCCTGATGCGGATATTGCTATTCAGGGCTTTGAGCAGAACCGTTTTCAGAACGGCTGCTTTGATGTGGCTGTGGGCAATGTTCCGTTCGGTGAGCTTGGTTTCCGTGATACTGTCCACGATACAACGAAACTGCACGATTTCTTCTTTGCAGAAGCTCTCGACAAGCTGAAAAACGGCGGAATCATGGCATTTGTGACCTCGGCAGGAACGCTTGATAAGCGTGATGAAAATGTCCGCCAGATGTTGGCTGACAAGGCTGACTTCATCGGTGCTATCCGACTGCCGGGTGGCAAGAATGGAGCTTTTAAGGATAATGCAGGCACGGAAGTGACCACTGATATTATCTTTTTACAGAAGCGTGAGGGCAAGTCTGTTGCTGAAATGTCCGATATTCCCGATTGGGTACATATTGGGCAGACTGAGGACGGACTGTCGATCAACAAGTATTTTGAACAGCACCCTGATATGGTGCTTGGTACGGTGGTCGAGGGCAACAAGCTCTACGGCAGCGGTACAATGGTTGTCGCTGAGGACGGTTTTGACCTGAAATCAGCACTCCATGAAGCAGTCGGAAAGCTGTCTGCGGAGATCAGTCATGAGCGTGGCAGAGATGTTTATGCGAAAACGGCTGACGGCGTTCAGGTTCAGATTCCGTCAAATCTGCGTAATTACAGCTTTTTCCTTTCTGACGATCAGGTGTTCTTCAAAAAGAATAACGCTGCCTGTGAGTTCCGTTTTGATAAAGGTACTGCACAGCACAAGCGTTTTACTGCTTTTATTGAATTGCGTGACCTGACGAGAGAGCTGATCGAAGCGATGGAACTTGACAAGCCTGACAGCGTTATCAAGGATTTACAGGCAAAGCTGAATGTGGCATACGATGATTTTTATAAGAAGTTCGGGCTTATCCACTCTCAGACCAACAAGCGTTACTTTGCGGAAGATGTTTCGTATAATCTTGTCGCAGGACTGGAAAAGAGCTATGATAAGACTAAGCTCCTTGAAAAGTCCGATATTTTCACAAAGCGGACTATCGTGCCGCCGAAGGCTGTGGAACACGTTGACACGGCACTTGAATCACTCACGCTCTCCATTGCAGAAAAAGCACGGGTTGACTTTGAGTACATGAGTGGACTGACGGGTATGACTGAGGACGAGCTGAAGCACGACCTGACGGGTGAGATTTTCAAGATTCCCCATACGGAGAATGAATATCAGACGGCTTCGGAGTACCTTTCGGGCGATATTCGCAAGAAGCTCCGTGAAGCTGAGGAGATCGCTGAGTATGATCCTGACTTTAATATCAATGTATCGGCGCTGAAACAGGCAATGCCTGAACCGCTGAAAGCCGGAGATATTGACATTAAGCTCGGTGCCGCTTGGCTTGATCCGAAATACTATGAGCAGTTCATGTATGAACTGTTGCAGACTCCGGCATATCAGCGGAGTGATAGTCCGTCTGCACGTTGGAACAAGTCGGCTATTGTCGGTGTGGAATACTCTGTCCACGCAAATTCCTTCCATGTAAGCAACAAATCTTCCGACAGGTCGGTGCTTGCGACTCAAAAGTACGGCACACACAAGATGAACGCTTATGACATCTTTGAGCATTTGCTGAATCTGCAAGAGCCGAAGGTCTACAAGACGATCGAAGTGCCGGACGGCTTGGGCGATACTAAGGAAAAGCGAGTGGTGGATATTGATGCTACCCGTGTTGTACAGCGCAAAGCTGACGATATTCGCAAGGCTTTCAAGGCGTGGATCTTCAAAGATCCTGTTCGCCGTGAAGCTATTGTGGAGCGTTACAATGAGCTGTTCAACAGTATCCGTCCCCGTGAATTCGACGGCAGCGCACTTTCTTTCCCGATGATGACTGCGGACATTCATTTGCACGATCATCAGAAAAATGCTATCGCTCATGCAATGTTTGGCGGCAATACGCTGTTTGCACACTGCGTTGGTGCAGGAAAAACCTTTGAAATGATCGCAACTGCGATGGAATCAAAAAGGCTCGGTCTTTGCACAAAATCGCTGTTTGCTGTGCCGAATCATCTGACAGAGCAGATCGGTGACGATTTCCAGAAGCTCTATCCGGGCGCTAACATTCTTGTTGCGACCAAAAAGGACTTCAAGAAAGAAAACCGACAGCAGTTATTCGCTAAGATCGCTACGGGCAACTATGATGCAGTTATCATCGGCCATTCTCAGCTCGGCAAGATTCCTGTTTCAAAGGAGAGACAGGTCATGACCATTCAGAGCCAGATCGACGATATTCTGCGTGGTATCGAGGAACTTAAAAAGAGCGAAGGCTCTAAGTTCCAGATCAAGGCTATGGAGCGTACCCGTAAGAGTTTGCAGAAGCAGCTCGATAGGCTCGAAAAAGCAAATCAGGACGATACGCTGACCTTTGAACAGCTCGGAATCGACCGTCTGTTCGTCGATGAGGCTCATGAGTTCAAAAACCTGTTCGTCGCCACAAAATTGCAGAATGTAGCCGGAATTTCCAATTCGGCTTCGCAGAAAGCTCTCGATCTTTTCCTCAAATGCAGATACCTCGACGAAAAGACAGGCGGCAAGGGCGTTATCTTTGCAACAGGAACACCTCTGAGCAATTCTATCACAGAGCTGCACACCATGATGCGTTACTTGGAATACGATTTCCTGAAAGACCACGGCTTGCAGCACTTCGATAATTGGGTTGCGGTGTTCGGTGAGCAGAAAACAGACTATGAGCTGAAACCTGCGGGCAATGGCTTCAAGGAGCGCACCCGTATCGCTAACTATACAGGTCTGCCCGAATTGATGAGTATGTTCAAGCAGGTCGCTGATATTCGTACTGCGGATACGCTGAAACTCGATGTACCTGATTGTGATTATCAGGTGGTCCAGGTCGAAGCTACTCCCTTTCAGCGGGAACTTGTTCAGGAGCTTGCCGACAGAGCTGACGCTATCAATGCAGGAAATGTTGATCCTACGATCGACAATATGCTCAAAATTACGTCGGACGGAAGAAAGCTCGGTCTTGATCCGAGACTGATTGATCCGTCCTTTGAGGATAACCCTGATACGAAGCTGAACAGGTGCGTTGAGAACGTAGCCCGTATCCACGCTGAAACGGCTGAGGACAGGCTTACGCAGATCATCTTCTGTGATTTGGGTGTTCCACACAAGGCAGCAGAAGCAGCGGTCGAGGGCGAAGATGCCGATGATGCTAAGGATAAGAA
>ERZ1026975.1079-NODE-1079-length-13881-cov-5.396138_pt1 | contig 13881 bp, 6 predicted proteins | sample MGYA00519561_ERZ1026975 | MGnify/ENA primary metagenome ERZ1026975 (study PRJEB26926, sample SAMN06164672) | human gut metagenome | biome: ENVO:00009003; feature: ENVO:2100002; material: ENVO:00002003 | host: Homo sapiens | place: USA | collected 2012 ... | reverse complement strand
TCGGAGATGTGTATAAGAGACAGGTATAATTCCCGTATCGTGAAGCTCATCAATAAGAAAGGACAGCTAAAAAGTTCGGTCGTTATCGACGAGTTACCCACCATTTATTTCAAAGGTCTGGATAACCTTATCGCCACCGCCCGAAGCAATAAAGTAGCCGTGTTACTCGGTTTTCAGGACTTTTCGCAGCTTACGCGCGACTATGGAGATAAGGAAGCGAAGGTCGTGATGAACACGGTCGGAAACATCTTCAGCGGTCAGGTGGTCGGCGAAACCGCCAAAAACCTCTCCGAACGGTTCGGTAAGGTTTTACAGAAACGGCAGTCAATGACCATTAACCGCAACGACAAGTCCACGCCCATATCGACCCAACTCGACAGCCTGATACCCGCCAGCAAAATATCAACGCTCACACAGGGTATGTTCATGAGGGCCGTTGCCGACAACTTCGATGAGCGCATCGAGCAGAAGATTTTTCATGCTGAAATTGTCGTGGATAACGAGCGGGTGAAGCGGGAAACCGCTAACTACAAAAAAAATACCCGTCATTACCAATTTTGTGGACGAGGATGGCGTGGACAGGATGCAGGAAATGATACAGGAGAATTACGACCGCATCAAAGCCGAAACCCGCCAGATTGTCGAGGACGAACTGGAACGGATTAAGAATGACCCGATACTCTGCCATTTGTTACCGGAACAGGGGTAATTATAATTTTCTAAGATATTAAAGTTGTGATATTTGCCATTCTAAAGATCTATGTGTAACTTTGACAAAAAAATGAAAATCATGCACATATCCAAGATTAAGATACATGGGTTTAGATGCTTCAATTCAGAGGGTGCATCTATTGAAATTGATAGAAGATTAAATGCTTTTATTGGTTTAAATAGTAGTGGTAAAACAGCCGCATTGGAGGCTCTAAGAAAACTATTTGGAATTACAAATGCGGAAAGAAATATAAGCAAACAGGATTTTCATGTTGCTTGTGAAGAAGGTGATGAGGTTCGAGAACGTTCTTTATCAATAGAGGCCAGATTAGACTTTGACGAATCTGAAACGGACGCTATTCCTCATTTCTTTTCATCTATGGTTGTCGATGCGGAAGGAGAAAATCCCTACATAAGAGTATTATTGGAAAGTATATGGACAAAAAACGATCTTGCAGAAGAAGGAGATATCGACACCAAACTGTATTTTATCAATGTGCCTGAATCTGAAGATAGTACTGATGAATCTAAACACGCTTTTCCCAAACATCTAAGAGGACTAATTCAGGCATTTTATGTTCCGGCTATACGAAGACCATCGGAACAAATGCGTTATATTTCCGGCTCTATCTTATATCGTGTTTTAAGTTCCATGAAATTCAGCGATGAGTTCAAAGAGAATTACTTGACAAAAATAACAGAACTCAATAGTTTATTTCAAAGTATTGATGAATTCTCTACGATTGAATCTACTTTATCAGACATTTGGTCTGAATTTCATAAAGATGAACGCTATAAGGATGTTTCTTTATCTTTTGGAACCAGTGAAATTGAATCAATATTACAAAAATTAGAAATATCATTTAGTCCAACAGAAATAGATAGACCATATCAAATAGACGAATTAGGAGAAGGTTATAGGTCTTTATTTTATTTTACCCTTGTCTGTACTCTTTTAAAGATAGAGGAAGAGATTGATGATGAAGAACGGGTTAAGCCATTACTTACAATTCTTGCAATAGAAGAACCTGAAAACCATATTGCCCCTCAATTACTTGGGCGTGTAATTAAAGTCTTAACTTCTATATCCAAACAAGGTAAAGCGCAAGTATTCTTATCTTCACACACTCCCGCAATAATCAAAAGGCTTGATCCAGAGTCTATTTTTCATTTTCGGATAAATGAGGATTATGCAACTGAAATAAATAAAATCTATCTCCCGAAGGGGGATGAAGATGCATATAAATATGTAAAAGAAGCAGTAAAGAACTATCCTGAGATTTATTTCGCCAGATTAGTAGTGATTGGAGAGGGAGACAGTGAGCATCTTATATTTAATCGGCTAATGGAGGTGTATGATAAAGATTTTGATGACAATATAATATCTTTTGCTCCATTAGGTCACAGGTTTGTCAATCATATTTGGAAATTGCTATCGTCTATACATGTTCCTTATATTACTTTGCTTGATTTAGATGTAGGAAGAGAAGGTGGCGGTTGGGGACGTGTTAAATATGCATTACAACAACTTATCAATATCGGAAAAAGTAAAAAGAAACTATTAGAAGTTGATGGAGGAGAGGTCTTATCTGATGAGGCATTTGAAAAAATGCATACTTGGGGGCATACTGATAACAAACTTGACAGTTTAATGGGATGGGTGACTTTTTTTAAAAAAATATAACATTTTTTATTCTTCCCCATTAGACCTTGATTTTTTGATGCTTGAACATTATCCGGAAATTTATAAAAAGGCAATCCCGAAAAACGGAGGCCCAAGAATACCTGAAAAAGATAAAGAACCGGACAAATTTGCAGCAAAAGTAACGAACGCAGTGGCAGCCACCTTGAAATCGGAAGATGCAAAAGGAGAAACCTATACTGAAGAACAAAAAGAACTGATGATTTGGTATAATTATCATTTTCTTGGTAGAGGCAAGCCGGTAACCCACATGAATGCATTGTCATTAATGGATGATGAAAAGATAAAAGAAAAGACACCTCCTGTTTTAATGGATATTTTTGACAAGATAGATAAAATACTTTTCAAAAAATGAAATATAAAGCAGTTGACGAATGGATTCCCGCAGACGGTTTTGTCTTAGAACCCAATGCACTTGATACGGTAAAGTCCGAACAAAACACGTTGGTTATTGCCGGGCCGGGAGCAGGTAAAACCGAACTCTTAGCTCAGAGAGCTTGTTTTCTGTTAGAAACAAACCAATGTCCTTATCCTAAAAAGATATTAGCAATTAGTTTTAAACGAGATGCCGCATATAATTTGAAAGAGCGTGTTCTTAAACGATGTGGAAGTGATTTAGCAGTACGATTTGAATCCATGACATTTGATGCTTTTGCAAAAAATATAGTGGATAGATTTCGTAAAGGATTACCCGAAAGTTATGCGGTCAATAGTGAATATGAGATAATATTTGGAGAAAGAGATATACTTGATGTTTTCGAAGGAATTGACCGGAATTATCGGTCAACGCATAGTGATAAACAAATTTTAGATGATTATTACAGCAGATTGCCTCTATCTCCAGACAGCATTCATTATAAAGCATGGACACATCAATTAAGCGGCGCGAAATCATTTCTCACATTCAAAATGATGATGCGTTTAGCCGAACTTATCATGGATGCTAACCCAAAACTTAGAGAATACCTAAAAGCAACATATAGCCATATTTTTCTTGATGAATTTCAAGATACGACTACGTTGCAATACGAATTTCTGACTACATGTTTTGGGGATAGTGGTTCTGTATTAACTGCTGTTGGAGATGACAAGCAGCGGATTATGCTTTGGGCAGGCGCATTACCAGAGATATTCAGTAAATTCATAGAAGATTATGATGCAAGCCAACTTTCTCTTCAAATGAACTTTAGATCAGCTCCCAATTTGGTCGAACTTCAAAACTATTTGATTACAAATTTACTGCGAAAAGAGGATACTGTAATATGTAACCCGAATTGGAATAAAGGGGACGGAGAAGCATATCTTTGGATTTTCAAGAACCCACAGCAAGAGATAGAATATCTACATTCTAATGTTGAGCGATGGGTAAATAAAGATAATATTAATCCCAGAGATATTTGTATTTTGGTCAAACAGCAATTACAAAAATATGCAGGAGAGCTAATTGATTATTTCAATGAGCATGGAATCGCAGCACGAGATGAAAGTAAGTATCAGGACTTACTAACTGAAGAGGTAATTCTATTTATAGTAAATTTTCTATATCTTATAAATAGTAACAAGGCTATTGATTCAAAAAGTTCTGTTTTAAATTTTTTAAGTAACATCAATTCCTCTTATTCCGACAAAGAGGTCTTTGCCGAAGAAATCAAACTACATAAGTTTATAAAAACAATTCGGTCTGTCTTTCAAAAAGATTTTACGAAATGTATTGAGGGTATAGTTAATGATATAATTTCTTTTGCAGGAGCGGATAAAATAAAGTCTTCATATCCAGCATACAAAAACAAGAAATATTTCTCCGAAACAATTGGTTCTTTCTCTCAACTATTAAAAGAAGAAGCCAAAGGTGCTACAAATTTAAAGACAATTTTAGATACGATAACAGGGGTCGGGGTAATTCCGATAATGACGATACATAAAAGTAAAGGATTAGAATACCATACAGTTATATTTATGGGATTAGAAGATGGTGCATTTTGGAGTTATGATAAACAACCAGATGAAGATAAATGTGCTTTCTTTGTTGCCCTTTCAAGAGCGAAAGAGCGAGTGGCCTTTACATTTAGTCGCAATAGAAATGGGAGGGCACAGAGCTTAACAAAAATAGAAGAATTATTTAAAAGTCTGGAAGATTCTAAGAAAGTAGCATTTCAAGAGATAAAATAGCTATAAATAATCACCTAATTTGTTTTTTGTAGAGCAACCAATCGCGCTATATTCCTGACAGTCCTTACCGGCAGCATAACCAATCCAACAACAACCGATAGGGCGAATTTTACTATAAAATACAGTACCCATCCTATAATCGGCAGGAACAGAAAAACGCTCGGCATTATTCTTGTCAGTGTTTTCCAGCCGGGTATAATCCCAGAAAACACATAACTAACGTGAGTTCGATATAAGTATTTACATACTTATATCGAACTCACGTTAAAATAAGACTTGTTTCTATGAGAAAAATTAATCAGATTGTCGTCCACTGTTCCGCCACCCGCTGCGACCGCCCTTATACGGAAAGCTGACTTAACCGCCGATCATCTGCAACGTGGCTTCAGTGAGGCCGGAATCATTATTATGTATGTCTGAACGGAGACATCAAAAGCCTTCGTCCTGTGATGAAACCGGGAGCGCATGTGAAAGGCTGTGCGGCAAGTATCGGCATTTGCTATGAAGGTGGAATGGACAAAAGAATGCCCGTGCTTTGAGGTGAAGAGGGAACGGTAGTAATAAAGAAAAAGGAAATTTAAAAAACCGCCTCACGAGAATAAGACGGTTTCTATATTTATTACATTTCTTTCTTTTCACCAGATCCAGTCTTCGGCATTGTAAACAGCTTCAACTTTTTTCTCTATTTCATTAGGCAAGTTACAGAAAAAGTCAATACCTGTCTCATACTCCAAGCTTTCAATGGAAACAGCATAAACCATAAACTCATTTTTTCCGGGATTATCAGGCAATAATTCTGAATGAGGAACAAAGAAAGCAATAGCATGATAAACTCCCGCCTTCTCGCTCAACAGAGCCATGTAGTAATAGCTGGGACAAATCAGACCACCAGGAGTCAGCCCCTCAGCATTTGTAGTAGGATAAAGTCCGTCATTGGCTTTCTTCACACCAGTGAAATTAGTAAGTAAACGGTCGGTAGTACCGCCTTTCACCACATAAAGCTTATCATACACGCCATTGCCGGTAGAACGCCCCCAAGTCTGCACCTGCTTCTCCAAGGCTGCCCAATACTTCTGATTAAAACTTCCTATCTGTGGTGAGATATTACTATAATAGAACGTCTGTTTATTAGCGCTCGTACTGTAAACACGGTCTTCGCTGGCACAGATGTGTCCTTTGTCATAGCCGTCACTCTTGTGCATGGATTCGGTCACCTCCACGCTGTTATCTATATTAGGATCGTCTTGTTCCCACTCATTTGTACGTTTAACATTGTCTTGCGAAGTAATGGGATCAAATTCGAATGCCACCCAAGCCGAATGCTTCTTAGAAGCAATATACTCTAAAGAGAAGTTAAGCACCTGCTCGGCCCCCTCTTCATCGGATACACTAGCATAATATTCGATATACTGATTGGCAGTATTGAGAGCGGGAACTTCGAGATTGTCAGCCTTATTACCGTTAACAACATTAGCATTGTTCACGTCCACATCATCAGCAGCCACATACTCTATACCCACTTCGTTGCCGTTAATATAGGCCACGCGAAGCTTTCCCATTTGATAATAGTTGTAACGATTAAAACGTACCCAATAGCAAGTGGCAGGTTTCACTTCGGCATTTTCGCTGAAAGCATTGGCAGCTGGAACGGTGGTAAGCCCTTCGAGCGATTCACCACTGACAGGAGCAAACGCATAATTACGACCGGTAAAAGCCTTGGACTTAATATAGAAAGGAGTACCAATAGCCTCAGGTTTATAAACGTTGAAGCCATTGCCTGCCGACTCGTAACCTTTCATCACGTAAGTGTCAGAACCTTGCTCAGTAGGCATTATCTCAGGAATGAGCGAAGCATCTGAAGAATCATCACAACCTGCCAGCCAAAGGCCAGCTAGCAAAAAAAGTAGGTAAGATAGTTGTTTCATTTTTGATTTAATAGTATTAAGAAAGCAAATGTGGTAATGATCATCTAAGTTCATTACCACATTGCCTATAGTATTCTCTCAGGAATTATTCCTTCACTACAAAGTTACTCATGTAGAACGTAGGCGCAAATCCAGGCTCGTTAGTGCTTACATAGCGGAATGCCACATATACCTTCTTACCCACATAGTCAGCCATAGAAGAATGCATTTCAATTTCTTTAGAGCTTGTAGGCCACTCGAAAGACAGTGGTTCACTCCATGTTGCAGCCTGCAATGCCGCAACGATTTCATCCATCTTTTCAGAATCAGCAGGAATATAATTCTCGGACACGTGTACAGACACCGCATTCTCAATCTTTCCTCCATACAGATAATCAGCTGAAGCCATAAACACCACCTGTGGAGCAATAGCCTCGGTAAGGTCTATCTCACCGGTAACAAGCCAAGCCTCCGTATCACGGTTGCGCTGGAAGTATCCACTTGCCTTAATGCGAGTATAACCTGCACCATCACTCCATACATAATCCATACCATCGAGTTTCACATTCACCTTATGGGCACCGTTGTGAACCACACCGGCAAAGTCATTGCTATAGTACTCCTTGGCTTCTGCCCAACTACCAGAGGTCTTCAAGAACGCCATTTCAGCAATTTTTGTTTCAGTGTTCTTCTTCACCCATGCAGTACCATCGAAGCCATATTCATCAGCCATCACATCATAGTCCTTATTACCGAAATAAACCACTGCCTTGGTATCACCATTCTGTGCATAAGGGAACGCATTCTTCAAATAAATAGGCAATACGGCATCAGCATTGCTCAAATAATCCGAACCGGTAGCAACATAATCAGAAGGTTGCATCACGCTAATGCCGATACTTGCACTTTCTTCGTATGCCGTCCAAGCCGAACCGTCGTACCGATAGAGAGCGGCAGCATTGGGCTTCACGTCCGAAGCACGGGTAACAACACGAGAAATAGCCTTGGTAACAGTGGCCTCAGTCACTTTGACTGCCATAGTATTAATATACTTACCGCCACTTACCCCCAATGTGTAGCCTTCCACCGTCACCTGCTTACCATTAAGCGACTCATCAACAACCCCATCAATAGGATATTGAATACTTCCCTGGCACTTATCGGTACCCGAAATGATTACATTATAATAAGTACCCGAAACAGTCAGCTTACCGGTATATTCCACATAGGCGATATAAGGTGCAGTAAGATATTCTTCCATTGCTGTAACATCCAGATTCAAGGCTGTTGGAGCTTTAGCACTACCATCCGACAATTTTTCGCATACAGGTGTTGTTCCAAACTGATTAAATCCAGCATAATTAGTAACTTGTCCAGATACCTTTACAATGTCACCAGGTACAAAATCAAATCCGTTTTTGTCAAATACCAAAATTGTTCCAGAACCGTCACTCAACAAGAATCCACGCTGGTACTTGGCTATCACTTGTCCTTTTACAGCATACTCGCCAGGTTTGGCAAGTGCGACCTCACCTATCGAAGAGAAAGTGTTCGTAGCACCTACCGGTTCAATCGATGTTGCCATAACATTATAACGGCTAGTTGCACCAATCAAGTAACCAATTACTTCCACTTGCTTTCCATTTAAAGATTTGTCAACCACACCATCAAACGGATATGAAATAGATCCTTGCTTGGTGGCTCCAGCTACATTCAAGTTTATATAACTACCATCAATAACCAACTCGCCTACTATTTTCGCATAATGGAATCCATCAACATTGCCTACATAAGCATCCAGTTGTGCCCCTGTATACTCTTTAGGTTCCGGATAACTGAATGAATCAGCACGGCCCAATCTTGTCACAACGGAAGTGTTGCCAAACTGCATCACATTAGCATACTTGCTAGTAGTTCCTTCTACGGTCACGATATCGCCCACCGTATAATTCGGCTTCACATTAAGATAAACCAATATTTGTCCACTATCATCACTCAACAAAAATCCGCGTGTATAGGTTGCTATTACACTCCCCTGTACCTTATAATCCCCGGCTTCGGCCAAAGCATCCGATATTTTATCAATTGTTTCAGGTAATTCTCCACCACCTGTACTGGGTTCGGTTTCCGACCAAGCATAATTAACTTGACGTACATCACCCTCCTTGGGGCTCTTGACACCTTCTTTCAGCAAAGCGGGAATTTTCTTCAGTGTAGAAGGAGTGAGATATTTTACTACCATGCTCTCGCCCCATACTGTGGCGTAATTATCGGAAGTAAGGTCAAAATTCTCAGCCTCGTTGATCTTGGAGAGATATTCAGGTTGCTCCTTACCAACGTTATACTGCACCAAAACCTTGGAGCCGTCCGACAGATAAGCATAGAGCGAATCTACAAATGCAGGCAAATAATCCTCAGGAGCTACCATATCGGTAAACATCTTAGTCTTGCCCAACTGGTTCAATGCCGTGAGATAGGTTTGATTTTCGGGGTCTTTGGAAAGAGCTAGCCCCTGGTTCGTCGACATAGAAGCTATTTTTCCATAATGACCATCAGCTAGCAAGAGAGTATCCGTACGAACCTCTGTGATGGTTTCTTTCTCGTCAAATCCGGGAAAATTATCCTCGTTGTAGTCGCAGGCTCCGAGCGTAAACAGTGAAGCCAATGCGATTCCTAATAATATATGTTTCTTCATAAATATGTTCACTTAGAAATTAAACTTCAGTCTTACACTATAAGTACGCCCCCAACCATAAATCACGCGTGTGGCAGTCTCCCAATCGTGATTGCTTCCATCGCGGGCATCGGCTATATATTCCTGATTGAATAGGTTGTTTACATTGCCGCTCAATGTAGCACGTATCTTACCCAAATCAAAAGTATACCCTGCACTAACATCAAATGTACTCCACGAAGGAATCTCCCAAGGTTTTTCCACCACATAAGCATCTTTCTGGGTAGCCTGACTCGCATCAATATCATAGTCAGCATAGTTGCGCGCAAAGAAGTTCCAATCAGCATTGAGGCGTAAGCCTTTCAACGGGCGGAATGTCAATCCTAAAGCGGCTGTGGTTTGAGCAGAGCCACCTACCTGCACATTGTCCATTTTGATAGTATACTTGTACTGATCCACATTATTCATGTCTGTAGCAATCTCACCACGGCTGTTCGCCATAATCTGTCCTTCAGTATTCATCATGAAGCCCTTTGCTGTACCATTCCAGCGCCAGTCTCCCCAAGAGAACATACCGTTAACTTCCATCCAACGGAAAGGTTTAGCTATGAAGTCAAGCTCTATACCCATATGGTTTGCCTGCGCACCGCTCATGTTCATAGTCCAGCGCTGAGAAGCTCCATTCGCATCTTCATAAGATCCGGTATCATATAAAGCTTTGTCTTTCCACATAGTATAGTAAGCATTCACATTAGCTGTAAAATAATGGCTACGGTATCCATAACCTAATTCAAAAGAATAAACCTTCTCGTTCTTGGCATCGGGATTGCGTTCGTGCGAACTCTGAGAATTGATAAAAGTATTATCAAAAATAGGCGCACGACTGATGAATCCGGTATTGAAGAATACATTATTATACTCATCGAGATTATAATTCAAACCCGCTTTCAGGTTTCCGCCCAAATAATGTTTCTTTGAAGATACCTGCTTGTCGCCACTATAATAGAAACGGTCTTTACGCCAATAACTGGTGTTAGTAAGACCACCCGACACAAAAGCACTCACTTTATCTTTATTATATTCCAGCTGAGCAAAGCCACCTTCGTACATCACAAAACCATCATAATCGCGGCGAATCACATCACCAACGCCTAACTTCTGATTTACCCAAGAAGCAACACCACCGTTTTGGCTATTCTCAGCTAATACAGTTTTACGGTTATAAGAGTCCACATAATACTGTCCTCCGAAAAGGTCAGTAATCACATTCTTGTGCAATCCTTTATAGTAACGGAAGTCAATACCACCATAGAAATCAAAGTAATCACCAAGCTTGGTAGTATAGGTAGAAATCAAACCTGTCCAAAAGTGGTCGTTCGAAGCTTTGTTCATAATCATCAACGAACCATTATAGTTAGGCATACCGCTTACGTTCACCGGATTAGTATAGTTATCAGCATTGAGTTTATCTACGGCATCGTAATCGAAAGTACCGTCAGGACAACGGAACTGAGTATTCACTGTACCATCATTGGCCGTACCATACCAAGAGCTGCTGTAGCCTGTCACACCTGTACCACTATAACCTGCACCCGTACCGATAGACATATAAGCAGCCGTACTGAGACTTGACTTATGGTCAATCTGCCACAAGTGGTTAAGCGACATCTGAGGTTTGTGATACTCATTGCGTGAAGAATTCATCACTTGACCATTGCGATAACCAAAAGTAGAGTTATAACGATACGGGCTCTCTTCACCCATCCATTGTTTCACACGCTGATATTCTTTAATATTCAACCCGTTCGGCATACTACGCTGATTATGCCACTGAGGTGCACCAAAAGCGGTAAATGAAAGCTGATGATTATCGTTGAAACGCTTTGCCACACTCATAAACCAAGTATAGGCTTCAGATTCTGTGCCTTGAATATAACCATCTCGCGAATCTCTAGCACCTAACAAAGTAAAGGCCCAACCATCTTTTGTAAGGCCAGAAGATACGCTGAACATCACCTTATTGTAACCGTCGTTACCCATACCATAAGAGATAAATCCACCCATCTTGGCATCAGTGGTCTTGGTGATAATATTTTGCGAACCACCCACCGAAGGAGTAGAAACCTTGCTGGCACCAAGTCCGCGCTGCACTTGAATACTGCTAGCTACATCAATCAGACCACCCCAGTTACTCATATACACTTTCTGGTTCTCCATACCGTTCATAGGCACACCATTAATCATCATAGCCACATATTCCGACTTAAAGCCACGAATCTTTATGTTAGAATCACCATAGCCACCACCTTCATTAGAGGCATAAACACCCGGCGTCGACTTCAAAATCTGTGGCAACTCCTGCGAACCAATTTTATCCTCAATAGATATGGGATTCACAGTAGATACAGCCACTGGGGTCTTACGGGCTACTGCCACAGACGAAGTAATCACCACGTCCTTCAACACCACCGCATCCGGCTCCATTTGAATAGCACCCAAATCAACAGAAGCACCCTTCTGTGTTATTTTCTTCTTGAGGTCTTTAAAACCTACATACTTGAACACCAATGTTCCACCTTGAGCAACACCTTGCTTAAAATAACCATCAATGTCAGTCACAGTTCCTTGTGAAGTGCCTTCTACCATAACAGCAGCGCCCACTAACGGTTCTCCTGTTTCTGAGTCAACAAGCTGACCTTTCACTGTAGTCTGGGCAAATGCCGCAGCACTGCATATAGACAGCACAGCCACCAACAGGAAATGAATTAGATGTTTTTTCATACTTCTGTTTTTTGTTAATTAAATGTGTTAATTACGAATGTTAATTAAGTATTAAATACTGTTTTAAGACGCAAATATAATTAATAAGATTTAGATTTGTATTACATTTCTGCTACAAAATTTTAGGGTATATAGGAGTTATTGAAACTTTTTATAACAAAAAAGCCCTACAAGTTTTTTGCAGGGCTTTCTATTTGTCATAAAAATATCAGTTATGCTATCAGATTCTTACTGTTATCAGTCATTCATCAGCTTTCTATAACGTACACGGGTAGGTTCTTCTTTCCCTAAACGTTTCTGTTTATTTTCCTCATATTCCGAATAAGAACCTTCGAAATAGAAGACATTGGAATCACCTTCGAATGCAAGTATATGAGTGCAAATACGGTCGAGGAACCAACGGTCGTGACTGATAATTACGGCACATCCTGCAAAGTCTTCAAGACCTTCTTCGAGTGCGCGAAGCGTATTCACGTCGATGTCATTGGTAGGTTCGTCCAGCAACAGCACGTTGCCCTCTTCTTTCAGAGCCATAGCAAGGTGCAGACGGTTACGTTCACCACCCGAAAGTACACCGCAAAGCTTCTCCTGATCTCCACCTGAGAAGTTGAAACGTGACAGATAGGCACGTGCATTGATATCACGTCCACCCATACGAATCAGTTCCGTACCACCGGAAATAACCTGATACACGCTCTTGTTCGGGTCGATATCGCTGTGTTGCTGGTCGACATAAGCTACCTTTACGGTCTCTCCTACTTCAAACTCACCTTTATCTACTGTTTCCAGCCCCATGATCAACCGGAACAGCGTTGTTTTACCCGCACCGTTAGGCCCGATTACACCCACAATGCCGTTAGGCGGAAGCATGAAGTTGAGATCATCGAACAGAAGTTTGTCGCCATAAGCTTTTGCCACGTGTTTCGCTTCGATAACCTTATTTCCAAGACGCGGACCATTAGGGATAAAGATTTCAAGTTTCTCTTCTTTCTCCTTGATATCTTCATTCATCAATTTATCGTAAGAATTCAAACGTGCCTTACCTTTCGCCTGACGTGCTTTAGGAGCCATACGCACCCACTCCAACTCACGTTCCAATGTCTTGCGGCGCTTGCTGGCGGTTTTCTCTTCCATTTCCATGCGCTTGGTCTTCTGTTCCAACCAGCTGGAATAGTTACCTTTCCAGGGGATACCTTCGCCACGGTCGAGTTCAAGAATCCAGCCTGCCACATGGTCGAGGAAGTAACGGTCGTGGGTTACGGCAATCACCGTACCCTCGTATTGCTGCAAATGTTGTTCCAACCAATCGATGGATTCAGCATCAAGGTGGTTGGTAGGTTCGTCCAGCAACAGCACATCAGGTTTCTGCAACAGCAAGCGGCAAAGTGCCACACGGCGACGCTCACCTCCCGAAAGATGGTCTACAGTTGCGTCTTCGGGCGGACAACGAAGGGCATCCATAGCGCGTTCCAGTTTACTGTCGAGATTCCAGGCATCAGTTGCATCGATGATATCCTGAAGTTCTCCCTGACGGACAAAAAGCTTATCCATCTTGTCGGCATCCTCGTAATACTCCGGCAGGCCGAATTTCTGGTTAATCTCTTCGTACTCAGCGAGTGCATCCACAATGGGTTGTACACCTTCCATCACAATTTCTTTTACGGTTTTCGTAGGATCCAAGTAAGGTTCCTGAGCCAGATAGCCCACTGAGTAACCCGGTGAAAACACCACTTCGCCCTGATAAGACTTGTCCAACCCGGCGATAATCTTCAGCAAGGTAGATTTACCGGAGCCATTCAGACCGATGATGCCAATCTTTGCACCATAAAAGAACGAAAGGTAGATGTTCTTCAGCACCTGCTTGTTGTTCTGCTGAATGGTCTTGTTCAGCCCTGTCTCTTATACACATCTCCGAGCCCACGAGACCCTAAGACATCTCG
>ERZ1026975.1071-NODE-1071-length-13979-cov-4.304510_pt1 | contig 13979 bp, 13 predicted proteins | sample MGYA00519561_ERZ1026975 | MGnify/ENA primary metagenome ERZ1026975 (study PRJEB26926, sample SAMN06164672) | human gut metagenome | biome: ENVO:00009003; feature: ENVO:2100002; material: ENVO:00002003 | host: Homo sapiens | place: USA | collected 2012 ... | reverse complement strand
GTCCAGCAGTTGGAGGTCAGCTGCTGCGTCGGCGCAAACTCGCGCATATCGACAGAGCTGCCGATGAACATCACGCCGCGGGATTCACAGACCTGCGCAACTGCGGAGGAGCTCAGGTCAATGCAAATCAGGTCGCAGCCCTGATCGATCAGGGTGTTGGCGCAGACTGCCTCAGTGGTGGGATCATTGAAGGAGTTTGCCCACAGGGTAACGATCTCCGCATCGGGGTTGGCCTCGGCAACACCGACAGCAAAGCCATTGAGCTGCTTGATGGGGTCAGGGAACGGAATACTGGAAACGTAGCCGATCTTATTGACCTTCGTCATCTTGCCGGCGAGGAGGCCGGTCATATAGCGGCCCTGCTCGAGCTTGGCAATATAGACGGACATGTTCTTCGCCGTCTCGTAGCCGGAGCCATTGATGAAGGTAACATCGGGATATTCCTCAGCCAGGGACAGCATGTAGTCCACATAGTCAAAGGAGGTACCGACAATGATCTCGCAGCCGTCGTTGATATACTCTCTCATCACGCGCTCACAGTCCGCGCCGCCCGCAATGTTTTCGACCTTGTAGGTCTCGACGTTCTGACAGTTTTCTTCCAAATACAGCCGCGCGTTTTCAGACGTCTGCGCCCAGGCGTCGGTGCTGACGATTGCGCTGAACACAAAGCCGATCTTGATCAGACGGTCAGGATCCTTGCCGGAGGCAGCGGGCTCGTTGTCGCCGGTGTCGTCAGGCGTCGACGGAGTGTCGGACACAGTGTTGTTCGGCGTGTTCGGCGTCTCCGATTTGCAGCCGGTCAGCGCCAGGGAAAACAGCACCGTAACGGCAAGCAGCAATGCGATTAACTTTTTCATTCTGGGGGTCCTCCTTTTTATTTTTACAGGCTCGCGCCTATAATCACAAGGTCACTTTTTCAGCTTGTGCAGGATATACGCCGTATAGAGATAAAAAAGGTCTTCAAACACACGTGGATTCTTACCGGTGATCTCCTGAATGCGATCGAGCCGGTATTTCAGCGTGTTGCGGTGGATATAGAGCTTATTGATCACCTCGGCCTGGTTGCCGCTCTCCTTGAAGAACACCTCGAGGGTCTGCACCAGATCGTCATAGATCGGCTGGGCAAACAGCTCGTTGACCTTCGCGTCGAACTGCACCTGACGCAGGCCGGAGATTGCATAAGCAAATTCAAAGTCTCGGTAGTCATAGATCATGCTCTCGGGATAAAGACGTTTTCCGGCGAACATTGTGTTCTGTGCCGAGACGAACGCTTCGTTCAGGTTTGGCCCTGTGCGTCCGGTGGCAAAGCTCACATCGTTGAACAGCATGCTGAGATCCTTGATGATGCTCGGGTCATAGCCCTTACGCATGATGAGCACAATGCTGTTGTTGCCCAGACAGATGTAATAGTTGGAATGTGGAAGGATGCTTTCAACGGCCTTCTGCGCGCTGAGCTGGTTCCAGATCCCGTCGAGCAGGACCACACCGTATTCCTGCGACACATCGATGCCGTTGCGCAGACCGCGGCGATAAAAGTCAAGGGAATACTCCCCCGGCGTGTTGAGCCACTCGCTCAAAAACTCAAAGTTGATGATGTCGCTCACCTGGCTCGTGTCCTTCAGATACGGCTGGTAGATCACGCTCTCGCCCACCGCCTTGGCAATGGAGGTCAGGCGCTTGATCTGCTCGATATCGCCGAGCATCAGCACCGCGCCGACGCAGACATCCTTGAAAAACAGCGGCGTCGCCGTCACGTTTCCGTCTACCACACGCTCGTTATAGGGCTTGCCGGAATTGGCCTGCTCAATGCACTGCTTTGCCAGCGGCGAGGTGCGGTTGATGCGCCCGGTATCCGAGCTGGAAAGGATGACGCCGTCCTCATCGCAGAGGCTCACGCCCTCCGGAAAGATCTGCATCAGCTGCAGGACGATGCTTTTCGCCTGCGCCGTGGAAAGATAGACGTTCATGCCTGCATCCTCAGCGCACCCAGCGGATACGCGTCTCATCGAAGCGATCCTGCGGGCACAGGGGCTTTTTCGGATAGCCGACCGGAACTGCTGCGAACGGAACGTACCGATCCGGCAGTGCAAAGGCCTTGCGGATCGCATCCACGCGATCCTGCCGCGGGTACATGCCCAGCCATACCGCTCCGAGGCCCAGCTCCGTAGCGCGAATGAGGATGTTTTCTGTGCAGGCGCTGACGTCCTGCACCCACCACGGACTGTTTTCGGAGATGCGCGCCTCGTCTGCGAGCACCACGATCACCGCCGAGGCGTTCGTGCACATTTTTGCATAGGGACTGGCCTGTGCAAGCTTTTGCTTTCCCTCGTCAGAGCAGACGATCAAAAACTCCCACGGACGTTCGTTTTTCGCCGAGGGTGCCTGCATCCCCGCTGCAGCGAGCTGGCGCAGCAGCTCCTCGGGGACTGCCGTTTCCGCGTACTCACGACAGGAACAGCGCTGCATTACCGGATTCATCATATCTGTTTTCGTCTCCTTTTCCGCCTGCAAGATGCGGAAGTTACGAGTCGGGACGGGCTTCTCACAGCCCGATACTAACACGAGTTCCCCTACCTTGGCAAGCTTAATTTCGTGGTTATTCGTCATTTTGTTCAAATGCACAGTCGTTTTTCAGCTTCTGTTGTGCAGGATTTTAAATTGGCCTCTGTGAAAAAGAACAAGAGGATCCCAGCGGGATCCTCTCGCTATCCGTTTCCTCCGGTGCAGCAAAGCTGCGCTGGTGAAAACACGACCATGCCCTGATCCAAAATATTGATTACAGTACAGAAAAATATTCCAGCGCATAACGGATGCCGTCCGCCTCGCAATCGCGAGTGACAAAATCCGCAGCCGCCCGCGCGCCGTCCGTCCCTGCCTCCATCGCAACGCCGATACCGGCCGCAGTCAGCAAGCCGATGTCGTTGTCCGAATCGCCGAAGGCCATGCACTGTGCCGGCGTCAGGCCGTAGCGCGCCAGCGTCGCCGCGAAGGCCTGCTGCTTCCCGCCCGCAGCGGAAAACAGATCGTGGCCGAAGGCGTGCCACTGCGTCTTGGCGCAGTGAGGCAGCAGCTCCATCGGCAGCTCCTCCGGCGGCAGGAACAGGGAAAATTTATACACCGGCTCCCGGCACAATGCGCGCAGGTCGCCGAGCTTCGGCGGCTGCGTTCGGATGTCCTCCAGCGCCTGTGCCGCCGCCGGCGTGAGACGGTTGATCGCACACTGCTTCTCGCTGACCATCCAGCAGGAAAGGCCGCGCGCCTCCACCCAGTCCAGCAGTCTTGCCAAATCGTCCGGATCGACCGGGCAGCGATAGAACACCGTTCCATCCGCATCCACACCCAGCTCTCCGTTGTTCAAAAGGTAGCCGTCAAAGTCCAGTCCGTCGATCAGGTGTCCCGCGCTGATCTCAAAGGGAGAGCGCCCCGTTGCAACAAAGCAAAGGATGCCCTTCCGCCGCAGCGCAGCCACAGACTCGAAGACCGACGCAGGAATACGCCCGCTTTTCCACGGGACGAGCGTTCCGTCAATGTCAAAAAATACCGCCTTAATCATGATTTTCTCCCGCGGCGGCAGCACCGCCGCTTTTTTGTCGTTTTTCGTGAGAAACCGACGTCATTTTTATTATATCGGATGCGCCGGAGTCTGTCAAGCGCGACGGCAGCTCCGCTTTCCTCCCCTCTGCAGCGTCACTGTATTCCGTTAGATGCCCTTTCTAGCTAAGGCGGTAATTCCGGATGCTTAATGCGGAAATTCACGGGCATTGACTTCATGACGGAAGCAGTGCCGGATGAAACGACCCTGTGCAAGCTGTTTTTTGACGCGATCAACCGGGTAATGTTGCAAACCGGGCACATGATGAAGGGCGGAACCATCGTGGATGCAACGATCATCAACGCACCCAGCTCCACCAAAAACGCGGAGAAGAAGCGCGACCCGGAAATGCACCAGACGAAAAGAGGAAGATCGGCCAATCGGGATATGGGGTCAACGGCATCTCCGCTATCTCAAGAAGCATCGCCGTGTGTGCTATGCCAACCTGCTGACAAGTGGTGAATTGACCGCCTATCTTGCGGACATTGACCGACAGGCAGAGGAGCTTTTTCTTCGGCTGGTAAAGCAAATGGCAGATGCAGAGGGCATTACGGAAACGCTGAAAGCCAACGACCAAATGGAATGGGTCGGGCGGATGAATTCCTGCCGAGACCGTGCAACCGAAATTGTCTATCACCAAGTAATCTATACATAAGAAAGGCCCTTCGTATCGAGAAAATGATACGAAGGGCCTCTTTTTGCCTATTGCGCTTACAAGAATCCGGATTCAAACGCATCGGGGAAAATAAAGCGCTTCTCACCCTGTTCAAAGCGGACGGTCACATATCCCCTGTTCAGCTCGATCACCTTGCCGATGCCGAACTTAGCGTGAGCCACAGCGCTCCCAACGGCAACGCCGGAAACATCGACCTTCGGTTTTTCGGGCTGCTGGGGCTTTGCGGGAACGATCGGAGATTTCACGCCGAAAGCAGCAGTGACAAAATCCGGCTTAGCCGGTGGTGTCCGAGTTGGAACGGGGGCTTTGGGCGGCTCCGGCTCCTCGTCCGCTTCCGGAACATCGGCTTCGTCGATTTCCGGCGCATTCATCGTAGACTGCTGGTTATAGAACAGCAGCTCGTACTCCTTGCGCTTCACAACGGTATCCCAGCCGCCGACATCCTCGTTTTCGTGCTTGTACAGACCGGTGTAGGACAGGCTGGAATCCTCGTAGCGCTTGAATTTAAAGATGGCATAGCATCCCGGCAACAATGACGCACTTGAAGAACTCATGACAAGTTCCTCTAATGCTTCATTTTCAAAAGTATAGACACCTTTTTCTACTGTTGATACTGTACCAGTGAGATTTCCTTGGAGCGCAGAGATGGTATCCAAAACATTGTCAATCACGATTACTGTTTTCACTTTAATTGCATACGCAGGCATTGCTTGCCAAGTGTAACGTCTCAGGCGCGGCTTCTACGTTCAATAAATGCCTGTGGCTGCACAAGCAGAAAATCAAATCCCATCATTCTTCCGCAAGATCGGCAATCAACTTGACGTCGCTGACTGCCAGCGCAAGCTGAAGCTTGTTTTCCAGCCCGGTTTTTTGCAGCATATTTGACACATGGAATTTGACCGTCGACATCTCGCAGCCCATCTCTGCCGCGATGCGCGTGTAAGACAAGCCCCGCAGCAGATGCCGCAGAACCTTCAGTTCCGTCTTTGTAAATTCCGTGCTTTTTGCCATGCCAATCTCAACTGTCGGAGGTGCGTCCGGAAAAATATGTTCACCCGCCAGCGTTTGCCGGACGACATCCATCAAACGCTTCTGCGTCGAGTCCTTGTACCACAGGCTGTCGGCCCCGGCCCTCTTAGCCTCGTCCAGAACTGCGCAGTCGATCAGCGAGGTCACAACAATGATTTTGCTCTTCGGCTGTATCGCTTTGATCTGGCGAACGGCGGTCAGACCATTCTCGCGGTTCTCCGTTTGCACATCCATCAAAATCAGATCGACAGAGCTTGTCCGGCACACCTCAACCGCCTGCTTTGCGCCGGGGATCGACGCCGTGATCCGGTATCCGTCCTCGACACGGAAATAGCTTTCCAGCAGACTGCGGATCATGGTCTGGTCTTCAACGATCATCACTCTCATATGCTGCTTCCTCCTGTTCCGGCAGACTGAGCATCAGCTTAAAGCGCGGGATGCTCCAAATCTCCATTTTGCCGCCTGCTTCTTCGATACGTTGACGCAGCATGGAGAGGCCTCCGCCCTCTGTGATTTTTCCCCTTGGCACCGCACCGTTGTTGGTCAGGGAGACCTCCATGCAGTCCGGCTTCTGCCAAAAGCGCACATACAATTCTGTGCCATCTGCGTGACGGACACAGTTTGCCGCACATTCGCAGATCGCCAGTGCGCTCAGTGCGCGCATATGCTGCGATTGTGGCTCATCTCCTGCCAGCAGAACTCTAACGCCCAATTCTTCCGCTCGTTTTTTCGCCGCCTCCAGCGATTCGGATCGCGCCGTTATCTGGTGGGAGCGATAAAGCACTGAAATTGACCGTTCCCACAGCGCCGCATTTGCACGAATTTCCTTCAGGTCCGTGTGTTGGAGCAGCACGCGGCGTGCCGCAAGAATACTGTGCCCAATGTCATCGTGCACACGCAGCTTTATGGCCAGCGTCTCTTCCTCTCGGATGATCTCCGGCATCTGCGCAAGCAGCCGCTTAAGCCGCTTATTTGTCTTCTCCAGCTTCGCATTTTCCGCTTTCAGCTGGTTCTGCTTCTGAATCAACTCCGTAACGTCTGCGGCAGTGATTTGCGTATATCGGACGCCCGCTTTTGTTGTGATCTGCTCCTGTGCAAAGCGCAGCGCTGTTCCGTCCGGAAAACGGTAAATCCGAAGGCGCGGATCCAGACAGCACACGCTTGCCGGCGGCGCCTGCAGAGCGCTTTGCATCTCTGCCAGCGACTGTATACCGCCTTTTTGCAGCCAGTTTGCAATGGCAAGCATCCGGCGGTTGATGAGCCGCACCACGCCGTTTTTATCGAAGAAGCAGGCCGCGATGGGCAGACTGTCGAAGCTTTCTTTAATTCTGTCCATGCGCCTATACCCCTCTCGATCTTTCCAGCTTCCGCGTCACATATTGCAGTCCGTCCTCATCCTGCTCCCATTCCAGATCTGGAAACCGCGTGCGCAGCCCGCAGAGCGGCTCCGCTCCTGAAACACAGAGAGCAACCTCTACCCACTTACCAACCTCGATGGAGATCAGCAGCGCACGCAGCGATTCCAGCTCCGCCTCCACGACCGCCTCAAACAGGTCGTAGACCTGCGTTGCCTGCTCGACGGTAAGCCGGCCTTCTCCCTTGATGATCGTCTTGCAGTCGGCGCCATAGATACTGATATTCTCGGAAGATTCATTGAGGCACAGCCGAAGCTCCTGCACGCTGATCGCACCGCGCTGCACGCCAACAAAAGTCAGGTTGCTTCTGCGCTTGATGTAGGTCCCGATAATGATGACCTGCCCGAGCAGGCGCCTGGCTCTGTCTGGATCCTCCGCCTTCTGTAATTCAGCCAGCAGATCCCGCAGCATCGCGATCTGCCGGGCGGTCTGCGCCTCCATCATGTCATACAGGCGGTTTTCTTCTGTCAGCTTCAGCCATCTTGCGCGCTGTGCATTCTCCGCGGCCAGAACGTCGCCGGTATCACGCAGCTCGTCCCTTGTCAGCTCCAGCTCCTTTTGGACCTGATTCAGCGCGGAGACGTCCTCCTTCCAGAATACCCAGCCACGGCGCAGCTTGTGCCGCTTCAAAAGCGTATCGTCGCTCAGATGGACGGTATCCTGCCGGATCTGCTGCAGCTCGCTTTGCGGCAAAGCCTCCTGCATGGAAACAGACGCATATTTGGGGCAAAATGCAGGATCCGTGATCTGGACAGGCAAACACGTTGCCTCAAAAAGTTCGTCGTATCCGAGGTTAGACTGAATCAGCCCGCATTGAATGCAGCATTCAAAGATGCTCGCAAAGATCACGCACTGCGACACCGTCATATCACCCGCGAGAACCCAGACCCAATAGACCTTTTTAATATACATGCAAGCATAGACCAACGAAAGCGCAAGCGGAACCAGCGGCAGCCAGCGAATTCTCCTGCTGCGCGGGATGCGGCAGTTTTTCACCATCGAAAGCAACGCGAACCCCGCGCATAGAGCCACCCAACCCAGCACGAAGAAATAGCCGCCCTCATACCGATACTCCTGATCCGATAAAACGCCGGACGGGAAGGAAAACACCTGCTGGTGCAGATCATTGGTCAGAACGAGCAAAAGAAGCAGCAGCGTTGGAAAATACAGAAGCTTGGTCCATCGCGGCAGCTGAAAATCCTCTCCCTTGCCCAGTGACCGGGATACAAAGACCGACAGCATGGGGATGAGCAGCATTGGGAGATAGTAGAAGTACCACAGCCAGCGCTCGGCATCCATGTTATCAATGGAAAATTTGATTGAGCGCAGCAGGATCCACAGCACCATCAGCACTGAGATTGCCAACAGATAGCGCCGCACCTGCGTCTGCACGATGCGCATCCAGATGGAGTAGCACCATGCGCTGAACAAAAACACATAGATTCCGCTTCGCAGGTGGTTGACAGCCGAAGAATGAAAAATATGCCGGCTGGCATAGCGGAGCCACATGGCAAACGCAATGAGCGCCAACACGCCCAGCACATACAAGAATCTCTTTTTTGTCACTTTGCTCATGCAGCATACCTCCCCATTCTGCACATCCGTATTGATAGTATATCATGCGGATGGAAAAAGGCAACACAGTTTTGCACCCTTTACTGAGAGAAACGAGTCAGACAATGGCCTTTGAACAAAAATAATTGCAAACCCTATCCAATCGGTGGGGGCAAAAAAGAGCGATAACGGATAAAATAAAAACGGAAACTGCAAAAGGAAAAAAAGGCGGTGAAAAGCACAGATGCGAAGAATTGTGTTGGATATGAAGAACGGACTCCTGGCGGAGGCGGTCACGCAGTCGCTTTCGGGATGCGACATGGATTTCCTTATCTACCGTTCTCCAAAGCCGGAGGAAACGCTTGCTCTGTGCCGTACCTGCCGTGCCAACGTGTTGGTGATGGAGGTCATCCGACAGGGCCTCTGGAAGCTGAGCGAGAGACTCAGGCTCTGCAGTGCTGTAAGGCGGCTCGGTTGCGCCTGCAAGGTCCTGCTTCTGGTAGATGAGAGCACAGACGAACTGCTTGCTTCTGAGGTGCGGCAGACGGTGAAGGATCAGCTGGCCGATGGTTTTATCTATGCGTCGGTATCGCCAACCTACCTCGCAGGCGTAATCGACACGCTTTGAGGAAAGGATGGGTGAGAAATGAGAATGCTTTGTGCATAGCAAAGCGAGGAAGAGAGTACATAAAAAAGCGGGACGAAGGAAAGCAGCATTGGGCGCAGCCGGAGGCGTGTCGGCCGGCCTACAACGCATTTCCGTTGCAGGGCAATCGCCGAAAACGTCTCTGTAACACCACCTGATGGACTCAATTTATACAATACACAATGTAAAAGGAGGAATCAAGATGAAATCAATCACCCAACGCAGGATATTCAGCTTACTGCTTTCATTGGCAATGCTGATTGGCCTCCTCCCCGCCTTGGGGAGCATCGCCTCTGCCGCAGGCAGCGGCACCACCGAAGGCGACCCAAGAATCGTAACCACCTATGCGGAGCTCAGCTCTGCCCTGAGCTCCGGCGTCACCTATGTCAAGCTCGGTGCCAACATTACACCAAGGATTTCAATGACGGCGCGGGATATAACAAGTCCATCCAACAAACTGGAACGGTTCAACTGGATCTTGACGGCTATTCCGTGACCTTTTTCAGCAGAACCTCTCCGCTCCCGGCTGCCATCCGCGTCACGGGCGACCTGTCGGTCAAGGACAGCCGCGGCGGCGGCAAGCTCTACATCGACGCCAATCCCAATACGGCCAGCAGCAAGCAGGTGCTGATCCACGCCGAGACCGGAAGCTTCACGCTCAACAGTGGGCGGATCGGCGTCGATAACGGTCTTGCCAAAAACAGCATTGTGGTCGTCGAGGGCAAGGGCGACGCGAAGGTCGTCTTTAACGGCGGCAAGGTCGACGCCATCTCCCCGAAGGTCGGCATCCCCTATGTCTATTCCGCCCTGCTGTCGTCCAACTGCAAGGCCGAATTCAACGGCGGCGAATTTGAGGGCTTGGTCGGCTTCACCTACGCCACCCGGACGGACGGGATAAGCAAGCCGAACGCCGTGATCAACGGCGGCAAGTTCAAGGGCGGTATCGTCGTTAAAAAGGGCAGCGAGACCATCACGGAGGGACGGACTTTCCCCATCAGCATCCGCGGCGGCAGCTTCGGCCGCGGCCTCTTCACGGAGAATTTCGCGCTCAGCAGCAGCGAGCAGACCCTGGAAAACTTTGCCTTTGCCGCAATGTTCCCGGAAAGGACCGCTCTGCTTCGCCCCGACGAGCGGGCCCGCCTGATCTACCGTCAGAAGGACGTCAAGACCGAATACATGGCCAACTCCGTCTCGAAGGAGTACCTCATCGCCCTGTCGACCAAGAATCTCGACGACTATAAGCGCGTCGCCTTCTCGTCCTACAGCGGCACGGCCTACACCGACGTCTGCACCAACGCCTTCGGTCTGGTCAAGGTGGAGGTCAACGGTGCGCCGGCCTATGTTCCGCACCAGATGGACGTGACGGGCGGCTACAGCGGCGCTCCGCTGTACGCGCTCAGTCCGAAAAAGCAACTCCGGTTCTACTGGGTCCCCCTGCCGGAGGCGATGAGGGACGCAGGCTACAGACAGAAGATCAGCTACACGCTCAACGGTACGGATCATCCCGTTACCGCCAGCAGCTACAATAACAATCTCTTGTTTCAGACTATCCCTGTGAATAGCTATAGCTACCAGACGGAGGTGCAGAAGCTGGGGATCACCGTTGAGCTTTATAAGGACGGCGAGCCGCTGAGACTGAGCGGCGCTTCCAATATGTTCCTGATGCGCTACCGGATGATGTCGGAGACCGATGTCGCCATTCCCGAGGTCACGCTGACGGTGAAGGACGGCGACCTGATCGCCGCGTCCGCCGCGACTGACAGCCCGGTCACCGTTTCCGACGACGAAAGCTGCACCGTTAAAAGTCAGGTGAACTGGGCGGACAACGGAGATGTGCGCAACAAGTCGGTGGTCCTGAAGGCAAAGGAAGGCTTCTATCTGACAAGTGAAACGAAATTCAACGTCGTCGGGGCGAACAGCATCACGGCAAAGTGGCTCTACAGCACGGACGACGGTCAGACCTGCGTCGTCGGCGTGGAGGCACAGGAGTGCGAGCTGATCACCGAGGCAAAGGGCATCGTGCGCGGCCTGGTCTATTATAATCGCGTCAATGACATCTATGTGGAGTCGTATGAGCCGGGCAAATACACCATCACCGTTAAGGAGGTCAGCGAATACATCCGCTCCTCCGGCTCTACCATCTATGACAGCTTCCTGTGGCCGGATGAGCTGCTCGACGAGACCGGCGCCCCCTATTATCTCTACTGCACAGTCGAGGCAAAGCCCGGCTATGTGTTCCGCAGCGGCACCGGAACGCTGAAATTTGCCAATGAGGAGTGGAAGCCCGGAAAATGGGCGGAGGCCATTTGGAACGACGACTGGATGGACATGAACAACATCAGCGCCGGCGCATGCTATAAGCTGCACGACGAGTCAGACACCAATCTGGGCGGCCTTTGGCTGAACCGGCTCGAGCTGACCAGCCTGAATCTGTCCGTGAAGGCACCTGTCGCGGGCGAAAGCCCCGCACCGGGCAGTGACTACTGCAAGATCGACGGCCTGCCGCCGTACATGAAGCTCGAGCGCGTCGATTGGCTGAAGTGCTATGACGACTGGAGATACTATTCCGATAAGCCCTTTACCTTCCAGGCAGGAAAAACGTCGGACGGCGAGAGCTGCGAATACCAGTGCTTTATCTATGTCTCCTATGACCTTAGCGGCGTCGGGGTCGCGAAGGGCGCCAAGTTCTACCTCAACGACACGCCGTGCAAGCTGGACTGGGAGAATAAGTTCTTCTGGACTGAAACCATGACCGCCGAGGGCAACCCCGTGCAGGAGGATCCCGTTATCACGGCCACGGCAGGTGCCAACGGCACAATCACGCCCTCCGGCAACGTCACCGTCAAGGCCGGCGCGGATCAAGCCTTTGCCATCCAACCGAACAGCGGCTATACCGTCTCCAAGGTGCTGGTAGACGGAACGGACGTCGGCGCGGTGACGTCGTACACCTTCAAGAACGTCACGGCCAACCATACCATCGAGGCGGTTTTTGCGAAGGTGGAAGCAAAGCCGACCAATCCCTTCGTCGACGTTGCCGAGGGAACATACTACTATGACCCGGTGCTTTGGGCGGTGGCAAACGGCATTACCTCCGGCGTGGATGCGACGCATTTTGAGCCCGAGGGCACCTGCACCCGTGCGCACGCCGTGACCTTCCTGTGGCGCGCATCGGGTCAGCCCGAACCGAAAACGACCAATATGCCGTTCCGGGACGTAAAGCCCGGCAGCTACTATGAAAAGGCCGTGCTCTGGGCCGTGGAAAACAAGATCACCAATGGTACCAGCACCACCACCTTCAGCCCGGACGAAAACTGCACCCGCGCGCAGATCGTCACCTTCCTTTGGCGCAGTAAGGGCGAGCCGTATGCCAGCGATAGCAATAACCCGTTCACGGACATCGCATCGGACTACTACATGGATGCCGTTTTCTGGGCAGTCAAGGAAGGCATTACAAAGGGCACCACCCCCACGACCTTCAGTCCGAACGAAAGGTGCACGCGCGCGCAGATCGTCACCTTTATCTACCGCGCAATGGCTTCCTGAACGAGGGTGCGCGCGGCGGAACAACCGCCGCGCATCCCCCGGGAGGCCCGATACGGAGGAACGCCACTTTACAGCATAAGGAGGGATCATCTTGCAGGTCGTAATTCAAAAGATTCCGGAAAATCTGCCGGAATTTGAACTGCTTGCCGCCGAGGGGCGGCAGCCAGAGCGCATCTGCGCCCTGTTTCTGTGCGCGCTGGCGCTGTTTGACCGAAATAAGGAGGCCGGCGCTGCCGCAATGAACCTTCTGCGCGGCCCGAAGCCCCTGACGCCGTATGACTGCCAGTTTCTGCGCGACCGACTGCGCGGCAAGTCCTATCTGCCGCTTGCGTATTTTGAAGGCGCGACGCCAGAAAACGGGTATCAGCCGCAGGTGCCGTACGCGCTGAACGTGCTCGCAGACCCCAGACCGCAGGATTTGGAGCCAGGCTATCTGCGTGTGTTTCTTAAAACGGCGGGCGCAGATTCGCCGCGGCCCATGAAGCTGCGGCAGAAGGCCTCGACCGGCGAATGGTTCCTTTGGGAATACTCCAGCATTCTCAGCGGCATCCGTATTCCTGCGGCGGAAGACCCATGGAGCTGACATGCGAAGGAAACGGCGCGCTGCGCGGCAGCCTGTGAACGCAGCGGCTATTCCAAAAGGAAGATCAACGTGAAAAAATCACGGAAAATTGCACTACTTATCATGCTGGCGACCGCGTTTGTTATGCTGGCGGGCGTTCTGCTGTATCGGTATTTTATCGGGAGCCGGATACAGGATGGAGGCAGAATGGAAAACCCGGATGCGTACCGGGCGGGAAAAGAGCTGATCGAATTTCGCTGGCAGCAAACCCATACGAATTCTTCCCGTTGCTTTACGATGCATTTTTATCTGGAGAACGACCTTCCCGTGCTGACCGGACGGTTTCTGAGCCAGGATGGCGGCGAGACGAGAGAAAACGGGAGGGATGCGTCTTCGACCCCGATCCCATGGCAACTTACCTGGGTGCAATGGTTTGAGCTGCAGAATACGCTGGCGGAGGCTGCACTGCCCGCGTACGAAAAGCCATCGCACGATGCTGCAGAGGAGGCCAACAGCGAAATCTCCATCGTCTGGCGCACCGAGGACGGAGAGCAATCCGAAAAGTGCAGCGGCGAGGACGCCGCCGCGCTGGAGACCTTGGTGCTTCGCATTGCAGAGGAGGCCTACGGCACATCGCAGCTTGAGGCGGGGCTGCCGAGGTCTGCTCCAAAAGACGGCTGAGCGCCTCTTGCGCGCAGCGCTTAACAACAGTACGTTTTTGCGCAGGGCACACTGCTGTGCGCCCTGCGGAATCACGAAAAAATGAACCAAAAAATGTAAGGAGGATCTATTATGAAAGGACATGTGTTTTTGAAGGTTACGGGTATTTTAATGATTATTGCAGCTGCATTTTCCATCATTGTGGGCGTATTGCTCGCTGGAATCAGTGCACTTGCTGCGGGGCTGGGTGCGGCCTCCGGACTGAAGTTTTCCTTCTGGGCCTGTCTCTTATACACATCTCC
>ERZ1026975.1056-NODE-1056-length-14204-cov-4.447805_pt1 | contig 14204 bp, 10 predicted proteins | sample MGYA00519561_ERZ1026975 | MGnify/ENA primary metagenome ERZ1026975 (study PRJEB26926, sample SAMN06164672) | human gut metagenome | biome: ENVO:00009003; feature: ENVO:2100002; material: ENVO:00002003 | host: Homo sapiens | place: USA | collected 2012 ... | reverse complement strand
CGAGATGTCTTAGGGTCTCGTGGGCTCGGAGATGTGTATAAGAGACAGGTAGGGGTCTTCCGAGCGCAGGGCGGCCGCATGCGCCAGCGTCATTACATACTGCGGAATGGGGAGGCGGGATGATGAGTTACTGTTCATGGTTGGAAGACTGGAGTTCCGCCAGGAAGCCTGACTCGTCCAGATACAGGTTGGGCGGCAGGGAATATGGGGTGGGGAGCGTAGCCCCGGCGATAACGTTGGAGAGGGGGGGATTCAGGTAAAAGCCCGGGAGAAGGCGTCCTCGCGTTCTGGCCCGCATGCCGAGCTGCACGGTGCCGTCATCCAGCTTGAAGACGCTCCTTTTCATGGACATGGCCAGAATGATGCCGCGGTCCGTGGCGAAGCAGGGGCGCCACCCGATGTTGGGAAGCACCAGGTCTCCGGAGCCGCTGAAATCGTAAAACGGCGTGCGCGTTTCCGGAACCAGGCTGTACAGCCTTCGGCGCAGGAAGTCGGAGCCCGTCACCTGCTTGATGCCCTCCGGCATGCTGTGGTCTCCGTCGCTGATGAGGTACACGGGGGTGCTGGTGAGGATGGGCCACAGGACAGATGCCACCGTTTCATGCACTTCGTCATGCCCCACGCTGGTGAGCAGCAGTTCCCGGGGCTGGAGGGAGTTCACGCGCTCCAATTGCTGGGCGTTCATCCAGAAGTCGCACAGGCGGCTCTGGGAGCGGGAGCTGTCCAGCAGGGTGGCCAGCCACTTCCTGAGTTCCGGGTGGTCCGCCTCCACGGTGTCGTTCATCAGGCATTCGGCTATTTCATACCCGGTGAGCCGCGCGTTTTTTGCTAAAACGAGCGGCTTGTGGGCGATGCGCTCCAGGTGGTTCAGGATGGTGTCCCTGCCGATGCTGGCGGCAATTTCCAGGCAGGTGGAGGAGAGCTCCCGCAGGGTGTTGATGACGATGCGGGGGTTGACGGCATCAGGCGCAATGGGTTCTCCGATGGCGGCCGTGAAGCGGTAGGGGACATGGAGGGGGGCCTTGGAGAAGAAACGGTTGCCGGAGTAGGAGAAGATGCTCCCCCACAGCTCGTCCATGTAGATGGGAACGATGGGGCAGCGCGATTTTTTCGCCAGCATTTCCAGCCCCCTGCGCGCGGCGCACAGGGTGCCCGTGCGGGTGAGCTGGCCTTCCGGGAAGATGCAGATCACTTCTCCGGCCTTGAGGGCCTGAATGGCCTTGGACAGGGATTCCCGGGGATTCCGGGAGGAAATGGGGAGGCAGTTGAAGAGTTCCAGAATCCAGCCGAGCCAGCGGATGGCTACGAATTCCTCCGCCACGATGAAGCGGATGGGCCGCGGACAGATGAGGGAAAGGAACAGCGCGTCCCCGTACGTGACGTGGTTGGAGACGATGATGGCTCCGCCGTCCTCCGGAATGCGGTCCTGGTGGATGATGCGGGAGCGGTAGACGATCCTCATGATCCAGAGGCCCATCATGCGGATGAATTCGCGGGGAATGAGACGGAACGCCACAATCGTGATGACCACGCCCAGGGCGGCCAGCACCCAGAATTGGTTCTGGATGGAGAAGATGTTCCTGAGCATGAGCTGGAAGCCGACGGCCACCAGGCCCATCAGGCAGTCCATCAGGTTGCCCGCGGCGATGACCGTGCTGCGGTTGGAGGGATCGCAGTTGTCCTGGAGGTGAGCGTTCAGCGGCACCAGGTACGCGGCGGCGAAGGCTCCCGTGATACCGAAGCCGATGTTGCTGGGCAGCGAGCCAGGAGCGAAGAAGGACAGGAAGATGCAGCCGATAGTGAAGCCGATCGCGCCCAGGGGGATGAGGCCCAGTTCAATTTTTTTACGGCAAATGATGGAGGCTATGACGCCGCCCACCACCGTGCCGCCGCTGAGCCACGCCATGAGAATGGCCGCGGACATGCTGAATCCGGTGCCGTCAATGGGGTGCTCCTGGGCGATCTGGAGGGAGATGAGCATCAGGGCCCCGGCCAGGAACCAGAAGTAGGAGACGCCGATTTCGCTGAGCCTCAGGTCCCGCTGACTCCACAGGTACTTGAGCTGCACGAAGTGCTCGTAAAAGAGCTTCCACTCGAATTTCCGGGTCTGGTTGGCCGGGTACCGGGGAAGGGACAGGGCCGCAATGGCTACGGGAACGGCGATGCAGGTGAGGATGAGCGTGGGGAAGGCGGCGGCTTCCCAGCCGTCGTTGGAGGAAACTTGCAGGATGTCGAACCAGACGAAGATGCCGATCTGCGCCGCCAGCATGGACAGGATGAGGCTCATTTCCATCAGCCCGGAGGCGTAGCCAAGCTGGCGGGAGCCCACCATGTCCTTCACCACCCCCTTTTTCGCCGGGCTCAGGATGGTCGCCTGGACGGAGAAGACGCAGAACCAGAAGACGGCCATTTCAATGTTCTCATACTTGTAGCACAGGAACATGGCCCCCAGCACCAGGATCTGGAGGAAAGACATGAACTGGATGATGCGGGCCTTGCAGAAGCAGTCCGCCAGCCAGCCGACGAAGGGGGAGAACAGGATGTAGGGCAGTACGAAGATGCAGGCAAGGATGTACTGGAGGGAGTTGACCCAGGAGTCCGGCCCGTACACGGCGCTGTTGGCGGCCAGCCAGACGCCCAGGGGAATCAGCAGGAACTGGGCGGCTTTTTCATTGAAGGCGTTCTGGGCTTGAATGAGAATCAGGGAATAAAAGCCCCTCCATTCCTTTTTTGAGGGCATTTTTTTCTTAGATGTCTGTACGTCATCCATGTGGGGCGGATTGTAGCAGATCACAGGGGGTAGGGAAGGATAATCTGTTTCCGTACCGGAGCGCTCCGGGGAAGGCGTGCAGGAGGCTTTTTCCCGATTTTTGGAAAGGAAAAGGATGCGGGGACGGTGGAACGGCCATGGCCGGACGGAGGTGAAAGCGTGTATTCCCGCAGTGAAGCGGAGGACGCGCCACCGGGCCTGAAAACCCCCGTGGAGCGCCGCAGCCCCGTACGGCTTTGCACGGATGAGGGGCCGGAAGCCGGAGAATCCTTGTCATGAAGCGGTTCGGCAAACAGGCTTTATGGTTGACATGAAGGTAGGGGGCCGTAGGATGCTGGCAGAAAGCTATCACCCGAAGAGAGATCATATGAATACTTCCCAGACGATAGGCGTGCTGCTGGCCGCAGGCGCAATCCTTCTGCCTTCCTGTGAAACGGAACGCGTGAATGAACGCCCCATCGGCATTTATCCTACGGAAAATGTCTATCCGTCCGGCTCCGGCGCCATGGGCGCCCAGGGCAGCAGCCTGTTGAATGAGATTCAGCGTGAAAATTCTCTGGATCCGGTAGCGGGTCAGAATTCCGGCTTCAATCCGGATCCGGCCCAGACCAATTCCGGCACCATCGGCAACATGGTGGGAGGCACCAACAATATCACGCCTCCGCCGCCCGTTGCGCCCAAGCCTGTCGTTCCCAATCCCGTGAGTGACTCTGCCAATTCCGGCATTGCCGCTCCCAGGCCCGTGGAGCCCTCCACTGCCTCCTCCATTCCCGTGGCGTGGCCCACGGCGGACCCCACGGTGGTGGTCAGCCCGTATGACCGCACCAAGAAGATCAAGATTCTGAACCGGGGCACCAACAAGCCCTACCCTTCCGGTACCGTGCTGCGGGACACCAACTTCCCGAACGAGATCAAGAAGTTCCGCGTGCCCTGATGCGGCCGCCGCGAAAAGATGATGCCCGCGCCCCTGAACATGCTGTATGTTCCGGGGCGCTGGTGTATTCTACCCCCTGTGAAACCATGAGCGAAGCTTCCAGAAAACAGCTTTCCTTTTCCTCCGTAGCCATTCTCGGCCCCGGCCTTCTGGGCGGTTCCCTGGCGCTTGCCGTCAGGAAGCAGCTGCCGCATGTCCACGTGCGCCTGTGGGGCAGGAGGGAGGAGCCGCTGGAATATGCCCGCTCTTCCGGAGCCGCCCATGCCGCCTCCACCCGGTTGGAAGAGGTGGTGGAAGGCGCGGACCTGGTCGTGCTGGCTACCCCGGTGGGCGTGATGTCCCGCCTCGTTTCCGGAATGCTCCCCCTGCTGAAACCGGGCGTGCTGGTGACGGACGTGGGTTCCGTGAAGGGCTGCGTCCACCAGTCCGTGGGCTCCGCTCTGACGGAAACCGGCGTGGCGTTTATCGGCTCCCATCCCATGGCCGGTTCTGAAAAGCAGGGCATGGAGCATGCCTCCGGGGAACTTTTCCGGGACGCCACGTGCATTCTGACCAATGACGAGCACGTGCATGAAGACATGCTGCTGCTGCTCCAGCGGTTCTGGGAGCGCGTGGGCTGCCACTGCATCCGCATGAAAGCGGCGGACCATGATTCTTCCGTAGCCCGCATTTCCCATATACCGCATGCCTTGTCCGCCCTGTGCGTCCACACCGCCCTGGACGGGGGGGATGTGAAGCTGCTGGGGCTGGTGTCCGCCGGCGGTTTTCGCGATACCACCCGCGTTTCCATGGGGGAACCGTCCATGTGGGCGGAAATCCTGACGGAGAATGCCCCCGCCGTCCTGGACCGGCTGGACGAAGCCCTGTCCCAGTTGGGGGAGGTGCGGAACCGGCTGGCCTCCGGAGACAAGGAGGCGCTGCGGAAATGGCTGAAGGCCGCGGCGGAGAGCCGGGCGCAGGCTCTTGGCCTGTGAGAGGCGCCGGGGGCGTTCTGCTGCCGGATGTGCCTTTGCAGGAAGGGAAAGGAACAGCCTGTTATCAAATTGTTAACAATCCGGGATGGACGGCCCGATGTTCCGTTTTATACTTGCCCCATGCGTTTATCCAACATGAATACCCCTCGCCGCCGCCGCCAGGGGCGCGGTTTGCACCGTGCCGCCGCCATTGGGAGCCTGCTTGTCCTCGGGCAGTCCGCCTATGCCGAGACTAAACCCGCCGCCGCAGAGGAGGGCGTGCAGGAAATGCCGGAACGCGTGATGACCATCCGTTCCAAGTCCCTGCGGGCGGAGACGGTCAGTTCCGCCACCCTCACGAACATGAAGACGGAAGAAGTTCCGCAAACGGTAAACGTTATTACGCGGGATCTGATGGATTCCAAGGGTTCCGATTCCCTGGTGGAGGCCCTGCGCATGGATTCCTCCGTCAATACGGGGGGAGACATGCTGCTGTCCCGCACGGCGGACCAGTACACCATCCGCGGTTTTGCCGGCACCGATGTGCAGATAGGCAACATGCCTCTTCCCCGCGGCATGGGATACGGCATGGATACGTCCCTGATAGAAAATATTGAAATTGTCAAAGGCCCCATCGGGTCCATTTCCGGCGGCCAGACCAGTACGCTCGGGGCATACGGCGCCGGCGGTTCCATTAACCTGATCCTGAAGGCGCCTGATTTTGAGGAACGAACGGAGTTGACGGCTTACGCCCGTCTTTCCCATCATGGGCAGAAGTACCGCGTAACTATTGACGACACCCGGTACAGGGGTAATGAAACGGACGGTTTTGCCCTGCGCACGGTGGTAGCCGCCGAGTATGAACGCCCGTTCTGGCTGAGCAACGGAGCCAACGGTGGCCAGAAGTACACGGTTTCCCCCATTTTCCGCTGGCAGCATGATTCCCGTACCAAGACGGTGCTGACGACCAGTTTCCAGTACCAGAATTCGCCGACGACGATGGGCATCCCCGTGCTGGGCGGCCACTTTGTGGGGCCGTATGACGCCTGGTACGGTTCTCCGAGCGGAAGGCTCAATGCCAAATCCCTGCTGGCGATGCTGGATTTCGAGCGCAAGCTGGAGAAGGTCTGGACAATCCGCATCGGCGGCGGCATGGGGTACAGCGATGTGGACTACAATGTCTGGGGCATTTCTTCTTCCGCCGGACGCGGAATGAGCACGGAGGATTATTACAACCAGATGATTGCTTCCGGAAAGGCCAAATACGAAGCCGCGTGGAGCGACGAGTGGAACATCAACTGGAATTTCTATTCCAACGCGCTGGCGGAGTTCAAGACCGGACAGGTGGAGCATGAAGCCCTGATGGGCGTTTCCTACACGGGGAGCAGCACCTATGGCGACGGTTCCAGCCTGGTGACGAACGCTACCGCGAACACGAACGGCTATTTCTCCCTGTACAATCCTCCGCCCTTTTTCCCCGCCGGGCGCGACTATTCCGGAGCCAATGCGACGGATACCGTGGTTCAGCGGGCGGGCGTCCTGCTGCAGGATGTCCTTAGCTACGGACAGTGGCGTTTCCTGGCCGGCGTGCGCGGGGACGCGCATTTCAGCCTGGACAATAATTACGCGTTTGCGTGGAGCCCCCGTTTCGGAATTACCCGCATGTTCGGTGAGCGCGTAGCTCTGTTCGCCAATGCGGCCCGTACTTCCGCCCCCAATTTCGGGTATCTGGATGAAAACGGGAAGGAACTGACCGATTCCTGGCGTACGGACCAGATGGAATTCGGCTTCCGGGTCAGCCCGGTGGACAAGGTGTGGTTCTCCGCTTCCTGGTTTGACATCATCCAGAATAACACTCCCGTAGCCATAGACGGATATACCAACCGGTACTATTCGGACGGCTCCAAGAGGGCGGAAGGCGTGGAACTTTCCCTGAACGGGGAAATCACCAAGAACTGGAGTTCCTACCTTTCCTACACCTACACCCGCACCAAGAACCGGACCTCCGGGGAAGTGTATCCCACCATCGCTCCGAATGCGCTGGCCCTCTGGCAGAAATACCGCATTGACGGCGGCCTGCTGAACGGCACGGTGCTGGGCCTGGGCTACCGTTGCAAGGATTCCTACTACGCCACGTTCCGCGGTGCAAAGATTGCGGATAATTATACCATACCTTCCTACAGCGTGTTTGACTTCACGGTGGAAATCCCCCTGCCGGAAACCAAATGGCTGAAGGATGCCACCCTGAGGCTGGCCGTATACAACATTTTCGACAAGAAGTACGTGCAGTCCACCCGCCACGCCGTGCAGTGCACGGTGGGAGAGCCCCGCACGTTTGAAGTAGGCGTGAAGACTGCCTTCTAACCATTCCTTCCAGCCATGAGTTCCCCCGTCATTTCCGTCACCCGCCTCAAGCGCAGCTTCAAGTCCGGTTCCGAGGACATAGCCGTGCTGAAAGACATCAGCCTTACCGTGAACCAGGGAGAGTTCGTCGCCGTCATGGGCGCGAGCGGCTCCGGAAAAAGCACCCTGCTGAACGTGCTGGGGGGGCTGCTGCCTCCGGATTCCGGCACGGTGACGGTGGATGGGCTGGACCTCGGCTCCATGTCTGATGCCGCCCTGACAGTGTACCGGCGCGACCGCGTGGGGTTCATCTTCCAGATGTTCAACCTGGTGGGAACCCTGAACGTGGAGGAAAACATCCTGCTGCCCTCCCTGGCGGGGGGCAAAAAAGTGGCCTCTTCCACTCTGGACACCATGATTGAAAAAGTGGGGCTGTCCCACCGCCGGCACGCCATGCCGGATACGCTCAGCGGCGGGGAACAGCAGCGGGTGGCGATTGCCCGTGCGCTGGTTTCCGGCCCGGCGCTGGTGCTGGCGGATGAACCCACGGGCAATCTGGATTCTGAAAACACCCGGCTCATGGGGGACCTGTTCCGGGATTTGCACCGTACGCAGGGCTGCGCCTTCGTGCTGGTGACGCATGCGCCGGACGTAGCCATGTGGGCGGACCGCGTGATTGTGCTCAAGGACGGCCGCATCGTGGACGACAGGCCCACGGCGGAATTTGCCGGACCTGTAGAATTGTCCTCCTTCTATGAACGCACGCTGAATGACGCCTTATGACGCTGCTGTTCAAACTGATTTGGCGGGACCTGCGCGCCAACCCCGGCCGGGTGGCGGTCAGCGTGTTCGCCATCCTCGTCTCCGTCAGCCTCATCGTCTGGATGATGGGGAGCTATGATACGCTGGTCAAGGAGTTCGATAACGACGCGGAGGCCTACATGGGCAGCTATGACCTTTGCCTGGTGCCGGAGGCGCCCAAAGGGCCGCTTCCCCCCGGGCAGTACCCGCGGTTCAGTGATCCGGATCTGGCCGCTCGCCTGGCTGCCTCCCCTCTGGTGGAATCCGTGAACGCCGCCTGCCAGGTGCCCCGCCTCCAGATCGGCTGCGGGAATGAACGCGGCAGCTTTGACGAGCAGACGCGCGACCGCATGGGGATTCCTCCGCAGAGCCCCATCCTGGTGGGGAACCATGCCGTGGAATGTCCTTATGATTTGAAGGAAGGCGTCTGGCCGGATATGGCTTCCTCCTCCGCCATGGAGGGGGTGCTGGGCAGCGGAAGCGCCAAGTATTTCAGCGCGGGCGTGGGAACCGTCATGAACGTGCGCGTGGGAACGCACGTGTACGACGTGAAGGTCGTGGGCATCGTCAAGCAGGCCAAGGCTACCCCCGGCGTCATTATGGGACCGGGCGGCATGTCCGGACCGGCTTTTTCCTCCCTCTTTGTGCCCGTAAAGGTGTGTGAAAAAATCACGGGCCAGCCTTTTGCCCCCAATTTGATTTACGTTCAGCTCAAGGAAGGGGTGGACAAAAAGGAGTTTGTGGACGGCCTCCGGCAGGAGCTGGCCCAGGCCTCCGCCGTGGTGGCGGATACGGATTCCATTATCCAGCGGCTTTCCAGCGACCGTTCCGTGCGCTCCCAGAAGGAGAGTGCGGAGATGTCTGTCTGGCTCGTCCTGTTCTCCTGCGTCTTCATCATTTTCACGACCCTGAGCATCGGCGTCAGCGAGCGCACCCGCAGACTGGCCCTGATGCGTGCGCTGGGGATGAGCCGCATGCAGATCGCGCTGCTGATTGTGGGAGAGGGGCTTTTCCTGTGCATTCCGGCGCTGCTGGGCGGCCTGGCCGCCGGCTTTTGCCTGGTGTACCTTCTGGAGGAAGGTTCTTCCTCGGTCCCCGTCCTGACCTGGACGACGGTGCTGGCTGCCGCCGCGTGCGCCGTGGGGGGGGCCTTGCTGGCTTCCATCATTCCCGCATGGCGCGCTTCCCGCCAGTCTCCGCTGGAAGCGGCCGTGCCCTCTTCCGGATTCATCGGGAAAGTGAGCCGCGTTCCCGTGTGGTCCGTGATCGCCGGGCTGGCGTGCGTGTGCCTCCAGCCTGCGGCCCTGCTTCTGCCGGGCCTGGAGGTGGAGACGCGCAAGTGGATCTTTTTCTGGCTGGGGTATCCCGGCCTGGTGGCCGGTGCGCTGTTCCTGGCTCCCGCCTTCGTGCGCGTGACGGAGTGGGCCGGATCATGGATCACGGGGCTGCTGCTGCGCGTGCCGCATTCTTTCCTGAAAGTGCAGCTCAGCCGCAACCTCAGCCGTTCCGTGGGAACCGCCGTATCCATGTCCGTGGGCCTGTCCCTCTTTGTAGGGGTGCAGACGTGGGGATATTCCATGCTGGTTCCTTTCTCTCCGGATACGTCCACGCCCGGAACGCTGGTTTCCTTCCTGCATACGGAGTTCAAGCCTGCGGACGTTCCGGAGCTGATGGCGCGGCCCAGCCTGCGTAATTCGCGGATGTATCCCATTTACGTGGATGAACCGGACATTGCCCCGGCGCAGATGAAGACCCCAGGTTTTTCCGGAATGCGCAACCGCTCCATCGTGCTGGCCGGCATTCCCGTGGCGGAGATGGCTCAGGGAAGCCATCCCCTGTTCAGGCCCGTGTTCGTTTCCGGCAACCCGCAGGAAGCCTATGCCATGCTGGAATCCACCCGTTCCCTGCTGATTCCGGACACCTTTGCCCGGACGGTGGGGCTGAAGGCCGGGGATGACCTGATGCTGGTGAATCCGTCCCATCAGGGGCGCCGTTCCGGGAATGCTCCGTCTGCCGGAGCTCACGGACGGGGCAGAGGCCCCGGCATGCAGGGGGAACCCTGGAAGGTGGCGGGAGTCGTCTCCTTCCCCGGCTGGCACTGGCTGACCAAGACCAGCGGCATGCGCGTGCGTCGCGGCGGCTTTGTGGCGGCCCTGGCGATTGCCGATGAACGCTGGCTCAAGGAGGAATACGGCCATCAGGGGTTCCAGTTCATCTGGGGGGACACCGCCCCCGGGGTAAGCAACCTGGAGCTCCAGAACGACCTGGGGGAATACGCCCTGATGAAGGTGCGGCAGCAGGAGAACGAAGGGGAAGGCGTGAAGCCGCTGGTGAAGGCCCTGACCCGGGAAAGCCTGGGGGGGAGCGTCACCAGCCGCGGTGACGACGTGATCTTTACGATGAGCAAGCTTCCCATCATCATGATGGTGATTGCCGTGCTGGCCGTGCTCAATACTGTTCTGGCCTCCGTGCAGTCCCGCCGCCGGGAATTCGGCCTGATGCGGGCGGTAGGAGTGCCGGCCGCCATGGTGATGCGGATGCTCTGGGCGGAGACGCTGATGGTCTCCCTGTGCGCCGTCGTCATGAGCCTGGCCCTGGGCGTGCTGGGAGCCTGGTGCTCCATCCAGATTCTGGAATACGGCTATCACTTCGGCATCGTCACTCCTCCCGTCACGATGCCCTGGACCCATCTGGGGTATGCGGTGCTTCTGGTGCTGGCCCTTTCCTCCCTGGCGTGCCTTCTGCCTGCGTGGCGCATGAAGCGCGCGTCTGTGACGGACTTGCTTTCCGTCCGGGAGGGGTAGGGGGCCTTCTGGATTATATTTGTCGAAAAAAGTATTGATTGCTGAAAATTAAGCAAATAGGATCAGCTGTATACTTTAGAATGAAATATTTTTACCATGATCGGAATGGAGAATTGCATGGTCCTGCTGAACTGGATTTTCTGGCCTGTGAGGTAAAATGGGGCGGTCTGCCTGATCATTTGATGATTCGTCCAGTGGATGGTGAAGAATGGGTTGCCCTGGCGGAGGCAGTGAAAAGGGAAACGGGAACCGGATTTTATCCGAACGTGATGTCTGTTCCGCCGGAAGAGGTAGCCGGTCTGTCGTTTTGGAAGCGTCTCCGGTATTATTATCGGAGATCATGGAGAATGGCATTCGTCTTTTCCGGACGCGCTTCCCGGCGGGAATGCCTGTCCGTTTTCCTGTCCATGACGCTGGCGGATTGCCTGGGGCTGGCGGTTGCCCAGATTCTGCTGGGGCTTGCTCTTCCTCCCCTGATGCCGGGAATCGACGTGTTTTCCTGTTTGTTCTTCATCTTCCTGCTCTTGAGATTGTTGCTGGGGTTGCTAATTGTCCTTCAATTCTTTGCCTTGTGTTGGAGAAGGCTTCATGACTTGTCCCTGGCGGGCGGTTGGTCGTTTGTTCTTCCTTTTGTCCTTCTGGCTGGCAGTTTGCCGGTAGAATGGTTGTTTGGTCGTTTGTTCCAGTCTGATGCGTGGGGAATGTTCATGGCACATGCAGGAAAGGCCGGAGTAATGGCGGCAGGAGGAATGGGAGTGGCCGTTTTCGTGTTGTCCGGAACCTGGGTTGTTGCGCTGCTGGGCCTGTTTCCCGGTACGAAGAAGGAAAATCAATACGGTCATCCCCCGGAGGTATGACCGTTCCGTTTCCCGGACAGAGAAGAACCGGGGATTTTTCCTTTCGCCGGAAAGGGAGGATAATATCGACAAACCCCGTAATGCGTGTTTGACTGAAAGGGCTTTCCCGTGAATCTGTCTTCTTCCAGTCCTGGTCCTTTTTCTGAAAGGAAGTTCAGCTTGCCTGAATGGATGGCGGCAAGATGGAGGTGGTTGTTTTCTTGGTCCGGCCGCATTTCCAGCGCCTCATATTTATATGCGTGGCTGTTTTATGGCGTGTGCATGGGGACGCTGGTTTTTTCAGGATATTGGGCCGCGGTGAATGGGAGTATTCATCCGCGTTTTATGGTAACGGCTGAGCATGGAATAAACCTGGCGTGTTTGAGTGCGGCCATGCTTGTTCCATGCCTGGGACTTGTTTTTCGCAGGCTCCGTGATCTTGATCTGGGCCTCCTCTGGGCGGTTCCCGTTTACGCGGCTTCCTTGGGATGTGCGGAGACGGGCTTTTATCATGTGTACGGATGGGCGCGGGCTGCGGCGGGAGGGAATGCCTCCCTTTTAATTTGCGGCGCCATGTTTTTCTGCATGTTTCTGTTTTGTTCCCTGGCGCCGCTTGCGCTGGGATGTGTTCCCGCCAACAGCCGGTCCGGCATTTCCGGGCGAACCGGGGAAAGAACGGAAGGAAAGGAGTGATTGTGAAACGTTATTATTACCATACGCCGGATGGGGAATTGCATGGGCCGTCCGATTTTGATTTCCTGGTCAGGGAAGTCCGCTATGCCGGATTACCGCTGGGACTGATGGTCAGGGAGGAGCGTTCGGAAGACTGGATATGGATAGGAGACATTCCGGGAACTCCGCCGGAATGGAAGTTGCTCAAGGAGCGGTATTCCGGAACCGGGGAATGGATGAAAGTGGGCAAAATATGGAAATGCGGCAGAAGAAGTCGTTTTAAGTGGTTTTTTTCCCTGCTGGTGATGCAGTCCCGTTCCTCGCGCCGGGAGGCGGCTGTTACCTACGGCGCACTTCTGGCGTCTGCTCCTCTCGTCTGGATAGTTTGTTTTTGTGGAGCCTGCGATGTTTTTGAACCTCTTCCTTTTGGGATGCTTTTTGCTCTTCTGTCGGGGTTGTTTCTGTTGTTTTTCTTCTTGTTTTGCTTCATTGCGCTGGGCGTCAGACGTTTTCATGATGCCGGGCTGGATGGGGGCTGGTTGGCGATCATCTGGCCGGTATGGATAGCAGTCCTGATTTGTTCTTTTAAGGGAAAGTTTCTGGCAATGTCCTTTTGCTGGGATCTTGTAGGGGGAATATTTACGGGCATAGCTGTCTTGACTGCTCCCGTCCTGTTCAGTCTTTTGCTGCCGGAGCAAAAGCGCAAAAACATCTATGGAGAGCCTTCCTGGAATAGAAAATAAGTGCATGAAAAAGAAAATAGAAATCGCTTCCTGGCCGCGAAGGTCCCATTACGAGTATTTCCAGACGTTTGAATGTCCCATGTTTTCCATCACGTCTCCCGTGCGGGTGGATGCCTTGTACCATTATGCGAAACAGGAGGGGATTTCCTTTTTCGCCCTGTGCCTGTTTGTGCTGTTGAAGGCGGTGAATAAGATTCCCCAACTGCGCCAGAGGGTGGAGGAAGGGGAGGTGTGGGAGTATGAATCCGTGGACGCCCTGGTTCCGGTGCTGGCTAAGGATGGGGAATTCACCCAGATTTTAGTAGAGTACCGGGCGGAGCTGGCTGATTTTCTGGAGCATGCCGTTCCGCTCATTCAGGCAGCCAAGCAGGCTCCGGCCCGGGCGAATCCCTGCCATCGGACGGATATTGCCGTGTTCAGCTGCCTGCCGTGGATTCCGTTTACGCAGGTGGCCAGCGCCTACAGGGTGTTCCGGGGGCAGTACCTTCCCCTCATCCATTGGGGGAAGATGGAGGCGGACGTTTCCGGCAGGCTGATGATGCCCGTGGCCATTCAGGCGAACCATGTGCTGGTGGACGGGGTCCATGTTGGTAATTTTTATAAAAATATTGATTGTTTTTGTTGCGGGTTTTAGGCTGGGACGCATGGCTTCCCTGTTGCGCCCTTCCGGCGATTACCGGTCTCTGCTTTCCTACAGAAAGGCGGAGCAGATTTATGATCTGACCTATTATTTTTGTAAGGCGTACTTGTCTTCTCGCGACAGGACGGTTGATCAGATGGTTCAGGCTGCCCGTTCCGGAAAGCAGAATATTGCGGAGGGAAAGGAGGCGGGGCTGGTCTCCATGGAAACGGAAATCAAGCTGATGAATGTAGCCAGAGCCAGTCTGGATGAATTACTGGCTGATTATGAATACGTTTTGAGAGTGAGAGGCTTTCCCGTGTGGGAAAAGGATTCACGAGAGTCCCTTTTTGTCAGAAAGAAGGGTGAGGATAAATGTCTGGCCCGGGATTATTTTTTGGAACTGGCCCGGACAAGGCCGCCGGAGGTGGTGGCCAATATGGCCATTTGCCTGATTTTTCAGGCCAAGTATTTATTAATGCGGCAGCTCAGGTTTTTGGAGGGGAAGTTTCTTGGAGAAGGGGGGATGAGGGAAAGAATGAGCCGGATGAGAAGGGATAGGGGTGATAGGGGTGATGATGGGAATTCCCTATAATCCCTAAAGTTTCCTGTGAGCCCCATAGGCCCTATTCTTCTCCCAAGGTTTTACTGATTCCCGGCCAGGCATCCCGGACAGTTCTGGACCTGTCTCTTATACACATCTCCGAGCCCACGAGACCCTAAGACATC
>ERZ1026975.1055-NODE-1055-length-14222-cov-6.376226_pt1 | contig 14222 bp, 9 predicted proteins | sample MGYA00519561_ERZ1026975 | MGnify/ENA primary metagenome ERZ1026975 (study PRJEB26926, sample SAMN06164672) | human gut metagenome | biome: ENVO:00009003; feature: ENVO:2100002; material: ENVO:00002003 | host: Homo sapiens | place: USA | collected 2012 ... | reverse complement strand
CTGTGGCAAAGATGAGCACTGCCATACGTTCGCAATTGCGGTATCCCTTTTTTTCCGCCCATTTGCAATAATCCTTCCGAAAGCGCGTTTCTCCCATTTCGAGGATGTGAGTGGTGTGACGATACCGCAGGACAAATTCCGAAAGCTTGTGCCGCCCTGCATGGTCGTTCATGAGCTCCTGCATACCGGGCAAAACCTGATCACAGATGGCGTTAAAATCGACCTTTGCCTTGATCAGAATGGAGGTCATTTGGTAATATTGTCGCGCCAGAAGCTGAAGCTCCCGATATGTATCCTCCGGCAACTTGGTCGGTTGAAGCTCCTGCCAATAGGCCAGACCATACAAAGCGATCTGCATAGCGTCGATTCGATCGGTCTTCACCTTGCGGATACTTTGTGAGCAAAACCGCTTCATCCGCAGCGAATTGACGACGGAGACGAATATTCCGTTCTCCAACAAAGCAGCCACCACCGGGCAATGGTAGCTGCCGGTGCTTTCCAAAACGGCACGAACCTCTTCACCGCTGCTGCGCAGCAGCGATACGAGCTCCGACATTCCTTCCCTCGTGTGCTGAACTTCAAACGGAGTGTACACGATTTCTCCCCCTGGCTTCATTCCGCACACTGTACTTTTTCCTTTGGACACATCGATCCCGATACTGAGCATGGGCATTCCTTCTTTCCTGATAAAATATTGCAATGCTTCCGCACCGGCTTATTACGATTCAATTTGGTTCGTGACGCGCACGCGGCATAGCCGGAGCAACCTGCTCAATCGAATCTTTATAACAAGAGGGCGGAGGACTGTTTACAGCTCGAGCGCTTGGCTCATCAAAGGGACCGTCCATCCATTGCCCTCCCATTATAACAAAAATAAGCATAGTCTCCGAGGCTTCCTATACGCTTCGGGTGCTATGCTTATTTTGTACCAATCAAAGATAAAAAGATAAAATGCAGCGGAGAGCGGAGCGTTGCAGGCCTCGTTCAAATCGGGTACTGACGATACGCTCCCCCCTGCCGTTCAGCATCCCGTTTCGCTCTTGCCGCCCGACTTTTCAACACGCATCGTTTGAATTTCCGCCTGCTTGAAGAGGATGCAGCCGCAATGTCCCTTGAAGGTGGGGAAGCAGATGATCTTCAGATCCGTGTCGATCTCCGGGCTGTGATCTATGATCTCCAGCGTTTCGCCGAACAGCGCTGTGCGCTCGTAGACCCGCAGCCACTTGTCGTCCATATTGGGAAAAATGCTGCTGAAGGAGCGGTCGATGAGCTGCTCCAGCGGTTTTTTTTCCAGCCTCGCCAGCGCCTCGTTGGCGTAGCGGAATATCCAGTCCACGGCGGCGCACTTCTCGTTGAAGACCATCTCGATGTCGGTAAATGCAAAGGGTGCGCTGTCATAGCTGGCATAATGCCGCTGATAGTCTTCCCGCGTGGCAGGCGCGTCGCTGTTGGACAGGTTCTGCGCGATCTGCCGCCAATCGGCGCGCAGCTGTTCCTTGAGCTGCCGCTTTCTCCGGTGGGCGTAGTCCAGCGTTTCACCGTTGATGAGCTCGATCTGCCTGCCAATGGCATGGATGCCCTTGGCGGCCACCAGCGTGGCGCGGTCGGTGCGGATAAAGCCGCTGCCCAGCATCTGCTCCAGTTCTTCTATGGTGGTGTAGGTTTCGTAGGTCCTGCCGCCGGAGGCATGGATGACCGCCCGACGCCCCGCCAGCTGAATATAGAGAATGTCCTCCACCGGCAGGCTGATGTGCCTGCGGTTAGAAATGACGGAAATACCGTTGGATCTCATAGTGCTCCCTCACGATCTGTTTTTTTTACAGAATACCACGGTCTTTGATGCAAAGCAAGCAAAATGCGCTATTCGCGCAAGGTTTTGCGCTGTTCACGCAAGGTCTATTGCAATTCGCGCGATGTTACGCTAAACTGCGCAGTATAGGAACGGGAAGGGCTGCGATCGTGCGGCACTCATCCCCAGCGAGGAAGTCCTGCGGGAGAGCCTTTCCGAGCGAGGGAGGAACGCCTATGAAGAAAAAACAAATGTGTATGCTCCTTGTGGCGGGCATACTGGCTGCCGCGCTGACTGCCTGCGGCAGTCCGGAGAAAAGCAGCGCTCCTGCGGTGAGCGCAGGCACGGACACAGGGCTGAATGCCGAGAGCAAGCCGGCGACCCAGTACACGATCGACGCCAACCAGCAGGTATACGCGCTTTTGGACTTTGCGGATACCACAGAGCTTGAAAATGCGAACCGGGGCTTTCTCGCCGCGCCGGACACGCTGGATCTTCGCGACGAGGACGGGAGAGCCGTGTGGACGCAGGACGCCTACGCCTTTCTCGACAAGGACGCGCCGGACACCGCAAACCCCAGCCTTTGGCGGAACGCGCAGCTAAACCACATTTACGGCCTTTTTGAGGTCACCGACGGCATCTATCAGGTGCGCGGCTACGATATTGCCAATATCACCTTCGTCCGCAGCGAGCACGGCTGGATCGTCATGGACTGCGGCAGCAGCAGATATACCGCGGAGGAGGCGCTGAAGCTCTTCCGCTCCGAGATGGGCGATGGGCGGATCGTCGCCGTTGTGGTCAGCCATGCGCATGTGGACCACTATGGCGGTATCGAGGGACTGATCGCGCCCGAGGAGGTCGCGGACCGCAGCCTGCCGCTCGACGAGCAGCTTGCCTCCGGAAAGACCGCGATCATCGTGCCGAAGGGCTATGCGGACGCGGTGATGAAGGAAAACGTCTTTGTCGGCACGGCAATGAAGCGGCGGGCGTTTTTTCAGTATGGCTCCATGCTGCCCTACGGCGAGCAGGGCCGTCTTTCGGTTGGCATCGGACTGACCGCGGTGCAGAACGGCGTCGGCTATATTGCACCGAGCTACGAGGTCGCAGAGCCGGTTTTTGAAACGACCATCGACGGCGTGAGGGCCATCTTCCAGCAGACGCCGGGGACGGAATCCCCTGCCGAGATGAACACCTATTTCCCCGACAGCAAGGCGCTGTGGATGGCGGAGAATTGCAGCGGGACGATGCACAATCTCTATACGCTGCGCGGCGCGGAGGTGCGGGACGCGAACGGCTGGGCGCGTTACATCACCGAGGCGCAGTCGCTCTTCCCCGACGCCGAGGTCGTCTTTCAGGCGCACAACTGGCCGCATTGGGGTAAAGAGAGCGTCAGCGAATATCTGACCAACACGGCGGCGGTCTACAAGTTCATCCACGACCAGACCCTTTTGTACATCAACGAGGGGTACACCTCCACAGAGATCGCCACCATGATCCGGCTGCCGGAGGACTTGGAACGGGTGTGGTATACCCGGCAGTATTACAGCACGCTGAAGCACAATGTCAAGGCGGTCTATCAGAAATACATGGGCTGGTACGACGCAAACCCGATCCATCTGGATGAGCTGGAGCCGAGCGAATATGCCAAAAAGCTCGTGGCGTACCTCGGCGACACCGGCAGGGTGCTTGAGATGGCGCGCGCCGATTATGAAAAGGGCGAGTATCAGTGGGTCGCGCAGATCACGAACACGCTGGTATTTGCCGACCCGGAAAACCGTGAAGCCCGCTGCCTGTGCGCGGACGCGCTGGAGCAGCTTGGGTATCAGGCGGAGTCCGGCGCATGGAGAAACGCTTACCTCGTAGCGGCCTTTGAGCTGCGAAACGGCACCGGGCAGTATCCAAAGGCAGCCAAGCTGGGCGTCGGCACCACCGCGCAGGGCATGGACGCACAGACCATGCTGGATTACATGGGTATCGTCATGGATACGGAAAAGCTCCAAGACCGCTCCTTCATCATAAATCTCAAGCTGACGGATGCTGACGATTATCTGCTCAAGCTCCACCACGGCGTGCTCCTGTACTATAAGGATGCACTTTCGGACGACGCCGACCTGACGATCGCCATGCCCCGGATCGGAATTCTTGCCATAACGAGCGGAAACCAGGAGAAAATCGAAAAACTCGTCACCGTTGAAAAGGGTGGTGCGGCGTTGTTCCAGACGCTTTGCGACAGCATGGCGGCATTCGACCTGTATTTCAACATCATCGAGCCGTAATGCGACCGGACAAGAAACCCGACCGTCGATCGATCTGTTCTGTATAAGGAGGATATTATGAAGAAAATCGCAATACTGCTGCTCTGCATTGTCATACTGCTGTCCGGCTGTGCGGGGACTGCCAAGCCGGAGGACGCTTTGCCTGCCGGAGATGTGTGGGAAATCATCGAGGAGGCGTACATTTACGCATTCCCGCTGGTGCTGATGGACGCGACGAAGACTTCCGCAACGAATACGGAGGAGCCTGTCCCCGGCAAGGCGCCTGTCAATCAGTTCATGCACGGCGTGGCGCTTGCCAACGCGCAGTTCAAAAACGTGGTAAGCCCGAATGTGGACACCATCTACTCACAGGTGTGGTACGACCTGGGCGAGGAGCCGATGGTCTATGTGCTGCCGGAAACGGATCGCTTCTGCAAGGTGCAGGTGCTTGACGCATGGACGAATACCATCGCTGTCCTCGACCGTGCCGGCGCCTATGCGATCACGCGCTCAAATTGGAGCGGCGACCTGCCGGAGGATGTGGTCCGCATCGATGTTCCTACCGCTATGGCGTGGTCCATCACCAGAACTGTGCTCTCCGGCGAGGCAGACCTTCCGAATGTGTATGTCATTCAGGCGGGCATGAAGCTCCTGCCGCTGTCCGCCTACCTGAGCGAAGAAGCGTATCAGCCCCCGAAGGGGAGCTATCAGGAGGAAAACAACTATGTTCCCGTCAACAAGGTCCTCTCGCTGGATCCGGGCACATTCTTCAGCAAGGCAAACGCACTGATGGAGAGCAATCAGCCGTCCGCTGTTGACGCAGAGCTGCTGGAAAAGCTCGCGGCAGTCGGCGTTGGCCCCGGTATGAAATTTGACGCAGCCGTTTTGACCGGGGATGTGCAGACGAGCTGGCAGGAGATGCTTCAGGGTCTTCGCCCGAAGCTCGCGGCAGAGGGCATGAAGTATTCCAACAAGCTGGGTCAGTGGAGCTATTTCGGCGCGCCGATCGGGGATTTCGGTACGGAATATGCCTACCGTGCGCTGGTGGCGATCGCCGGGCTTGGGGCAAATACCGTGGAGATAGCCCTGTATCCCAAGACGGATAAGGACGCTGACGGGAATCCCCTGACGGGAGAGAAGTCCTATCTGCTCCACTTTGAGAGCGATCCGCAGGTTCTTGATGGCGGCTTCTGGTCGATCACCGCATACGGCGACGACGATTTCCTCATCGATAACCCCATCGACCGCTACTGCATCAACGATCGCTCGGGGCTGAAGCGGAATGACGACGGCTCTGTGGATGTGATCTTGTCGAAGGACGCGCCGGCAGACACGACGAACTGGCTCCCGGTCGCGGACGGTGGCTTCCACCTCTTTATGCGCATCTATACGCCGGATATGGAGGCGCTCAAGACCTGGACGGCGCCGACTATCACGGCGATCGGCTAAAGGGAACCTTGTTTGAAAGCCGCCCTTTCATAGACACAAAAGCTGGCGGGGAGCGCAACTCCCCGCCAGCTTTTTCTTGCCTTCCGCTTTTGAAGCATCGTCTTGTGTCGCATCAGAGTGACGCTCTATCCCCTGCGCAGCGGTGTAGTCTAAGAATCCGCGCTTACAGGTATTTCTCCCTCAGGTATTCTGCTTCCTGCCTGGTGATCGACCGGTTCCGTTGGCAGGCGTTGATGCTGCCGTAGAGCTCTCCTCGCAGGCAATCGAGGCAGGACACATTTTCCCGCAGCCCGCGCTTGTATTCCTCCAGCGCGTGTAGCAATGACGCCAGCAGGTCCCGCTCATAGCGCGGGAGGATCTCTGGCGATCCGGCAGTCGTTTACTCGGCGGAATTTCCCACATAGAACTCCGCCATGTCATCCAGTCTCAGACAGGCCAGCCGGCGGTGCTCTGAGCGCAGGTTCCCGCAGCCGCAATCGATGTCGATGATGTTATTTCCATGCCAAATGCGGTGCTCTTCATCCGTTTTCCCCGTTAGAAAGCATGTCGGTGTGTGCCCCACAATGCAGATGGTGTCGGGATAAGGACTCCTGCTGTCGGGAGTCACACGACCCCAAATGCGTGTATTCCGATCCTCCGACGGGCAGCCGTGAACAAGATGAAACTTCCGTCGGCTGACCTCGAGATCCAGATGATCCGGCAGACCGGCCAAAAAGCGCAGGATCAAGCCTCGCTCCGTTGGCATCCTATGATAGAGCAGCTCCCGATAGGTGGGCATTCCCTCGTTCTGCCGCCAGAGGTCCCGCGCCCCGAATTCATTTTTAGGGCCGAGCGTGTCAAGACACATCTGCTCATGATTGCCAAGGAGCATGGTCATATTGGGCGCAACCATGATCCAGCGCAGGATATCCACGCCCATCACCCCGCGGTCAATCACATCTCCGATGATGTATAAATGGTCGGCATCAGAGAAGCGGATCAGCTCCATCATCCGCTCAAGCTTGTCCAGATCTCCGTGAATATCCGAAACGCAGTAGATCATAGCAGCACCTCTTTTTCCCGCTGGCTGAAGGAGTCGTGAGAAAGAGGTGCCGCTAAACCAATGTCCTAATGGCGGCGACTGTGCAAAGCGGAAACCACCGTCCATTTCTCATGGCCATCAGCCTTGCGGTGGAATTCATGCCCGTTGGTGGCCTCTTGCACCTCCAGGTAGTATCACGCCCCCGCTGGATTGTCCGGCCATACCTTCATGCCGGAAAGAAGGTCGTCCTTGCTACCGGGATTACGGCGCAGCACCCGGTTGATCATGGTGACCGCCTCGGCCCGGGTGATGGGCCGATCTGGGCCAAAGGTCCCGTCGGGATAGCCCTGCACCCAACCCAGGGCGGCGGCCTGCCGGATATACTGCTCCGCCCAGTGCCCGCCGATATCGGAGAAGTCTCTGTCCTCCGCGGCTCCGCTCTGGTCAAAGCGGGCGCAGACCGTGGCGAACTCTGCCCGTGAGATGGCAGAGTCCGGCGCAAAGATGCCGGGAGCCCGTCCCACAAACACGCCGAGCCGCGCCAATGTGGAAACCTCCGTGACATACCATGCGTCCGCCGGCACATCATCGAAGGAGTTTTCCGTCGTTTGGCTCTCCATGCGGATATCCTTTCGCAGCAGGCGGTAGAAAATAGCCGCCACCTCGGCGCGGGTAATATTATTGAGCGGTCCGACACGACCATCGGGATAGCCGTAGACATAGGCGAAGTGATCATCGCTGTTCAGCCACGCCGGAGCGGGGGTTGCCGACCAGCCGGCATACACCGTCCTGTTTTTATCCATGCGGACGGTGTTCAGCTGTGTTGTCAGCTCCGCCTCACCATACCAGCCGGTAAAGGCGTAGCCCTCCCGCAGGGGCGTTTTATCAAGTATCACGACTGTCCCCGCCGGATACCGCTCGCTGGGGTAGGCGGCTCCGCCATTGGACTCATAGTGAAGCGTGTAGCGCGTGGGACCGCCGCCACCGCCGGAGCTTCCTCCGCTGGGGCTTGTGCTGCCGGCTGGCTTGCTGAGAATGATGTAGGGTGAGAACTCCTTGGCATGAATGATGACCGCCGCGTTGTCCGCGTCCACCGAGGATGAGGCAGCCCTGACCGTGCCGCCGTGAATGTAGAGCACCCGAACTGTCCTTCCACTGTAATTCTGCCCAGTGGTCAGATGGATGGCAAAGGTATCGTCCAGCTCCGTGATGGCGAAGCCTTCTACCTGACCAAAGGCGCTGCCAGCCATTTTCGCCTCGGCGCCCAGCTCCACCGTCAGCTGCCACACCTGCGCCGTCTCGCTGCCGTCCATGTGCGGCGATAAAAGCGCCAGCTCGCCCTCGTCGGGGTCTCCCGTGAGGCGGATGCCGACGGTCAGCGTCACGTCGACGCTGTCCGCGCCGGCAGAAAGCAGCCGGAGGAGCATGGCCGCGTGCTCCGTGTCAAGCTCCGGCGGCGCGCCCTGCGCCAGCAGTACGCGGATCCACTCCTCCACCTGTGCGCGCAGCCACGCCTGGCTCTCCTCGCTCACGTCCGCGGAGATCTCCTGCTGCTGCTGATCCGTGCCGATGGCCACGCTGACGTCCACGTCCACCCGGATGTTCAGCCGCTGCCCGATCCACTCGTCCACGGTGAGCCACTGGGCGCTGACCGTGGTGGCGGCGTTGACGGTGATCGTCTCTCCGGGGCGCTTGACGGCGCTCCCGACCTTCCAGCCGGTGAACACATGGCCATCTTGGGTGGGCGCGGGCAGGAGCGTATACAGCGCGCCCTTGGCCACGGACACCGGGTCGTAGCCCGTGCCCGCGCCGCCGCCGAGGTCATAGGTGACGGTATAGTAAGCCCCATGGGCGGCCTTGATGGTATGCTCCTGCGTAGAGGCGGTAAGGGGCCCCTGTGTTAAGATGGCCGCCGGCGTGTTGGCAAACTGGTAGCTCCAGCGCCGCGCAGCGCCACTTCTGTCCCGGTACCAGCCGTCGATGGGCTTTCCCGTGGCGGTGAGGGTCAGGCCGTCCGACAGCGCGCCGAGCGTGAGCGTGCCGCCGCTTCCGTAGTTATACACATCGTCCGCCGACTTGGCGGCGGTGTTGTCGTAGACGGCGCAGCCGTCTACGGTGAGCTTCCCGAACAGGCAGGCCACTCCGCCCCCGCTCTCACCTGCCGTGCAGCCGGCGATGGTGCCGCCCGTCAGCTCCGCCGCCGCGTCATAGGCGTAGAGAGCCACGCCGCCGCCGTACTGCGTCGTGTAGATGCTGCTGGGGGTGACGGCCTTACAGTTGCGGATGGCGCCGCCCGTCATGCTCAGGCCGGGGATGACCGGCCCGGCCGTGCTGCCGCCGAAATGGATGGGCGCGGTGGACACGAGCAGGATGGCGCCGCCGCAGTCCAGACTCTCGCAGTTCTCGATGAGGCCGGCGCTAAGCTCCATGCGCCCCTGGCCGCCGATGGCGACGGCGCCGCCGTAGCCCGTGCAGCCGCGGATGGTGCCGCCGCAGAGGCGGAAGACCGCCGAACCGTCCACAACGACGCCGCCGGCGACGGAGGCATTGTTGTTGCAGTTTTCGATCACGCCGCCGTGCATATTGAATTCGGTGCTGCCCGACAGCTGCACGCCGCCGGGCGTGCTGGGCGAAAGCGTGTCCCGGATCGCCGCGCCGTCATAGACGTTCAGCACGGCCGCGCCGCTCAGGCCGACCAGCGGGCTGAGCAGCACCACATTCCCGCCGCCGCCCCGGATGGTCAGGCTCTCTGCGTAGCCGGGCGCGCCGAGGTTCAGCACGGCGCTGCCGCTGACGTTGATGCCGCGGTGCGCGGCGGCGTCCGCCGTGATGCTGTGCCCCTCGCCGAGGAGGGTGACGGTGCCCTGCGTGAAGAGCAGGGCGTCGTCGCCGGCGGGCAGGCCGGCGGTGGTCTGCGCGGCCTGCCATACGGCCTTGCTCAGGGTGATGTCCGCCTTGAGGACGATCTCCGCCTCGCCGCCGGCGGCGTTGACCGCCAGCGCGGCCTCGGCAAGCTCGGCCGCCGTATTCACCTCGTAACGGGTGGGCTCAGCCGCCTGTGCCGCCGTCAAGAGCGCAAAGAGCAGGCAGCAGGAAAAAAAGGCCCGCAGAAATTTGTTTTTCAGGCGTTTCATGTTATTTCTCCTTTCTTCCCCATGGCAAAAGGCTTGACTGCCTATATAATCCGATCTGCATCAGAATGGCAATTCTGTTGCATCGCGGTGGCCGCTGCCAGCAGCGTAGACCCTGAACGGCGAAACAGAGAGCAGAAATAGCGCACAAAATCGGGCCGGGAGAGAATATTTCATCATCCGGCCTTGTTGCCGTTATCTTTTTTTGACTTTTTCCGCTGGATTTTTCAAGTTTAGCTTGCTAATGATACTGGGTCTCTGTTATGATGTAGATGTAATGTGGAGTTATTGCAGCAATTCCGCAACAGAATTGCCATTATGTGAGCAGTGTTCGGCTGACGCGCTCCAGCAGCTTCATGTGCTGCCGTCCGGTTTCCATGGTGTAGATGCGCGTGGTGTTCACGCTGGCGTGGCCGAGGATGTCCGCCAGCCGCAGAAGGTCCTTTTCCACGCTGTAAAAGACGCGGGCGAACAGATGCCGCAGAGAATGGGGAAAGACCTTGCGCGGGTCCACCCCCGCCCGCTCACACAGGGCTTTCATGCGCCGCCAGACCGTGCTGCGGTCCAGCGGCGTTTTGTTTTTCGAGAGGAACACGCTGCCGGTGGTGACGCCGGCCTTTTTCATATAGCCCAGCAGGAGCCTTCGCAGCGCGGCGGGAATGAGGATCACGCGGGTTTTCCCCTTGTTGCGGACGGCAGCGCGGCCCTCCCGCACCGCCTCGGCGGTGATGTGCCGCAGCTCGGAGACGCGGATGCCCGTGCCGCAGATGGTCTGCATGACAACGCCGATCTGCGCCCCGCCCGCGGTGCGGACAAGGCGGGCGTATTCCTCGCGGGAGAGCTCCCGTTCCTCACTCCCGAACAGCGTCCGCTGGACGCGCAGGGGCTTCACGCGGCAGTCGGCGCGGCCGGAAAAGGACAGGTAGCTGTTGACCCCCGCCAGCATGGAGTTGACGCTGGCGGCTTCGTATCGCTCTGTCAGTCCTTCCTTGTAGCAGACGGTCAGCTCCTTGGTGGGCTTGCGCCCGTCCAGCCAGCACAGGAAGGCGCGGGCGTCGCGCAGATATTTTTCTATCGTGGCGGGGCTTTTCTCGTTTTCGCGCAGGTGCTTTTCAAAGGCTTGCAGCTCGTTCATGGTGTCGTCCTCCGTATCATAGCTTTAGGGTTATTGTATGATATGGGGGCATTCTTTACACGCCACACCTGTCTTTTCTTCAGCTTCGTGCTTCCCGGAAAATCTCACGCTGTGCTGGCTGTTTTCTTTGATAATGGCATCCCACCTCATGGGGTGGTCTTGACGGGACCTGGTCTCGGCGCGATTTTCATGTTGTTCATCGAGTGGAAAAGAGGGCTGCCGAGAATACCGCAAAGCCCCGCCGGAATTGCTCCGGCGAGGCTTTGCTTTTGACCACATAAAATGCCACAGACAGGTGCGGAACACATGGGAGATGTGGGTCACAAGATGTTAGGAAAGGAATTAAAATCGAGAGAAACCCGCTAAAAACGGCTGAAAAGTATAGGAAAAATGTTGCGGTAGTTCTTTGGTTATGGCATCCCACGCCGTGGGGTGACCCTTCCATATGGAAGGGGACGCTGATCTGCATCAATTCTAAATCTGTCATTTCCGCCGACACACCCCGAAGAGGCCCTCTCTTGCCCCTGTGGGACAATTCGTTTTCTGTGCGGTGGAAGCGAAACTTCTCGCGCAGGTCAGCCCGACCTTTTCGCAAGAAATTGAGGATCGGTCTGCGGGCATCCTGACTCGAAAAAGTGGCGAAGTCATTTTTTCGACAGCCGAAAACCGCCAGTTTACTGATGGTTACGATTCTTGCGGCAGGAAGAAGCAAGCTGCTGCCGCAGGCATCAGGTCAGGGGAGAAAAACCGTAGCTGTTGGACAGCGCGTCAATTTTCTGTCCTGCTTTGCACATGGGACAATCCTTGACAAGACTGGTCACATATCCGGGGATATCCTCCGGTGAAAACAGGCTGATCACTGGAATGTCGCCCACCTGCTTCAAGGCGCTGAAGACAGCTGCGACCCCCTGCGTGGTGCCACCGTAATACTCGATGCACTCGAGTGCGCGAGCCGCGGTCTTTCCCGAATTCACCGTGGAGATCAGCAGCAGGACATTCTTTTCAGACACCATGGGGCGAAGATTATCCCGGAAGATCAGAAGTCCGTTGGAATCGTGCTCCGGTGCGACGACGCAGATATTTTTTTCGCTGCTCAGGGAAAAGAGATTCTTCTGAGAGAGTTGGCGGGCGAGAAACGTACCGATGACCTCGCTGCCGTCCAGGCAGACGACCGTATCGATCTCCTTTTCATAGACATAGTGATTGGCAAGAGAGGCGGCAGCGATATTGGCCATTGCACACTCATGCTTCATGCGGGTGATGTCGAGATAATGGCTGTTGTGAGAGTGGCGGGTCGCAAAATGCCCATGGTATGCGGTCAGCTTCAAATCGTTTGCTTCTCTGGATTTGATGATCATTGAACTCATAGCTCCGTCCTCCTTTTTGTTTTTTATGCGTTGATGGGAAAAGAGAGAATTCAGCGATTCTTTTTAGCTTCCAGATAGTCGTTCAGTTCGGAATTGATGATATCCGTGATGAACATGTGGCCCGGGGCATGGGTGATAGCAATGGGCGGCTTCGCATTTTCGACCGCCGCCTGCGGTGTCACGCCGCAGGGCCAGAACACGGGAATCTCACCCTCGTAGAAATCAACCGCCTCGCCGTAGTCAGGCTTCATCACATCGGCAACGCCGACCTCGGCGGCATCGCCCATGTGGACGGGCGCGCCGTGGACATTCGGCATTTTGACGGTGATGTCATACGCCTTTTTGGCGTTTTCCGGCGTCATGGGGCGCATAGAGCAGACCATGGGGCCGCAGAACGGACCGGCCGGCTCGGTCATGATATTGGTCTTGAACATCGGTACATTGCGTCCCTGCGCGATGTGACGGATCTCGATACCCTCGCGCATGAGCGTTTCCTCGAACGAGAATGAACAGCCGATCAGGAAGCCGACATAGCCCTCTTTCCAGTAGTCGCTCACATCGGTCAGCTCCTTGCCATCCCACTTGCCATCGCGGTAGATGCGATACTTGGGAATGTCGGTGCAGATGTTGCCGCCCTCGCCCATATCGTGCGTCTCGGGCGTACCCCGGATGATCTCAAGGATCGGGCAGGGGAAGGGGTTGCGCTTGGCAAATTCCTCAAAATCTCCCGCGTATTCCGGCGGAAGGATGATAAGGTTGGCCTGTGCGTAGCCGCGACACATACCGGCGGTTGGGAAGTCGATGACACCCTCGCGGATGAGCTTGCGAACCTCGCTCGGCTTCTTATCGATATAAGGGGTAATATCAAAGGCCATGTGTCGTTCCTCCTATTACTATTATTTTTTGCGTTTTAGGGCTGCGTCAACGATTCATGGCGCCGCGCAGGCAGCGCAGCGCAGCGCGCTGGGCAAGCAGCGCCTCCTGTGCGGTGGTGATGGACACCTTTTCAAAGCGCACCCTGTCGCCCGCTTTGAGTTGGGCGAGGATGCGGAAGTCCGCGGAGATAACATTGGCGATCTTCGTGTAGCCGCCGGTGGTCTGGCGGTCGGCCAGCATGATGATCGGCTTGCCCGCAGAGGGCACCTGAATCGCGCCGAAGGCAATGCCGTCGGAGATGATGTTGCCGTCCTTGATGTGTTCGATCAGCTCGCCGTCAAGGCGGCAGCCCATGCGGTCGAACTCCGGTGTAAGGGTGTAAACGCTGCTGAGAAAGGTCATAGCGCCAAGCTCGGTGAAGGCGTCGTCCTGCGGGCCGAGCACGACACGCAGTTTATACTCTGCGCGCGGCACGAACTCAGGCGAAATGTGGCGCACGCCGAGGTTCTTGAGGTCGGTCTTGGGCGCGCGGAAGGCGATGACGTCGTCCTTTTGCAGCTTGCGGCCCTGATAGCCGCCGATCTTCGCTTTCATGTCCGTTGAGCGGCTGCCCATGACCACGGGGATATCGAGTCCGCCCGCGAACGCCACGAAAGCGCGGCAGCCGGTGCGCAGCATGGTGAAGCGCAGCGTCTGACCCGCGTTCACGGGAACGGCGCGGTAGGTGTCGATGCTCTGACCGTCGAGCGTTGCGCCGAGGTCTCCGCCGGTGATGGCAATGATGTTGGGCGCATCAAAGCGGAGGTGGGGCCCCATCATCGTGCATTCGAGCACAGCCTCGCCCTCATCGTTGTCGACGAGGATGTTGGCGATAGACGCGCTGCGCGGATCCATCACGCCGGAGACGGACACGCCGTACTGCTGGTAGCCGATGCGGCCGAGATCCTGTACGATGGTGAGCATGCCGGGGTTGAGAATGGTGATGCTCATGCCTGCTCCGCCTCCTTTCTCGGGTAGGTGTGGACCGTATAGCCGCTGGAGGCCTCCAGCGCGGCGATACGGTCAAATTCCGCCTGATCGATGGCGTAGAACTTGATGTACTGGCCTGCCTTGGGCAGGATGGGAACGGCGCGGTCAGGGTCGTACATGCGCACGGGCGTGCGGCCGATAAGCTGCCAGCCGCCCGGGGAGTCGATGGG
>ERZ1026975.1049-NODE-1049-length-14304-cov-5.718998_pt1 | contig 14304 bp, 9 predicted proteins | sample MGYA00519561_ERZ1026975 | MGnify/ENA primary metagenome ERZ1026975 (study PRJEB26926, sample SAMN06164672) | human gut metagenome | biome: ENVO:00009003; feature: ENVO:2100002; material: ENVO:00002003 | host: Homo sapiens | place: USA | collected 2012 ... | reverse complement strand
TCCCCAGAGTCAGAAAATAGCGAAATTCGCTTGTTTTTCCGTACACGAGCAGGAAAAACAGATTCGGCAGCACGCAGCACAAAAGCACCTTGACCCCAAATGCCCCAAACCCGGCAGCCGGGAGCAGCGCGCAGATATACCATGTCGCTGCACCGGCCGCAGCCGTCAGCAGCACATTGAGCGCATAGCGCACAAAATATTTGCCGACCGGAGCACCGAAGCCATGCCGGAACAGGATGTACGGTTCGACCCATGTGCAGGTGGACAGCGTGCTGACGACGGTACCGATGAAGATGCCGACGATGCCAAACGGCTTGGCCAGCAGGATCGACACGGCAAGATTGATCGCAGACTCGAAAAGCGGCTTGTGCCGGTCGTACCAGTATAGCCCCATGGCCTCGCGGAAGGTGAGCACGCTCTGGCGCATACCGGTCACATAAAAACTCAAAACGATCAGCAGCACGATGGACATGGAAAACAGATAGTCCGCACCGAGCCAGAGCGAGATAAAGGGGTTGAACAGGACGACCAGACACACGGCGGAAAAGCCGTAGATCCATCGCGTGAGAAGATCGACACGCCAGAACACCTCCTGCGCGTGTGCGGTGTCCTCCGCAGCGCACAGATTGCCGATGCTGGCCGTCATGGCGCGGAAGATCATGGAGTAGGCGGATTTCAGGCTCTGTGTGATCAGAAGATAGTTGGAATAGAGACCGACGGAGACGGCACCGACAAAATAGGCGATCAGGACGTTGTCCGTCCCGAACACGACGACGCCGCCGAGCTTGTGGGCGATCATGGCCCGGATGTTCTTGGAGATGTCCTGCCGTATCGGCGCGGGGAGCGGCTGCACGGTTTTCTGCTTCAAATATGGGTAGAGCCGGTCGGCTTTGCGCGCAAGGAGTGCATTGCAGACAATCGTTGCGCAGAGCTTCAGCGTAAGGTACAGGATGTAGTCCCCGGTCAGCAGCAGCGCCGCACACTGCGCGGCCGTGACCGCCATGCTGGTCTTATATTGGTAGGACGTGACGATGTGCTGCTTTTGGTCCGCACTGATCAGGGACTGCTTGTAGACCAGAAAATACGAGATCGAAGAATCCAGCACGAACATGAGGTAAATCAGGCGGATGTGCGGGATGTCGGGAATGTCGCGGATGATATACTGCAAAAACGGTGTGAGTGCCGCACCGAGCACGCCTACTGTGATGCCGATGACCGTGTAAAACTTCCGGTAGAGCGTCATCAGCGACAAAATCAGCTCCCGGTCACCCTCAGCCAGCGGCTTGTACATGCTGTAGGTAATGGCAGTGCCGACGCCGAGCTCTGCCAGCGAGAGCATGGTGAGAATGTTTGCAAATGTGCCATCCAGCCCCAGATACTCCTTGGTCAGCACGACCACGAAGATTTTACGGGCGATGAAATTCACCACGATCGCAGCCAGCTTGAACAACACGGCTGTTTTCAGATTTTTGAGCGAGTTATCCGTTCTGGACATACATTCACCGTCCTGCTCTGTTACAGAAATCTCTCCTAATCTACCATTCTCGTACCCATAAGTCAACGCTACTGCTGCAGATCCGTGTGCTTTCACCACACTTTTGCTGCGCAAACCATAAGGAGATACAGACGATGAAAGGCGTCATCCTCGCCGGGGGGCTCCGGGACGCGGCTGTACCCGCTCACGCGGGTCACGTCCAAACAGCTGCTGCCCGTGTACGACAAGCCCATGATCTACTACCCGCTCTCGACGCTCATGCTCGCGGGCATTCGGGAGATCCTCATCATCTCGACACCGGCCGAGCTGCCGAACTTCCGCGCCCTGCTTGGCGACAACATCTTCTACGGCAACGGCTTCGGCGCGCTGCAGGATGCCGAGATGCGCGGCCGCGCGACCGTATTCGGCTACTATGTCAATGACCCGGAGCGCTTCGGCGTCGTGAGCTTCGACGCGCAGGGCCGGGCCGTCTCCATCGAGGAGAAGCCGGCCGCGCCGCAGAGCAACTACGCCGTGACCGGATTGTATTTTTACCCTGCGGGTGTGAGTGCGCGGGCTCCGGCCGTCCGCGCGCGGCGAGCTGGAGATCACGACGCTCAACGAACAGTATCTGCGCGACGGCCTGCTCGACGTGCGGCTGCTCGGCCGCGGCTTCGCGTGGCTGGATGCCGGCACGGTCGAGAGTCTCATGGACGCGGCGGTCTTTGTCCAGACGGTGCAGAACCGCCAGGACGTGATTATTTCCGCGCCGGAAGAGGTGGCCTATCACATGGGCTGGCTCACGAAGGCGCAGCTGCTGGCCGCCGCCGCGCGGTATGACCACTCGCTCTATGGCACGCACCTGCGCGCGGTCGCGGAGGACAAACTTGTGTTTGAGAGGATCCTGCATGACTAGATTCGTCACCGGCGGCGCCGGCTTCATCGGCGCAAACTATCTGTTTTATCTGCGTGAGCACTATCCGGACGACCGGCTCGTGTGCATCGACAAGCTCACCTATGCCGGCAATCTCTCCACGCTCGCGCCGCTGCTCGGGCAGCCGAACTTCCGCTTTGCCAAAGTGGACATCTGCGACCGCGAGGCGGTCTACGGCCTGTTTGCAGAAGAGCGCCCCGACGTGGTCGTGAACTTCGCGGCCGAGAGCCATGCCGACCGCTCGATCGCCGATCCGTCGATCTTCCTGCAGACGAACATCATCGGTACGTCCGTGCTCATGGACGCCTGCCGCGAATACGGCAACGTGCGCTTTCACCAGGTATCGACCGATGAGGTGTACGGCGACCTGCCGCTCGACCGGCCGGACCTGCTGTTCACCGAGCAGACGCCGCTGCCGGTGTATGGCCGGGGGCTGAACGTGCGCAACTGGCTGTATGTCGGCGACCACTGCCGGGCCATCGATCTGGTGATCCGCCGCGGCCGCATCGGCGAGGTGTACAACATCGGCGGCCACAACGAGATGCGCAACATCGACATCGTGCGCCTGATCTGCCGCAAGCTCGGCAAACCCGAGAGCCTCATCACCTACGTGCCCGACCGCAAGGGGCACGACCTGCGCTATGCCATCGACCCGACGAAGATCCACACGGAGCTCGGCTGGCTGCCGGAGACGAAGTTTGCCGACGGCATCGGGCAGACGATCGACTGGTACCTTGCGCACCGGGACTGGTGGGAGGAGATCCTCAGCGGCGAATACCGGACCTATTACGCGCGCATGTATGGTGCCCGGCAGACGCCGGAGCAGCCGTGAGGCGCGCGGGAAGGCGCATCCGCCGCGCCCTGCTTGCGCTGCTGCTGGCGCTTGCGCTCACGGCGGGCATCTCAGCGGTCGTGTGCAGGTTTTCGATGAAAGTGACGGCATATGCCGTCGCTGTCCGGGGACTTACGTCACCGTGCCGCGCCGTCGTGCTCAGCGACCTGCACAGCCGGGAGTATGGCAAAGAGAATGCGGCGCTGCTCGCGCGCGTGGCGGAGCAGCAGCCGGATGCGATCTTTTGCATTGGCGATTTAATCAGCCGCGACGCGACAGAGGCCGAGCTGCAGCAGCTGGATGCACTTTTGCGCCGCCTCGGCGAGATCGCACCGGTGTTCTGGTCGCCCGGCAACCATGAGGTCGCATATATGAACGACCATGGATTCGGCCTGCTTGACACCGTGGCCGCGGCCGGAGCGACCGTGCTCTACGATACCTGGGTGCAGACGACGCTCGGCGGTGCGGCTGTGCGTATCGGTGGCAGCTGCGGTCACTGCCGGGACATCAATCAGTATGTCAAACTCGACTATGCAATGGAGGAGTCCATCGGCGCGTCGGGTGTGCCCGGCATCGTGCTGCTGCACATGCCGGAGAGCCTCCTGCTCGATGATGCACGTGAGCGCTGGACGGGGCAGGTGTTTCTCAGCGGGCACACGCACGGCGGAGTCATCCGCATTCCGCTGATCGGCGGCCTCGTTGCGCCGACGCAAGGCTTTTTTCCAAAGTACGATCAGGGAGAATTCACGATCGACGGACGCATGACGCTCATCATTACATCCGGACTCGCGGGGTATGATTGGGTGCCGCGCATTTTCAACCGGCCGGAGGTCTGCGTGGTGGATTTGCAGCCCGGAGAAGGAGACTGACATGACGGTCAACGAAGCATTTCTCAACTGCATATCCGCTTCCCTGCGCGGGGGATCCTGCGACCTGACGCTCGCACCGGACGACTGGCGGCCGCTCTTGCAGCTGGCGGGGGAGCAGAAGCTCCTGCCCATGGTGTATGAGGCCGTGCGCGGTACGCCGGCCTTTGCCGCTGCGCCCGAGGAGGTGCGCACGGCCGCGCGTCTGCAGGCCATGCAGGAAGCAGCGGCGCAGGCCGTGCACACCGAGGCGTTTTTGCAGCTCTATCGGGCACTGCGTGCCGAGGGGCTTGCGCCGGTCGTCGTCAAGGGCATTGTCTGCCGTGCACGGTATCCGCAGCCGGATCTGCGTCCCTCGGGCGATGAGGACCTGTACCTCACACCGGAAGAGATGCCGCGCTTTCACGCCGTGCTGTTGCGCGCCGGTTTTGTGCTCACGGAGCCGGAACGTGATTACCGCACTGCGCACGAGGCGCGCTATGTGCAGCCGCGCACGGGGTTGGTCGTTGAAGGCCACTGGGCGCTGTTTCCGACGGAGTACGAGGTCTATACTGCGCTCAACGCACAGCTGACCGGTCTGGAGGAGCGGGCGCAGGACTGGGAGACCGGCGGCGTGACGCTGCGTATCCCCGATCCCAGCGACCATCTGATCTTCCTGCTCCTGCACGCTTTCAAGCATTTTGTCAGCAGCGGCGTCGGTGTTCGGCAGCTGTGCGATATTGCGCTTTGGATGAATTACTACGGCGTGCAGATCGACTGGCCGCGTGTGCGCACAGCCTTGTGTGCGACACGCAGCGAGGGCTTTGCCGCTGCGGTCATGGATGCGGGCATGCGCTGGTTTGGGCTTGACCGCGCAGCGGCGCATATCCCGGCCGATTGGCCGGTGCTCGACAGTGCGCCGCTGCTTGATGACGCGCTCTCCGGCGGTGTGTACGGCAGCGCGGATATGACGCGCAAGCACAGCTGCACGATCACCATTCGGGCGGCCGATCAGGCGCATCGCGGCGGCGCGGGCCGGGCGTCGCTTCGCGCGGCGCTGTTCCCGGGGCGCGACGTCATGGCAAACTGGTATCCGTATGTTGCCCGCTGTCCGGCACTGCTGCCGGCCGCGTGGGCACAGCGCATCTGGCGCTACCTGCGTACGCGCGGCAAAGATACCAGCGCGCAGGGCAGCCTGCGCATCGGCGCGCAGCGCGTGGAGTTGCTGCGGCAATACGGGGTTTTATAGTTTTTACGGTTCCGCCCGGCCGGAGCCAGAGTGAAAGGAGAGACGCCTGTGCAGGCATCCTATGATCAATACATGCCCTATCTGTTTTCCCGCGCGGGCGCGGCTGGCGTGCCGCTGGCCGGAACGTTTGAGCTGACCTGCCGCTGCAATTTTGACTGCCGCATGTGCTATATCCACCGCAGTCAGTTCGATGCGTCTGCCCGTGCCGCGGAGCGGGATGCCGCCTGGTGGCTGGCGCTGGCGCGCTCCGCGCGCGACGCCGGCATGCTCACGCTTCTGCTCACGGGGGGCGAACCGCTGCTGCGCCCGGATTTTCCGGAGATCTATACGGCCTGCCGGAACCTCGGGCTGCTCGTGTCCGTGAACACCAACGGCACGCTCCTGACGCCGGAGCTGGTGCAGCTGCTGGCGCAGACCCCGCCGCAGCGCATAAATCTGACACTCTACGGGGCCTCGCGAGAGACGTACGCCGCGCTCTGCGGCCGGCCTGAGGCGTATGACCGCGTCCTCTGGGCGATCGACGCCCTGCAGGCGGCGGGTGTGCCGCTCAAGCTGAACTTTACCGAGACGCCGTATAATCAGGTGGACGCCCCGGCGGTGTATGCGTTCGCACGTTCGCGCGGCCTGCGCGTCGACGCGGTGACCTATTGCTTTCCGCCGGTGCGCGCGCGGGAAAATGGTGCCTGCACGTCCGCGCGCTTTTCGCCGGAGGTATCGGCGCGCGAGCAGGTACGCTACGACCGTTTCCGTTTCGGGGAGGAGGGCTTCCGCGCGCGTGCGCGCGCGCTGCTCGACGGGCAGACGCCGCCCCCGGCCGACGCCTGTCAGGAGCTGCCTACGGAGAAGATCCGCTGCCGCGCCGGGCTGTCCACGTTCTGGGTCACGTGGGACGGGCAGCTGCGCCCCTGCGGTATGATGTGCACGCCGAGCGTACCGGTCGGGGACGATTTCGCGGCTGCGTGGTCGGCGATCCGCGCCGCGCGCGAGCGGATCCTGCTGCCGGCCAAATGCACAGCCTGTCCGGACCGGGCGGCGTGCGACCTCTGCCCGGCGGTGGCCTATGCCGAACACGCGGATTTCACCGCCGTGCCGGAGTATCTCTGCGCGCGCACGGCGGAATATCTGGCTATCTGCCAAAAAGCCCTTGCCGATCCGGCTGTAGAATCGGACAATTCCGGGAAAAATGGAACCATTTCTTGACTTGTTTGTCGTGAAAGATTATAATCATTCTGAAAAGATGGGGGTAGTCTGCCCAGTGCGTGACCGTTTGCTTTTGCATTGGCGCCGCCCCGGTCTGTAAATCCCTTAATTCTGCATATCCCACAAAACGAATGGAGGAGTTGACATGAGGAAAAAGTGCATCACGATGCTTCTGGCATTGGTGATGGTCGTCAGTCTGTTTGCCGGTGTCGTTCCCACAAGCGCCGCCGCGGCAGGCAGCAACTATACGCAGGCACAGGTCGTTACGGGCGATACCAATGCCGACGGCACTGCTGCATCCGATGCCTATCAGAAGGCATATCTGGATTATATGGCAAACGCCGCACCGGGTGTGGTGCTTCCCGGCTTGACCAATGGTGAGAACCTGGTCCCGCAGGGGATCGCCTACTGGGCGGAGAAGAACTGGCTGCTGGTCAGCTATTATGTGGATAAATATGATTCGGCCGACGCTGGCGCGGCCGTGATTGCAGCGCTCGATCTGAACACGAATCAGACCGTGGGCGTCTACAAGTTCACGAAAGCGGACGGCAGCGCGTTTACGGCACATATGGGCGGCATTGCGGTCGGTACATACAACCTGTATTATACGGACGGCAACCACGGCATTGGTTACATCCCGCTGACGGAGCTGACCGCCGGAACGAAGCCGATCTCCATTTCGGTGAGAGAAAGCGTCAGCATTGCCGGCATCAATAGCGGCGCGGAGACCTCGTATCTCAGCATGAGCAACGGTCTGCTGTGGACGGGCAATTTTTATAATAAAGATTATTCGACGGTCCCGGGTAAATATCATAGCATGATGTACGGCTATGAGATCAGCGGCACGGATTCGGCGTCCGAGTTCGCGAGCCTGAAGGCGATCGCTGAGAAGCCGACCTATGTCGTGGCGGCGCCGGATTCCGTGGATCAGATCCAGGGTGTGGCCTATAGAAACGGCCAGATCATTCTCAGTCGTTCCTATGGGCGCAAGAATGACAGTGCCCTTACGATCTATAGTTGCACGCTGGACAAGAGCTCCACGGTGGACAACCCCACGGTCCTGAGTGATAAGATCAAAGAAGTGAAGAGCCTGCCGATGAGCGAGGGGATCACCCTGGCCGGCACCGATATGCTCTACAATCTGTTTGAATCCGGCGCGGCGTATTACCGTGAAGGCAAAGACGGAAAAGGAAAAGGTTCCAATCCGACCGATCAGGTTTGGAAAGTTGACGTTAGAAAGCTCCTCAATGAGCGCGCGGTCGACCCGGTCGTGACGACGGATGAGGTGTGGTATGAGCGCGTGACGACGCTGGCGGACCTGACCGATGTCACCGGCCAGTACCTGATCACCTACAACACGAATAATGGCACTGTCCCCACGCAGTATGCCATGCAGGCTGCCGGTCTGAACGCTGCCGGCCAGAGAGGTTCGACTACGAAGGACAATCCCTCGCAGAGCGACGGCGACAGCATGTATATGAAGTCGGCCGAGCAGAGCAATTATGTGATCAAGACTGTGGATGGCACGGAACGGTACTACTTTGAGAATGTCCCGGATTCTGCGCTCTGGCATTTTGAGTTGGACCCCGAGGACAGCAACCGAGTTGTCACGGTCGTGTCCAATGACCTGACGTATTCCGGGAACCCGTGCTTCTATTTCGGCTCCCGACTGATGTATATGCAGCAGTTCGGCAAGTACGAGCGTCAGAACTATCAGCGTATTTCGGTCACCGACAGCGGCCTGTTCCAGTTCTACTATCAGAATTTGAAAAACGGCAGTTCTTCTTACTATCTCTGGTGCAATGACGGCAAGTACAATGCACAGTATGACGCGTTCTATGCATACGGTAATCAGGCGCCGCAGCATGTGGGCGATAAGGAAGAGAACGGTACGTTCCACTGCGACGCCAAGCACGACGCGGATGTCTCGGAAAGCGGCAACAAGAGCACAGCGTCCCTGAGCAACCCCAATGCCGGTTATGCCGTACCGGATCAGTACAGCTATTTCACGATCTATAAGCGCCATGAAAAGCACACGACGCAGACCGGCAAGAGCGGCACGAACCTGGATAAGACGGCCAAGCTGCAGGACAACGGCACTTACAACATTGACATGTCGGTGTTCACGACCGGTACGACGACCACGTCGGACAGCACAGCCAGCGAGATGACCTATGCCGACACGGACTATGTGCTCGTGCTGGATATGTCGGGTTCTATGGGCGACGACGGGAAAATGGACATGCTCAAGGCTGCACTCAATAAATTTGTCGATGATCTGGTCGCGGCTCAAAACGCGAGTGGAAAGTCATATCGTGTGGCTGTTGTGACGTTCAGCAATGCTGGGAGCGGCTATGCCAAAACAGGCTACTATGTGAACAGCAGCTTTATTGGCTATAAGGACCGCAATAAGTCTTATGGCAAGGCGCTTATGGACGTGAGCAGTACCCTGAAGACGAGCGTGATCGCAAAACTCAACTATAATTCGAATATAGTTGCGTCCACGCATACAGAACTGGGTATGGAGCTGGCTTATGGTATCCTCCAGAATTCGGGCGCGGATTATAAGAATCCGCTGAGCGCAAACTATCGCAATGCTGCGGTGGTCGTGTTCACAGACGGCATCCCTTACAATACTAACATAAGCAAGAATACCGTAAGTATCGCCAACGACGCGATCTCGAAGGCAAAAGACTGCAAGGATGCGGGCGCGGATGTCTACACCGTTGGTCTGAAGGTCGCGTTCGAAACAAAGTACAATAGTCCTTACTATTTCACGACCAACAAATTCATGAGCGTTCTGTCCTCCAACTATCCGAAAGCGACGGATCTGACGAAAACGGGCGCGCAGACCAGCAATCGCTACTTCTATTCGGCTGACAATCAGTCGCAGCTGACGGATATTTTCCAGAAGATCTGCACGACGACGGTCGCCGGTAAGACAGACAGTGCGACGACGAATGTTACGCTCAATGCCGCATCGGTCCTCCGGGACAAAATTACGGATTCTTTCGACGCGCGCAGTGCGGTGGTGGAGGTTTCCTTCCTGCCCGGCACGACGTCTGACGGCAGCAGCTTTGTGTTCAACAAAGCACTGACCGAAGCGGAGTTTGAGGCAAAAACCGGGAGCAACATCTCGGCGGAGCTGTCCGCAGACGGAAAAACGGTCACGGTCACGGGCTTCGACTATTCGAAGTACTACATTGCTTACAGCCATCCCGGCTACAAGATGCTCGTCAGCATCAACGGCGTCCTGCTCAACGATGGTGTGAGCGGCGAGCAGCTTCCGACCAACGCAGAGAATTCGGGTATTTACAAAACGGCGACGGATACGGAGGCGACCAACGAGTTTGAGGTCCCGACGGTCGATGTACCCTCTGTGAGCTGCACGCTCGACTTCGGTCTGGACGCCGTGGCAAGCATTGGTAATACGGTTGTTGCAGTTTCGGCGGCGCCGGCGAAGCAGGATCCGAACAATTACGTCAAAACATACAGCCGCCAGGACGGCGGCGTGAAAGTCAGTGCCGATGGTACGAACGCCGTTGTGTCGCCCGACACCAACTGGAGTAGTACGCAGCGCAATTATGTGCTCGCGCAAACTGCGGATGGTACCCTCGAATGGGTCAAGCTCACCATTGTTCCGGCCAGCAATATCCTTTATGAAGAGGACAAACTGACCCGCGGCAATGAGAGCGGCAAAGTGGCCTGGACCACTGCGGGCACGTCCGATAACCTGCGGCAGACGGTGAATAACGGCCTGCGCTATGGTTATGACACCGTGTACGAGAACAAACTCGGCACCTACAGCAACGGTACGGCCTATGCGGCGACCGTAAACAAAGACAACAAGTTCAGCCAGAGCCTGAGCTTTACCTTCACCGGAACCGGCTTTGACATCATTTCCGACTGCGGCAACAGGACCGGTATTCTTGCTGCTGCTGTGAAAAACAGCGTCGGTGAGACCATTAAGGTCTACATGGTCGACACCTATTTCAAGGGCGACGGCACGATCGCACACGGCACGACGCTGTATCAGACGCCGGTGGTGCAGAATCTGGCGCTGGATTACGGTACTTACACGGTCACGATGAACGCCATGTATCTGCGCCGCAGCGAGATCGAGAAGGCGGAAGCCTCCGCGGATCTGCAAGGCGCCGGCAGTTCTGCCCTTGTCAGTGAGTTTCTTGCGCAGGCGGGCATGACCGATGTCGATCCCTCGAAGGTCGAGCTCGTCTACATGGACGACAACAGCATCCTCTCCCCGAAGCACCAGCCCAGCCCCGACGTCTTTGACGGCGAGGAGCAGGCGGCGATGGATTGGACAACCTATGTCGACGGCGTGCGCGTCTACGGCGCGCTGAAAGCTAAGGATCAGGGCGTTTACCTTGACGGCGAGAAGAACGTTACGTACTACAACATCATCAACAGCATGATCGCTGCTGATCAGATCAAAAACGAAACCACCAACGGCTTCGCCTACATCGAGGGTACGGGTAATACCACGTTCAATCCTGCGACCTATCAGCAGAGCGGCCCGCAGAATGAGATCTATCTCGCAAAGAACAGCGCCATCGCGTTCAAGGTGGCGAGCGGCAGCGTGGTGCAGGTCAGCGCCCGCGCGGTGACCGACAAGGCGGCGCGGATCAATACTGATAAGGACGTCACCTCCAACACGGAAATGTACTACGAGGTGCGGCCCAATGATGATGGCACGGTCGTGATCCAAAACACGGGCGACGGTATGCTGGCGCTCGTCAACGTGAAGATCGCTTCGGCGACCGCTGCCAACGCAGCTCCGATGGTCGATCAGGATACGCTGGAAGAAGCGTGCCAGCTGTTGGCTGCCGGTACGCCGGAACCGCCCACGCCGGTCGATCCCACTGGCCCGGACACGCCTTGGGTCAATCCCTTCACAGACGTGAGTGAGAATGACTGGTTCTTTGACGCTGTCAAGTTTGTCAACGAGCGCAAGCTCTTTGTTGGCACGACGGAGACGACCTTCGCCCCGCGTATGGCCATGACGCGCGGTATGTTCGTCACGGTGCTCGGCACGCTTGCCGGTGTGGATGAAACAGCCGCAGAAGCCTCAACGTTCGAGGATGTAAATCCGAATGCGTACTACGCCCCCTATGTGGCCTGGGCGCAGAAAAACGGGATCGTTGTCGGCACTTCTGCCACAACGTTCGAACCGAACGCGGAGATCACCCGCGAACAGATGGCGATCATCATGTATAACTACGCGAAGTACGCCGGTGAAGACGTCAGCAAGACGGATCCGGTCGGCTTGGCGGCGTTCGCCGACGGGGCCAGTGTCTCTGGCTGGGCGCAGACCGAAATGGCCTGGGCGGTGAACATGCAGCTCATGGTCGGCAGTGACGGCAAGCTCAGCCCGCAGAATCATGCGAGCCGCGCGGAGGTCGCTGAGATCGTGAAAAACTATGTGAACGTACTTGGAAAGTGAGGCGTGAACGATGAAGCGAACCTATACAAAACCCGAAGTTTGCGTCGTGCGCTACTCGACGAGTGATATGTTCTGCCAGTGCAGCCCGGATAATACGGAAACCGTGAAGCAGCAGCTGGAGCTATTCGGCTGGGATATCAACAAATGCTTTGGCACGGGCGAGGAGCAGTGTGGACAGTACCAGGTGGACGGCTACTGCAAGTTTACGGCAGTTGGCGACGGCATGAAGGTATTCATGTCCTGAGCAGAGCAAATCCAACATAAGCGAAAACGCGCCTGCGCTGCGGCACAGGCGCGTTTTTTCGGAGATTCGGAGAACGATATGGAGACATCAGAATTTTGTCGTTTCTGCGGCCTGACGCTGCGCTGCACGCATACGGCATCGGTCGAGCCGGATACACTACGGGCGGCATTTGCCGTTCCGCCGTCGCCGCCGGACCTGATGCTGCGGTGCGTCTGCGCGCACGCACTGCCGGAGCCGGACGGCACGCCGCTGGCAGTGCAGGGTGCGTTGCGTACCTATCGGCGTGGCACGCACATTACGCTCCTGCGCGGGCAGGGTGCCGGGCTGCCGCCGTATGCGCAGACACAGTACGACCTGACGCAGCCGTGCACCGGAACGACGACCGTGATGGGCAACGCCTGGTCGTGGGCAACGGATGCACGCTACTTCTGGCACACGCAGGCACTGCCGCAGCTTCTGCTCCCGTTTTCCTGCGTTCTGCTGCACGCGTCGGTGATCGAATACGCCGGCGGGGCTGTACTCTTTTCCGCGCCGAGCGGCACGGGCAAGAGCACACAGGCGGCGCTCTGGGCGCGGCACCGCGGCGCGCACATTCGCAACGGAGACAAGGCAGGCGTGCGCGTGCTGCCGGACGGCGTGCGGGCCTACGGCGTGCCGTTTGCCGGAACGAGCGGCATCTGCGAGCGGTTTTCCTTGCCGCTGCGGGCGGTCGTGCTGCTGCGGCAGAGTCCGGTCAGCACGGTCACGCGCCTGTACGGCGTGCGGGCGGCGACGGCGCTGCTGCCGAACGTGTTTCTGAGCACCGCCGTGCCGGAGGAGCACCAGCGACTGCTGGAGTTGGCCTTCGCGCTGGCGGCCGCCGTGCCGGTGCTCTCGCTCGGCTGTACGCCGGATGTTCGTGCCGTGGAGACGCTGGAAGCGGCGCTGGCTGAGTCAGAATAAGGGGTTGCCCCGGAGCGGTGCTCCGGGGCAACCCTCTGTTATATGGCTATTATACCTGCGTGCCCAGCCACTTTTCCAGGCATACGAGCGACACGCCGTCAATGCCGTTGAAATTGCACGGCACGGTGCCGACCTCCCGGTAGCCGAGATAGGCGTAGAGCCGGCGGGCGGCGGCGTTTTTCGCGTTTGTGTCGATGCGCAGCTCCGGGCAGCCGAGCGCCCGGGCGCGCTGCTCATAAAACCGCACGAACTGCGTCCCGTAGCCGTGACCGGCCGCCGCCGGATCCACGACGAGCGTGTGCAGCACGAGCACCTGCTCCGGCCGCACCTCATATTGCCACGGCACCGCGGCATACACCGGCACCTGATCGTGGTTGATGCGCCCGGCGGCGTAAACGGTGCCGCCGTCGGCGAGTACGAACAGCTCCCCGGCATCCAGCGCGGCCTGCGCGGTCGCACGCGTGGGGTACACACCGCGCACCCAGCCGATGCTGACCGTGCCGGCTTCTTCGGCCGTGTGGATCGCGTCATAGATCTCTTCGACGCGCGCAATGTCGCTCGCGGTTCCGGGTCGGATAGCTGTCATGGGTCATTCCTCCTGCGTTTGTGGTTCAAAGATGTTCTCCGGCATCAGCGCGGCGAGCGCCCGCTGCCCGGCCGGGGTGTGATGCACGCCGTCGGTCGTGTAGGCGGGGACGAGCGCGTCCGGGTCGTCGGGGTCGGCCAGAGGACCCAGCGGGATGTACCCGTCAGCGGGGCAGTCCGCGCTCTGAAACCAGGCGTTGAGCTCCAGCCGCAGTGCGTCCAGTTCCGGCGACCACTGGATGTCGTCCCCGCGGCCGAAGAGGTTGCGGGTGTAGCCCTTCCACGGTGTGAGCTCGCAAAACCAGATGCGCACGCCCTGCGCGTGCGCCATGTCGGCGAGCGCGCGGTAGCCCGCCGTCATCTGCGCGAACGTGACCGGGGCCAGCAGCCCCTGCTTGCTCCGGCAGTGCGGGTGGATGAGATCGTTTGCGCCCAGCTTGACGAGCACCATGTCCGCGCCCGCCTGACCGAGCACGTCGCGCGCAAAGCGCTTCACGCCCGCGCCGCCGAGGCTGTCTCTTATACACATCTCCGAGCC
>ERZ1026975.1046-NODE-1046-length-14347-cov-4.933739_pt1 | contig 14347 bp, 12 predicted proteins | sample MGYA00519561_ERZ1026975 | MGnify/ENA primary metagenome ERZ1026975 (study PRJEB26926, sample SAMN06164672) | human gut metagenome | biome: ENVO:00009003; feature: ENVO:2100002; material: ENVO:00002003 | host: Homo sapiens | place: USA | collected 2012 ... | reverse complement strand
GTGCAGGACTGTACGGCTTTTCCATGGCATGTGCCGCTAACTTTTCCAGTGAACCGGAAAGCTGTTTGGCAAAAGGAAATTCCGGAAAATTACGGCAACCCCGGGTATTTTTCCGACGGTCCGTATTGGTTCGTTCCCCGCTGGCTGTCTTCACAGCAGTAAATGAGAAGAATAATGCTCCCTATCAGCGGAACCAGATAAAGCAGCAGCATAATTCCGCCTTTGTTGGTGTCATGCAGGCGCCTGCATGTGACGGCCAGCGAAGGAATCACGGTAAATAGACTCCATAGCAGAAGGGGAACGGCACCTGCCATGCCATAGGTAAAAGTTTCAGTTGATGACATTTGCTGCGGATGATGGCAGGCAAACAGGATGATCATGAAGATGGTGAAGGCCATGTCCAACAGGAGCAGGACGGCAGTCTGCCCCAATACCCAGTACCAATATTCCGAACGGGTAGCCCTCCCGGAAAATACAGCGTATTTGGAAATTACCGATTTGGCGGCCGTCAGCAGATTGTATCCCTTGAAAGCTGATGCTTGCGTGGCGTTCATGCCTGATGTTAGCCGCCGCGGGTCCGGGATGTCAATTCCCTATCCGGAGGGACGTTTTATATAGGGGATTTAAAGTGTGTGAATTATCTATTAAGAATATCTTTTGGGAAACTCCTGCTGGTCAGAAGTCTGGAAAAATGGAGCCGCATGATGGAACTTCATGGAATCCGCCTTCTGAAGGAGAGGCGCATGCAACCGCTTTTTTCCCGGGCATGCCGGGCAAACGGTCTTTTGGATTGAAAATCAGCGTCGGCATGGCATGATGCCCGTGAATCATGCCCCGCCTTTCCATCCAATTGCCCGACGGTTCCGAGAAAACCATCGTTCTTCCGAAGAACGGCGAATATTTCGCCCGCATCGGACGCGACGAACATTGTGAAATAGTGCTGCCTTTTCAGTCCGTGTCCGGAGAACACGCCCTGCTTCAGTTCAAGGAGGGCGCGTATGTTCTGGAAGACCTGGGTTCAACTAATGGAATCAAGATCAACGGGCTCACGCCCATGGGCGCCGCCTCTCTTTACGATGGCGACGAAATTGCCCTGGGAGATGCCAGGCTCCGGTTTGCCGAAGAGCCTTCTCCGGGACTCATTCCCGAGCCGACCGAAGCGGGGGAGGAAGAGGCAGCTCCTTCCGCCGCCATGCGGAATTTGCAGCAATTGGCGGACGAGGCCACCCGTACGGCGCGGAAGAATTATTTGTGGATGGCCCTGTATGCCGTCCTGATGTTTTTCCTGGCCGTTTTTGCCGGGTTGACTTACAAGCATTACAAGGTGACGGGAGAATTGCTGCCCCTTCAGTGGCTCGGCATTGAGTCTCCCAAGGCTGCCTTGAAGTCCATGACGCCTCCGCAGGCGGCGGACGCCGCGCAGCAGTAGGCCAATTCAAGCTTTTCCGCCGTTTTCACGAGCTGGCAGGGGTATTCCATCGGGCGCGTTCCGCATCCGGGAACAGCATGAAGGGAGCCACGGCACCCTGTTCCAGTTCCAGCAGATATTGCTTGATAGTCAGGCCGCCCGCATAACCGGTCAGTTTTCCATTGGCTCCAATGACCCGGTGGCAGGGAATGATGATGCTGATGGGGTTCTGGTGGTTGGCATGCCCCACGGCCCGGCCGGCTGATGGCTGTCCAATTTGCCGGGCGATATCGCCGTAGCTTCTGGTTTCCCCATGGGGGATGGTTTGAAGGGCCTTCCAGACCGTTTGCTCAAATTCCGTTCCCTGCGGAGAAAGGGGCACGTCAAACATGCGGCGGGCACCTTGAAAGTATTCGTCCAGTTGGCTGGCTGTTTGGCGCAGCAGGGGCGTTTCCTCCCATTCCACATGCTCCGGTTGCACCAAGCGGCTAAAGAAAACGTGCGTGACGGCCGTTCCGTTTTCCACGATGACGATGGCCCCCACGGGGGTTTGATGAAGAAGGGCCCGGCCACGGGGTGAAGGAGTGGTCTTCATACCGTAATCATAGCATGCGGCGGAAGAGAGTTTCTATCCATTTTACAGGGTATTTCCGCCATCCTGCAAGGGAAGGGAGGGAAAAGGCGCCCGTCCGGACGTATTTTGTTTGAAAGGCTGCGGTTCCAAGTACAGTATTGGTCCGTATGAAGAAGAGCCTGTTTGCCGTGTTGTTGGCCGCATGCCTGTGCATGTCCGTAAAGGGAGAAGACGCCAAGCCTCCGAAGACCCTTCCCGGCGGATGGGTTTATGTTTGGGGTGACGAGTTCAACGGGTCCAAGATAGACGCCAAGAAGTGGAAGCCGGAGCTGGGCGTGATACGCAATCAGGGGTCCCAGCAGACCTATACAGCACGGCCCAAGAACATGAGGCTGGAAGACGGCTGCCTGGTCCTGGAGACCCACTTTGAGAAGTTCGCCAATATCAATTACAAGAAGAGTCCGTCGGACTGGATTAAGAATACCAAATTCATGCCCTACACGTCCGGTTCCGTGACGACGATCAAGACGAAGAATTTCATGTTCGGCAGACTGGAAGTTCGGGCCAAGGTTCCCAGAACCAAGGGCATCTGGCCTGCCATCTGGCTGCTTGGCAAGAACAAGTGGGGCTGGCCCGTCAATGGAGAGATTGATATGCTGGAGAATATTTCCCAGCAGCCGGATGTGGTTTATTCCACCTTCCATTTGAGCCCGGACGGCGTGTCCAAGAAGGATGCTTCCCGCGGAGGCACGGTGAAGATTGATAACCTCTCCGATGATTTTCATACGTATGTCATGGAGTGGGACAAGGATTCCATCAAGCTGATGGTGGATGGCAAGCTGGTGAAATCCATTGATCTGAATACCACTAATTATGCCAATGAGGCGGGCAATCCGTTCCGTACGCCGTTTTACCTCATTCTCAATTCCGCCGTGGGCGGCAACTGGTGTGAAAAGGCTCCGAAGGATGGCCAGGGTTATCCCGTGAAGTTCCTGATTGATTACGTCCGTTTCTACCAGACGAAGGAGCACGCCCAGCAGGCCAAGCAGTTTGATCCGGAAACCGGATTGCCGAAGAAGAAGTAATCCCGCCTTTTTCCTGGCTGGAACGGTTCCGGTATGGGGGCAGAAGCGGAACGTGTCCGGTTTTGTCCTTGTGCGTGGGAGATAAGGCGGAGACGGCTTTTTAAAGAATCCTTTCGCTTCGCTCTGGAGTGGAGTATGCCCTAAAGGCCGGGAGGCATTCATTCCCGGGTGAGCGCATTCCGTTTATGCCGGGGTGATGTGTTCTTTTACCGTGTTTCCTGATGGTCCGTACTGTAAAAACAGGCGTTTGATCCGTTCATGTTCCGGCTTCACTCCTCCTGTGGATTTCAAGCTGAACATTTCATGGAATGGCGTTGCGCCGCTTTCGGGTTTTGATGCAGTGGCGCAAAAAAACGGCCCCGTCGGACAGGAGGGGCCGTTTTTGCTATCAAAAAGGAAATGCCAGGCTTTAGAAGGCTGTTCCCGTGGTCTGGGTCAGTTCCTGGAAGCGGGCCAGGATGCGGGCGGTCACCGGACCGATTTTGCCGGAACCCAGCTGGTAGGCGTCCAGTTTGGTGACGGGGACGCATTCCGCTGCCGTGCCGGTCAGGAAGCATTCATCCGCGCAGGTGATGGTAAAGCGGTTCATGGTTTTTTCTTCTGCCAGGATTTGCAGTTCCCGGCAGATTTCCAGCACCACGCGGCGCGTGATGCCGTCCAGGCAGCCGTCCGTGACGGGCGGCGTGAAGACGGCTCCGTCTTTTACGATGAAGATGTTGTCTCCCGTGCATTCGGCCACGTTGCCCAGATCGTTCAGCATCAGGGCTTCCGCTACGCCCTGGCGCACAGCTTCCATCTTGGCCAGGATGTTGTTGAGATAGTTGAGGGATTTGACCTGGGGGCAGAGGGCGTCCGGACGGTTGCGGCGCACGGAGCTGGTGATCAGGGGCAGCCCGTTTTCATACACGGCGGGATCGTACAGGGAGATTTTATCCGCAATGATGAAGACGCTGGGGCGTTTGCAGTTGAAGGGATTGAGCCCCAGGTTGCCAATGCCGCGGGTAACTACCAGGCGGATGTAGCCGTCGCTCAGGCCGGAAGCCGCCGCCGTTTCGCATACCGCGTTGGAGAGTTCCTCCCGGGTATAGGGAATGTCCAGCAGCAGATAATGGGCGCAGTTGTACAGGCGGTCCATGTGGTCTTCCAGGCGGAAGACGCGCTTGTTGTAAAACCGGATACCTTCAAAAATGCCGTCTCCATAGAGCGTACCATGGTCAAAAACGGAGGTCTTGGCCTCCTCCTGTTCCACCAGCTTTCCATCTAACCAAATCTTCATCGTTGTCTAGAATTTAGAAATTATTTATGCCAGAGCAGGATAGCCCCATTTGAAGAGGGGGGGAAGCTATAAATTCACCGGAGAGAACAAAAGTTCCGTCACCTGCAACGGGAGAGGCACGCGCGCGTTAAAAATATATGGAGGTATTCATGGAGCAGGCTTGACATTTATTTTCCAGTGCTTTTAGCTCTCGCGCGCAATGTCAGACCCTTCCAAGTTCCGCAACCTCGCCATTATCGCTCACGTTGACCATGGGAAAACGACCCTGGTCGACCAACTTTTGCAGGCGGGGGGAGCCTACCGGGCCAACCAGGCCGTGCAGGAACGCGCCATGGATTCCATGGACCTGGAACGTGAAAAGGGCATCACAATCAAGGCCAAGAATACTTCCATCCTCTGGAACGGCTACACGATCAACATTGTGGATACCCCCGGCCACGCGGACTTCGGCGGGGAAGTGGAGCGCGTGATGAAGATGGTGGACGGCGTGCTGCTGGTGGTGGACGCTTTTGAAGGTCCGCAGGCCCAGACGCGTTTCGTGCTCCGCAAGGCCCTTCAGGAAGGGCTGATGCCCATTGTGGTCATTAACAAGATCGACCGCCCCCATGCCGACCCTGCCGCCGTGCATGACCAGGTGCTGGAGCTTTTCCTGGAACTGGGCGCCACGGACGAACAATTTGAAGCTCCCTTTGTGTACGGGTCCGCCCGCGACGGCTATTTCATGAATTCCATGGAGGGGGAACCTCCTGTGGACTGCACGCCTCTTCTGTTCAAGATTGTGGAGCACATCCCCGCTCCTAAGGATGCCGATCCGGAAGGGGAGTTCAAGATGCTCGTTTCCAATATTGACTGGGACGACTACGTGGGCCGCGTGGCCATTGGCCGCATCACCTCCGGCACCGTGAAGAAGGGGGATACCGTATGGCTTCACCAGAGCGACGGCACCTGCATTTCCGGCAAGGTGACCCGCATGTTTGAATATTCCGGCCTGGGCACCACGGATTCGGCCATCGGCGTGGCGGGCAACATCGTAGGCGTGGCGGGGTTTGAAAACGTGAACATCGGTGAGACCCTGGGCGGTTCCGCGGATACGGAGCCCCTCCCGTTTGTGGCGATTGACCCGCCCACCATTTCCATGGAGTTTTCCATCAACAACGGGCCTTTCGGCGGACGCGACGGCAAGAATGTAACTTCCCGCGTGATTCGCGATCGCCTGATGAGAGAGATGCGGACGAATATTTCCATCCAGGTGGAGGATACGGACAAGGCCGGCGTTTTCTCCGTTTCCGCCCGCGGGGCCATGCAGATTGCCGTGCTGGTGGAAACCATGCGCCGCGAGAATTACGAACTGTGCGTTTCCCGTCCCACCGTGATCATGAAGAGGGATGAAGGTGACCGTCTTACGGAGCCGTATGAAACGATTTACGTGGAAGTTCCGGATGAGCACGCCAACGGCGTCATGAAGCTTCTGCACGCCCGCAAGGGACAGATGGAAGACATGATTTCCAAGGAGGGCACGGGCCACACCTTCATCCAGGCCTATATTCCCACCCGCGGCATCATCGGATTTGAGTTTGAGCTGGTCAACCTGACGTCCGGCCACGGCATTTTCTCCCACCTGTTCCGGGATTACGGCCCCTACGCCGGGGATATCACCACGCGTACCACCGGCACCCTGGTTTCCATGGAAACGGGCGTTTCCACGCCGTTCGCGCTGGTGGCGCTGGAAGAACGCGGACGTCTGTTCGTAGGGCCGCAGGAAGATATTTACGAAGGCCAGATCGTTGGTGAAAACCCGCGCCAGATGGATATGCCGGTCAATCCGTGCAAGGAAAAGCACCTGAACAACATCCGGTCCGCCACGAAGGGGGACGGCATCCAGCTTTCCCCTCCCGTCGCCTTTTCCCTGGAACGCGCCATTGAGTACATTGAGCCTGATGAACTGGTGGAAGCCACCCCCCATTTCATCCGCCTGCGCAAGCGCATCCTGAACGCCAATGACCGCGTGAGGGAGTCCCGCAAAGCTGGCAACTAGAGGTGCCGGAACGCCGGAGAGGCGACCCCGTCCTATGTAGTTGCGTCCTGATGGCCGGTAAGGTAGAATCAGGGCGATGGATTGTAGCCGGATTTCCTGTTCCCCTGTCCCTGTTCACGCGATGATGGAGCTTCTGCGTGAGCTGGGGCCGTTCCATTACATGATGAACCAGGGGAATGTGGGGGATGCCCTGATTGCCGCTTCCACGGTCGCCCTGTTTGAAAGGGAAGAGCTGAATTTCAGTTCATGCGGCCCGGAACTCCCTGCAGGAAAGGAGGAAATAACGCTGGTTTACGGCGGCGGGGGAGGTTTTGTCCCCTATTTTGGCATGCTGCCTCATTATGTACGCCTTTTTTCGGATCCGCGCCTCCGGAAGTGCGTGATCCTGCCCCAGAGCTTCAGGGATTGTGATGAACTGGTGGATGTGCTGGATGAACGTTTTACCGTGTTTTGCCGGGAACGGTGTAACGCGCCAAGACATCTGATCAATTTACGACAGGTATCTGATCAATTTCGGCCGTTCCTGCCAGATCCATGCAGGGGGTCTGCATCGACTCTGCCTCCCCCTTACAAGCGGCCAGCAGGTCTCCCCAGTCCACCGCCTCGTCGTCCTCCCTGGCCACTCCCTCCCGGAGCATCCTCTCCCTGGCGTCGGCCAGCAGGTGCATCACCCTGGCCCGTTCGCTGGCGGGTTGGTTGGACATGCGGGGGCTGCCGGTAATCACCACGGCAAACCTGGCCGCGTAACTCTCGGCGCTTACCGTGCGGCTGGGCCAGCACCAGGCCGTCCATATACTCCACGGGGAACGTTTACGCCATGGCTCATCAATGCGGCACAATGCTGCCGGAACCCTGGCCAACACCTCCCGTCCAATCGTCCAATCTTCCGGGGCGCGGTCATCCAGGAGAGTCCAATCCATCTCCCGATAAAGACGTCTGGCTATCCAGCCTCTCAATGCGTACAAACACCCGAAGACTCTCCAGTCTCCATTGACAAAATCTCCGGAGGTGTACATCTGGCACCAGGGGCGCTGCTCCATCCAGCGCAGCCAGCCGCCATCCAGCAGAGCCGTGTCACAGTCGACCTTGACCAGGATGTCGTCATCCTCCGCCTCCCGGCACATCTCGGAAAGCATGCCCCGGATGCAGTCAGGCCCGCGCAGGTTGCCGTGGCGCTCCCAGGAGGACTGCACATACTCCGCTCCCATGCTCCGGAGAGCCTCCGCCGTCTCCTCCTGCACCGGGCTGGACGCATCGTCCACCACCGTCACGCTGGCACAGGGCACGGCCATCCGGGCGCACCGCACGCAAGCCACCGCCTCAGCGGCGTCTCCGGAATACGAAAAAATAAAGATTCTGATCATACTATTATCTATAGGGTAAAATTTAGATGGCGGGGCCGTATGGGTAAAAAGTGCCGTGATTGAGCGGAATCTGGATGGTGCCCAGCATGTGCTGGTAGACCTCTTTGTCCTGCACCGTCGCAATGTGGAAAGAATAGGAAAATTCCTCTGACTCGTCCGCCAACTCGTCCGTAAGAATGAGAGGGTTGACTGTACCCTGCTCATACATGATCGACGTGCCGGTCAGTTTCCCTTTGCCGTTGAATTTGACGTCCAGCCAAATTTCACCGCCCGTGAATCCCTCCTTGGTAAACCAGCCGGAGGTGTCGTCTCCGGGAGTCTGTCCGATGTACACTCCCTGGAGCATCAGCTTGCCGCGCCGCATCCGGTAGCCGGTTACCTCGGTGTTGTCGTCAGACCAGTCCAGCTCCACCTGCAAATCATAGACGGGAGGCTTGTCGGGAGCCTCCGTCCAGACAATCTCCCCTGACGGTCCCAGAGTCGGAGCGTCCGGGGACTTGTACGCCTCGTCGTCATATTGCAGGGTCAGCATGGGATTGTCCTGCTGCTGGTCCTGATCCAGAGTCTCCTGGCCGGATGCCAGCTGCTGAACCCGGTCCACCATATCCTGGAGGGACAGATGCGCCGGAACGCCAGTATTGAGGCTGGTGGACTTGCCGGCGAGATCGACCGTCACCCCCTGTACGGAGGTAGCCATCTCCAGGTAGTCCCGGCGCGCCCCGGTAATCGCCAGACGGCGACCAACCAGGTTGGCAGGAGAGAGCGCCCGCAGGGAGTTGACGCGGCCCTCCCAGGGCATGGCGCGGGTGATCTCATAATATTCCCGCAGAATGGAAGAGTAGTCGGGCCAATCCGTGGTGGAGGACGGCGGCGAGCCTCCGCCGCTGGAAGGGGGATTGCTGCCGTCATCTCCTCCGGAGTCGCCGGACTTGCTGACCCGGTAGCGCATGCGGCTCTTGTTGATGGTGCGTCCCTGCCAGCGCAGCCAGTTGTACCAGCGCGTTTTGCCGTCCACCTGTTTGGTGTGCGGGAACAGCATCTCGCACCCCCTGGGAGGCCGGGTGTCCGTGTACAGGTACTGTTTCAGCTCCACGTAGCACCACTTGATTGTCTTGCAGGCCTCGCTCAACTGGCCGCTTACATGCTCATAGGCCTGCGCCGACTCCGCCGTGGAATAATTGCTCATGTCGGTTCCGTCCACGCCGGCCACTACAGATTTTTTGATGGTCCCCAGCTGCAGTCCTGAGACGGATGACAGCTGGGATACCTTGCTGAACCACCATTTTCTGGCGTTTGAATCCGCACCGGACGGCAATTTGACGCCGCGGACCTCGACAATCGGCTTGGTAAAGTCCCAGACGGGAGACTCGCTGCCGACGGGAGCATCATCCTCCGTCGATGTGGAAGACAGCGCTACCTGGGTAGTGACGCATCCCTCCTGGCGCAGGCTGGCCCCCCTGGGCCAGACCTGGGACCGGCAAGCCTGCCGTCCTGCCGTCAGGACGACGCCCACGGCCGGAGGCACCAGATCCGGCCGGGGAGAAAGCGAGATGGCAGAGAGGCAGTCTTGCGCCCGGTCCAGCGTGACTACGGGCAACCCGGCCCCGTCGGCCACCCTGATCACGGGGGAGGAGCCGGAGTAATCGACCCAGCACACCATGCCGGGACGGCCTGCCAGCATTTTGCGGAGCACCCCGGCATACATGTCGCAGCCAAGCGCCGTGTCCCACATCCAGGCGGAGGGGGATACGGTCACCTCAATGCCGACGCCGGAGGGAATAAGCCCGTACTTGCGGGCGTCCTCCAGAGCCCACCGCACCGTGCCAGCAATCTTGATTTTACGCGGGGCGTCCGCGCCGCTGCCGCCGCTGACCTCGGTATAGGCGGATACGCCGCCTCTCAACGTGCCCCCAGGATTGAAACACAAGGCCGCCTCCAGGGGCTGGAGAATATCGCAAGCCTCAATGTTCCAGCGCCAGGCATCGCCGGACTGATCCAGGGAGCACTTGCGGATCGTGCCCTCCAGGATGGTCACGCCATCCCATACCACGCGCACCGGCTCTTTATATAGATAGGGAGCCGTCTCATCCTGCTCCCTGGCCAACTGCTGCCAGGTCGCCCTGGCGGCGGTAAAGTTGCTCCACTCGTACTTGGCTCCCTTAATGGCCCGGTTTGTCAGCTCTACAACTCTCATAGGGGGGATGTGATGATTAACGACCGAATCTGGCGCGGGACTGGAGGGTGGCTACCTCCTGCTCCATTTTTCTCAGCCGGGCGTCGTACAGGGAAGCCTGGGAAGCCGACTGCCGCGCGATAACCAGAAACTGCTGCATGACGTCCAGAATGCGCCCGCTGGTCTCCCCCTGTCCAAACATCTGCCGGGCAAACTCGCCGATCATGGCGTTGTAGCCCTGACCGGTTGCAGGCTGGGGTGCGGGCTGCGGATGAGGCTGCGGAGCCTGCGCACCGGCGCGGATCCGCGTGCGCACCTCATCCTCGGCATCCAGATCGCGGCCCTCCGGGGTGACGCGTCGGGGTCTGGCCGGCTGCGGTCTGGACATGGTCGTCAGGATACGGCCCAGCTCGCCCTGGACCAGTTCCCTGACCAGGGAGACGACGCGCTGCCCGGCGGCATCGTCCGCGTTGATGCGCATGCTCAACGCCTCCAGCTGCTTGACGGTGGCCTCATTGAGGACGCCGTACTTGGCCACGTCCTTGAGAATGGCCACTATTTTGGCGGCCGCTCCATCTTTGGTCAGGCTGGGGGTGATGTCGGCCAGGCTGTCCAGCTTGCCCTTGAACCGGCCAGCTTCCAGATCTTTGCGCTCCAGGGGAGTAAGCAGGTTGCGCTCTCCGGACGCGGCTCTGGAGTAACCCTTGATCATGTCGTCCACCATCCACTTGACCTTGGCTCTCAACTCCCTGGGCAATCCCTTGAGGGCCTCGTCACGCATCCGGGCCAGACGCGCGGAGTCCTGCTCGGACATATAGCCGGCATCGGCCATGTGCTGCCCCTCGGTCAGCAGACGCTTGAGCTGCGGAGTCTCCCGGTCCTTATAGTCCTGACCGGTTGTAAGCTGGTCGTAGTGTTCGCGCCAGCGCTTCTGGACCTTTTTGCGTTGGCTGGCCAGCTCGGCGAGGTCTTTTTGGCGGCGTTCGTCGGCGGCCACGGCGCTGGCCTGGTCGGCCTTGGCGGCAGCGATTGCCGCCTCCTTGGAATTGATTTCCTTCTGGAACTGCAGGAGCTGCTGCTGGGTCGTGACGTTGGACTCGTCCAGTTTAAGCTGATCCTCAGCCGTTTTGAGGCGTTCCTTCCGGGTCGTGGAACTGGTTTCATGCTCCTTAATGGCATTAGAGATATCCTCAGTCATCTGAATGCTACCGGCGTTATCAGCCGAGTACAGCTTGAGAGGATTACTGTTACGGTAGTAAGCCTCTATAACCTCTACCTTGGCGTCCGCATCGGCAATGTATTGGGCAAGGTCTTTATACCGTTGGAGACGTTGCAGTGTCTCATCTATTTTATCCTGAGCCTCTTTGGCTATGCGTGGGTTACTGAGGCCCTCGCTGGTGCGCAGGGATATGGCATCCCGCAGCTCTTGCTCAAGCCTTGTGATATTTTGCTCTCTCTGTGCAGTACGCTCAGGATTATGATAAGCCTCGGCATCCCTCTTGTATTGGCGGTACTCCTCTGGAGTCACACCCGCATAAGGAGACTTGGCCGCCTGCTCCTGCTCGGCCTTAATCAGCTGGACCTGCTTGGCAGTCTCGTCGCGGGCCTGGATAGCGGCATCCAGCATGATCTGCTGGCGGTCCAGACGGGACTTGGCAGCGGATTTGGCCTCGGAGGCGTCCAGGTCAGCCATCAGGGCGGCAGCCGTTTCTTTGCTGATTTCCCCTCTGATCTCGCGGGTCTTGACAATGGTGCGCTGCAGCTCCAGCTCCTTCTGGCGGAGGGCATCCACATGGTCCACCTCCGCCGTGCGGTTGACGGCCAGCTGGCCGATGAGCTGGATGCGCTGGGTGTAAAGGTCGTTGATAGCCGTGATTTTGCGCTGCTCCTCGTCGTAGATGCGCTCGCGTTTGGCATTGGTCAGCGCGTCAGTATAGGCCTGCTCGCGCGCGGCGGCCTCCCTGGCCAGCCGGTCTTTAAGTTCCCGCGCCCGTTTGACGGCGGCCTTGTCTACGCCCTCAATGTATTTTTCCCAGCCGTCCAGGATGGCCTGTCCCCAAGCTACGCCCCGGCCGTAGGCAGCCTCCAGCTCGTTGGGGATGTTGAACGTCGCCTGTACCTTGGCCTTGAGGTCGCCCAGTCCAGCCGCTGCTTTCCTGGCTCCCCGTTCCATTTTGCGCCCGGCTTCCTCTCCTTTGCTTCCTGCCTTGTCCATCTCATCGCCGGTGGCCCTGGCCTCCTGTCCAACCTTGCTGACGGCCTCCTGCACACCCTCTGCAGCATCGCTGGTCTTATCCAGAGCCTCGGCGGACTCCTCAGCGGCATCCGTCACCTCTTCCAGATTGGAGGCGGCTGCATTGTCGTCCAGCTCGTCGTTGACCTGCTTGGCCGTCCTGCGGACCTTGTCCAGCCCCTTGTTGACCTGATCCAGTCCCCGCGTGTCGGCCTTGGCTTCCACACCTACCTGTACCTTGTAATCCTTGTCTGCCATGGTGATATGATAGTTATTAGTTAAAGTTTATAGATGGTTAAGAAATGTCTCCCGTCAGAGTGAGGGATACCTGCAGGGCGGCCCAGGCCTTGCCCTCCATGCCGGGGAGGCGTATGTCCTCCGGACGGCGGCCCATACTCGGACCGTCCGCGCCGAGATCGTGATCGCTCGTGAGAGGCAACGGCTGGGCAAGATCCACCGTAGCGTGATAGGTTCTGGTCCGGCCCGGACGGCCCCGGAAATAGCAGGACAACCAGGTAACGGCTCCCTCCGGGTGAAGGGTGAGCGTCTCCTGGAGGTCGAGCCCCCAGGCACGGGCGCGTCCGAACGTCGTAAATGCCCGCACCACCGTAAAAGACATCTGCAGGGAGGCGTTGCCCCTTGACGCCTGGTGCATCCAGGGACTGCCGATGACGGACTCGCGCTGGAGCTGGACGGAGGGCTTGACCTCCACCAGCTCCGCCATCACGTCGTCGTACTGGCACAGCACGATATCCCGGAGGCCGTCCGGACGGTAAATGACCGTATCAAGAGACAGATAGTGCATGATTAGTAATGGAATATGAGTGATTAACGATTGGATGCCGTCGTGAAAAACCTGAAAAACTCCACGGCGGCGGGTTCCGTGATGATAAAAGCCGGGTAGTCCGAGACTGTAAAAATCCTGCGGCCTTTGGTCTCCGCATGGACGGCCTCAACGGTCAAAGACACCGCATCAATCATTGTATAGGCACCATCCTCCGCAAGGGTCAGGACATCTTTTCCCAGCCTTGCCCATACCTGGACGGCTTGCCAGTCCTCGCCCAGTTCCACCAGAGCGGCAACGACGGCGGCCATGGCCGGGGTCTGTTCCGCTGGTATCTCGTCCTGCGTATAGCGGTCTATGCGGGTGTACCCGTCCGCGTCCTGATAAATGGCCGTCAGGGTGAATTCTCCCCACTCGCCGGGCCGGGGAAACTGTATCTGTATCTCTGAATTATTCATGCTCAATCTTCGGTAGTCGTTTCGGCTTCCGGGTCAACAAAATCCTCCACCGCCTCGGAGACAATGATATTGCTCTCCATGGAGGAAAACCCGTAATACGCCGGATTGACGTTATTGCAATGCAAGTGCATCGTCGCCGGAAGGAACGCTCCGGCCAACGCCCAGCTGTTGGCATTCTCCATATCAAGATAATATCCGGAAAAGGGATAAATATTCTCAAAGCAATGGACTCCCCTCACCGTGGCGATCTTGACGCAGCCGCGGGTGGAATTCCCGCCATGCAGCAGCCACAACGCTCCCCTGTCTTCGGTATCATATCCTCCGTCCTGGTATTGCTCGTAAACCACCGCGTACACGCAGACGGGATAACCGTTATTGGAAGACGTCTCCGGCGCGAGGGCCTGCGTCGTCTTCATCTTCCATTTCTGCTCGGCATTGGAATAATAAATCTCCCGGACACGAATGTGATACCCCCCTGCGGCCGCGTCCCGGACATGATCAAACGTAATATCGATAATCTCCCCAATCCTGTAGCCGCCAGCCGCCTGATCCGGCACCAGCGTAAACGCGTCCCTGTCCCTTCCCATGCGCACGACCGTTGTCATCTGTCCGAACCTGGCCGTGAATTTAGCGCTGACAGCCGGAAGGCGCACCGGAGCCACCCACCCCCGGATGCTGGAATAATTGTGCATGGGCCTCGCGTTGGTCACGAGGCCGCATTTCACGGTAAAAGAGGAATTGGGAGGGACATTGAAATAAAGGGAATTGGGTTCCTTGTCTGTTTTGAAAACCGTCCCGTTGGAAGACGAGCAATTCGCCGGGAGCGGATAACACCTGACGGAAAAAGCGTCCGTCACGGCGGCCAACCCGGCGGCGTACAGGCGGTTGACGCCGGATTCATTGGTCGGCGCCCCCACAGCCAGCGGGACATTGATCCCGCCATTGGCGTTAATAGCC
>ERZ1026975.1043-NODE-1043-length-14394-cov-4.150847_pt1 | contig 14394 bp, 12 predicted proteins | sample MGYA00519561_ERZ1026975 | MGnify/ENA primary metagenome ERZ1026975 (study PRJEB26926, sample SAMN06164672) | human gut metagenome | biome: ENVO:00009003; feature: ENVO:2100002; material: ENVO:00002003 | host: Homo sapiens | place: USA | collected 2012 ... | reverse complement strand
AAATTTATGCAAGCCGTTCGATTAATGAAAGTTTTAGGTATTCCTGAAACGGACTATGTCGCTGCTTATTGTGTGGATAAGGATGCGGAAGAAGACTCACTTGAAAGAGTTGAAAGAATTTCTTATATTTCCAAGAACTTTGATTTGGCAGCATTAAAAAAGTTAGGAATTATACCGAAAGTGAAAATCGAGGAGTATGAGAAGTGTATTTGTGATTTTCTTGGCATAAATTCTATTTATGAATATGATGACACATCTTTAATGCCAACTCTCTTCAGTAAGTCAAAACGGAGGATGTTAGAAGAGAAAGAATCCAAAATGACCTCTTTTTGGTTAAAGTGTGCTATTCAGTCGTTTCTTAAAATTGGGAACCCGAATGATTTTGATAGGGATTTGCTTTTGCAATTACTCCGTCGGTCAGCGGAATTTACGAGAGACGAGAAGAATGGATATTATAGGTTTGTCCTTGTATTGTACCAAATAGGAATCACTGTACTGACGCAATCTTATACTACAGGAACAAATGCACATGGAGCTACTCTTATTTTAAATGATAAGCCTTGTATAATCATAACAGATATGGGTAAAAAATATCATAAATTATGGATTAGTTTACTCCATGAGCTTTATCATGTTGTTAATGATTTTGAAATAATAGAGACATTAAATTACCATTTTTCAACTCCTAATATGCCTGATTTGCTTTTGAATGAACAAAAGGCTGACCAATTTGCATTGGATATCCTGATTAATCCGGCTGTTCAAGAACGACTTAAGAGAGTTGTCTCATTTCCAATAAAGGTGAAATCTTTGGCTAATGAGTTACATATTTCACCATCTATTATCTATGGGGTGTATCTGGAATCTTTACCTAACGGTAGATTGAAAAGTCAACAATTTGCTAGGTTTAATAATGAAGAAATGTTGATTTCATCAGAAATAGCTACTAAGGATATACTGTTCGATCCTATATCTAAACGTTCATTGCAAGAAGCTATTGTTGATATGAAGTCAGCTTTAAATAGAAAAGCTATATAACTTAACATAAAAATTACTCTATATGGAATTATCAAAGAAATCATTAGACGATTTGATCAGCGTGGCCGATAAAATTATTGAAGCGAATAGAAGTACGGAAAAAGATCTATTTGGTGAAATTAAAAATCCAGAGGAAATCAAAAAAATATTAGGTATAGAAGAACAAGATCCGGAACAATCGTATAAATTATATTATGATAATATTCAAGGTTTTTTAGGAGAATTCTTGCCTAAAGGGGAAGATATAAGCAAGGTTATACGCAATTTGATTTGTACCTTGCTTACTCATAAGGAGTTATCAGGGTTAACTTATGGAATACGAGGTGGGGATTCCCGTATGTCAAAGACTGAAGATATGGAGAATATGATAGATGTATTATCTGAATGGTCGGAAACTCCAACGGATTACCTTAAGTTAGCTACAATCCTTTTGGATAAGTGTAAGATGTTAGGTTATGTTCCACAAGAAAGGGTACTGAACGATTACGTGCCGGCAAATGTCAACTCCTAATTTAGCTTTATAAAGAATATAAAGGCGGTGTCTTCACAAAGTTGGAGTTCACCGCCTTTTTATATCCGGGCGGTATCTAAATTCGGATACAATTAAATTTTCAAGATAATGAAACTTAGATGCATTGTATTAATAATGGTAGGTATCCTCTTCCTGTCCGGGTGCCGGACCAAGATACAGTCTGTCGCTATCGAGAGCCGTACTGACTCGATCTACATAGACAAACTAATACCTTACCCTATGCCTATAGATAGCGCCTCCATCCGTGCGTTAATGGAGTGTGATGAGAACGGCAAAGTGGTTCTCCGATGGCTTGATATAGCAAATACCAAAAATGTGCAGTTACAGTTTGTGATTGATAGTTTAGGCCAAGTAATCGCTGATATGAAAGTCAAGCCTGATACCTTGTATCTTCCATCTAAAGAAATATATGTTGACCGGAAGATTGATGTTCCGGTAGAGGTTGAGCGGAAACATACCAAATGGGAGCAATTTAAGATGGATGTCGGAGGGTGGGCTATCGGCGTCCTCTCTGGATTGTTATTACTTGGAATTGGTTATGTAATAGTTTGGTTGATAAAGAAACGTAGATGAACTATGCTTTATAACAGAGGCATTTGATTTTATGGGGTTATCAAAAAAGTCACTCATTCGTCCTTGGAAATTGAATATTTGAAATCAATCTCAGATAGGTATTCGAATAAAACAGAGTCAAAAATACTTTTTAGACAACTCCATCTTTATAATGGATGTAAGGATTTTTACTATGTTCTGTTTTGAATATGGCATAGAAATGGTATATTTGTTTTAATTTATTGTTTATATTATGAATACAGATGAAGTTTTATCAAAGTTGAAAGATATAGACCTTTCAAAATATCCATATTTTGAAATAAAAGAACTTATTCGTCAGATTGGAGAAATAGGTTTTGTTATTGTTACTTATCATCCAGGTAAACCTATTTTTAGAGTACGTCCGGGGGGTGGGTATATGAAGCGTGAATGTGTTTCATATAAGCCACAAGAATACAATAAAACTTGCCAAAGAGCAAGTACACCCAATAGGACAATGTTTTATGGAACGGTAGTTTCAGATGGGGAATGTATGGAGTATGCGAGAATTACAGGAGCAGCAGAGGCCTGTTCTTTATTAAGAGCTGGTGAAGAAAGTATAGGACAACAGCAAATTACTTTTTCCCGATGGAGAGTTTCTAAAGATATTAATTTAGTTGCAATTGTGTCAAACAAAGATTTTGCGACAAAGAACACTTTGTTAAAAGAGTTGAATTGTGCCTATGATAAATATTTGAATGAGTTTCCGGAGAAGAAAGATAGATTGAATAAAATCTCTACTTTTTTTGCAGAGGAATTCTCTCGGAAGAATATAGGACCTGATTATAATTATTTACTTTCTGCTATTTTTACGGAGGTTGTTGTTGAACAAGGATATGATGGTGTCGTATATCCTAGTGTTCAAGCGAGTGGATTAGCATTGAATGTAGCAATAAAACCTGAGACTGTGGATTCTTCTTTAAGATTAGATGTTGTTGGTGAGGGGAGAATATATAAAAATAGGACAACAACTTACATACGATCAGAAACTTCATGTATAGTTGAAAATGAAAAAGCAGATTTTGAATACAAACCTGTAAAAACTGAAATAACAATTGAAGATTGTCTACAAAGAGTGAATGTTAATAGTATTGAAGAATTACCTGAGATAAAGTAATGTAATCGAGTAAAATAGAGGGGTAGAAGAAGCCCCCAGCCGTTAGTAAAACCTCTAACCTTCCTACTAACGCAAACATGCGAGCAAATCGTATGGCCGGGGCTGAAAACCCTCTTCCATGCTTTACTCGCATTTTGCTTTTTAGGGAAAGTTAGAGGTTGTTCTTTTTACAACAGCAACCTCCCATCCTTCTTATCCATCACCGCATTGAAAACACTTTTATAGGTCTCATACAACTCCTTCCGGCTTTCCGGCCCCGGCCAGTCGGCGAAAGACTCTCCTGCAAAAAATTTCCAAGCGAAGATCCGTTTGGCTTTTTCGGACAACCCTAACAGGTCGACCTAATTTATTTTAGACTATCCCATTTGAATAAGGATAACAACTTCCTGTTGGCCTCCCAAAGTACACTGTAATCCCGTTCGATATACACACGAGCCAACTTCAATGTGGAATCGGTATGGTTAAGCATCTCATCTACCCTTGCAATATCAATGCCCGCTTTATTAGCGGCTAACGTTGCCATTGTATGCCGGGCATAATAATAATTCAGATCCGGAACTCCTATTATTTCTCCTATCTCATCTAGTCCTTTATTTATTGATTTATTGAAATTCTCTGAACTTCTATACCGCTTATGAAAAATAAAGACTTTCTCTCCAGATGGGTCGGAGTATTTCTCAAACAGTTTTTTTATTTCCGGTTCAATCCGGACTTTCATTTCTGCCTTATCTTCACGCCTAGTACGTGTCTTAGTCCTTTGATAGGAAATAATTCCGTTTTCGACGGTAGGAGCATTATAGAAATCGGCACTATTCATGCCCATCATCGCAAATGATAGGATAAAAATGTCTTTCGCTAAATTGAAAACAGGCTGACCTCCATTGCGAGCATTTTGTTTATACGGAAGATCTATTATTTGCTGTACTTGGTCTATAGACAATGTTCGATGCTCACTTTGGGGAACTGGTGCGATTTTGTATTTTGAGAACGGGGAAAATGGGATGCGTATGATTCCTCTATCCTCGTCGTTATATTCATTTTTAGCGAGGTTGTGTAATGTTTTGATTTGTGATGTGTAAAGGGATATGACCCGTTTGCCTTTAGGCTTATCAGTTGGTTTTGATCCACCATCGCGGCATCCTTTAAAAGAAGGTTCATTTTTTAGGAACTTCTCAAACGCTCTCATAAAAGATGCTGTAATGAGGTTTATGTCGAGCTCTTCTTTTCCGATGAACCTGACAAGCGCATTTATGGCTATCCGATAGTTCTTTGCCGTACCTAGTCTTCCGTCCTGCTCGAGATCATCCGCTATTTTTCGTCCATAGGAAATGAAATTCAGGCTGAAATTCTCTTCCTCTGTAGTCAAGTACTCCACAATTCGATCAACCTCCCAGTGCTCTGCTTCAACACCTGCGGATGTCAATTTTTTCTTAAATCCTAATATCATCTCTTCCATTAGGTCGATTACGGCTTGATTCTTGATCTTGATTTTTTCTTTTCCGTTGTCTTTCTTTTTTATAATATCTGAAACTGACACATTGTGGCTGGTCTTGATGTATTTGGACTTGCCTTTCTGTGTTATACGGATTTTTACGTTATATGTACCATCCTCTTTCCGTTGATGCGGGAGTACTAAAAATTTGAATGTAGCCATAATCGTGCACTGTAAAACATTTGTAAAAAAAATAGTACACAAAAGTACGTCAAAAAGATATTTTATATGTACGTGTTTGGATTATTTAATTAGTAGGATAATATGATATGTGTGGTTAATTGCTTGATTATTAATAAAATGTTAGTGCTTTGACCTCGAGGAAAGGCAGTGCATTAGCTAATAATTGAACAATAACTTTTACTTTTCATAGGTTGTGTATATTCTGTCTTATGTACGCGAATGTATAAAAAAAGCGGAGACCGAAGGGCCTCCGCTTTATATTTTATTTTAAGAAATCAACTAGACTTGCCGGAAGATAGAATGTGTTATTTTTATCGACATAAACGACGACAGAGTTTAACCGTATCTCATCTTGGCCTTTCTTCCCGGACTTCACGATGTTGGAGAACGGGGTGATCGTTAGCTGTTTTTTCTTATCTTTCTTGTTCTTAACGATCAAGGTTGGAGAACCTTTCTCGTCGGCGGCAGGGACGATCTCGCAAGTGTAATCCTCGAATACGTCCGTGTGGCGTGCGAAGTTCTTGCTTGTAAGATCTTCCAAGTTTCCGTGTGTCAATCCGAACAAATTGCATAAGTACTCATTCAGCTCGATGTTCGTATTCATACCTAGGGGTAAGGTTCCTTGCGGATGGTAAGCGGCTAGGAATACTTCCTCGCCCGTATGACCGCCGGTCGTGAAACCGAAGCAAGTGCGGGAAGTGATGATATGCGCCATCAATCCGGTTAACGAGCCACTGTACATGGAGGAATTATCTTCCGGTTTGCGTTGGTCTTCTGGTATCGGGCTGTTCTTGTAGTCCTTGCAATTGTTCAACGCGTTCATCTCTTCCGGAGTCAGCTCGAAGCCGGCGTAGGTGCGGAATACGTTTTGCACTTCTGAGTTAGGAACGCTGTTTACCTTGTTGGCGAAACCCTCGGCTGTCAATTTATACAGGGAGAATTGGTGGAACAATTGGTCTTTCGTCAATTTATCGTAACCTTTACAATCTTTTCTACCTAAGCTGATACCGCTGTTTCCGTGGTCGGGTACGATGACAACGGCAGTCTCGCCATTATTGCGTGCGAACTCCAATGCGGCACCGCAGGCACGATCGAATGCCAAGAAATCGGTAGCCATACCTACCGGGTCATTTCCATGAGCGGCCCAGTCTACCTTACTGCCTTCTACCATTAAGAAGAAGCCATTCGGGTTCTTGGATAATTTGTCGATCGCCTTACGAGTCATTTCCTCGATAGAAGGTTGCTCTTCCGGATTGCGGTCGATATCGTAAGCCATTTCCTTGTTGCCATATAAAGCCCACATCTTCTGATTATTATCGGCACGCATACCTTTCAGGTCGTTTCTATATACGCCGTATCCGTTCGCCAATAGATAATCTTCCATATCCTTTGTAAGGATAGAAACTCCACCACCGATAACGACATCGATATCATTATGAACCATCTGCGGAGCGATCCAGTCGTATTTACCACGGTTGTAGCTATGAGCGGAGCAGTCCGCCGGGGTAGCGTGCGGGAATTCGCAAGTGAAAACCAATCCCGTGGCTTTGCCCTGCAACATCTTTCCAGCCTCCAATACGGTGGTAAGCGGTTGGAAGGCACGGGCCGGGTCGGTCGGGTAGATATCGTTATCACCGTCGTTCTCCGGGTAAGTGGATACATAACCCGTACGGCTCGGTTGTCCGGTCATGTAGCATGATGTAGTAGGAGCGGAGTCGCCGATAGGGGCGTTAGAAGAATGCGTACGCACCGTTCCGCACAAATACGGGTCGATGTTCAATTTCGGTTTGCTGGGATCTTGGTACCATTGCAACCAACGGGCGATAGAGATAGTCGCCAATGAGGTTCCGTCCGGGATTAAGAGAATCACGTTCTTGACAGGCTTCACGTTCTCCTTTTCCACGGCATTGGCCGGCATGATGATAATAGCCAGCAAAAGCAGAAAAGCTAATGTTTTTTTCATGTGCTTTAATTTAATAATGTATAACAAATTCTTCTATTAAATCCTAATTTCCAAGTGGGATGATCTCCTCGTTGAACCGTGTCAACTTCTCCACGCCCGTCTCCGTTACAAGGAAACTGTTCTCGATACCCACGGCACCGACACCCGGGATCACGAATTTGGGCTCCAAGGCGAACACCATATTCGGTAAAAGCTCCTCTTTCGAGCGAGGGGTAAGCACAGGTAGCTCATTGATCTGTATACCGATGCCATGTCCTACGAATTTAGCCTGTTGCTCGGTTCCCATAAAGTTAGCCGAAAGACCTTCTTTCTTAGCGATATTCGCCGCTATATTATATAAATCCGAACAAGCGGTTCCCGGGCGGGTAGCGTTTTCCACCTCCTGCTGTATCGTAAGGGCCACTTGATGCGCCCGATAAGCTTCCTCCGTCAGGCGGCCTACGGAGAAGACACGGGTCATGTCCGTCATATAAGCCGTATAATTGCCGGCCATATCCACCATGATAGCGGTACCTTCTTTTAATAAAGTACCGTTAGCGCCCAGCGGACAAGAAGCGTCTATGCCGCCTCCACCCAAAGCGAAATCAAAAGGGGATGGGGTCTCGGCGTTTTCCCCGGCGAGAATACTGCCCATATAGATATCCATATTGGCTCCGAAAGCACGGAAAAGACCGATCGAGCCGTTCTTGCGCATACGTTTCTCGATCTCGTACTGAAACTCCAAGTCTGTCATACCGGGACGGAAACATTCCGGGATCTCGCTATAAGTAGCCTCATGCTTGCGGGCGGCGATACGGAATTGCCCGATCTCCCAAGGGGTTTTTACCCGGCGAAGGTTTCGCATGAAAGCGGTGGCGTTACCGGCCTCCTCCGGTTGGAATACCTTTTGTAAACGGATATATTCATTATAAGTTAACTCATCTGCCTCTAATAAGAGTCTTTTCGGCATCTTAATTCCTCGTTCCGCAAATAAGGTTGGGATGTCTTCCGGCTTACGGATGTATTCCACTTGATGTCCTGAAAGCCCGTTCGGTCGCTTGATCAGGAACCACGGCTCACCGTCTACCGGCAAATAAAAATAACCACTATAGATTTGTCCTGTCGTATAATAAAGATTTACATCTACGGTAAGCAAACAGGCATCCATACCCATCTTTGCCATACCATCTCTCATCCGATCCCATTTTATCTTTAGGTCGTTCTTCAATTCTTCTGAAATCATCTTCCTTTGTATTACTTTTATTTTGTACCGGGCATCAAAGGTAACAAGAATTTACGAGATTTAAGTGGATTTGAGGTGAATAAAGTATTACAAACGCATATATGCGAATATACGGTTGAATAGGGAAATCTTCTTATGAATAAAGATAATCGTATCTGTATCTATTCCTTGATTCTCGTCGTGAATCCTATAAACCACGGCGTGGTCTTTACAGATCATGGCGTGGTTTACAAAGACCACGCCGTGGTTTGTAGAATAGAAGTAGATCCGATATAGAATATATAAGTATTCAGCTGATTATTCTTGCGGAACAGATAGGGTATTCGATACTATTGGACCGGGATCTTGATAACCACCTTCCGGATATTCCCTTGGCCAATACCCGGGGCGTGCCCGTCTTCCGGGAAATAAATGGCGAATTGTCCGGGATAGATTTTCGTATAGGCGGTAGGTTTGTCGATATAAAAGGCGATATCTTGCTCCTCGTTGTATGGAACGGACTCCTCTAGTAATTGATCTCCCGGTTTCCACCCGATTTTCTCTACGCCCAATAAGGGGAATTGGATATCGATAAATTTCTTGTGGGTCTCGATGGCCGCTTCCGACTTCTCCTTTCCGAAGAGGCTGGCGATGCTAACCGTGAAACCAGCGTCCGCTATATCGTATTTACCATCTTCCATTTTTGAAAAATCAGTAGACTTAACATAGTCAAAAGCCTGCTTAAACAGCGGATGGATACATTCGATCCGCTTAGAGTTCTCAAGTGAGTCTAGAATCATATTGTTATTAAGTTTTAGTAATTGGTTTGAAAATCCTTACAAATGTCGGGTATTTCCCTGTTAAATAATAGTCATATTTCTCAAATAAATCTATTAAGTTCCTAGGTTTCTTAACGTACGTAAATACTGTTTCGTAAAGTTTGCAATCTGGTTGCAATCATATTTATCGTATCTTTGTTATTCATTTATATATAACTAAACAGGTGATACGATCTATGAAAGATTTGGAGACAATTATATTACCGGTTCTCGAGATGAGTTGCGCTGTATGTGCCAATAACGTAGAGAATACGGTGAAGGGACTTCCCGGCGTGGAAGAGGCATCGGTGAATTTCGCGGCGAATACGCTTTCCGTCAAATACCATCCATCCTTGATTACTCCTCAGAAAATGAGAGAGGCCGTGCAGGAGGCCGGATACGATTTGGTCGTGGAGGTAGAGGATCCGACGGCGGTACAGGAAGAGATGGCACGAGAGCATTACCGGAAGCTACGCCGGAATACGATCGGGGCGTGGGTACTTTCCATTCCGCTGGCCCTGCTGGGAATGGTGTTTATGCATACGCCCGGCGGTAACTGGATCATGATGGCGCTGGCCTTGGTGATTATGATCGTGTTCGGGCGGTCGTTCTACGTGAACGGCGTGCGCCATGCGTTGCACGGTAGCGCCAATATGGATACATTGGTGGCGTTGAGTACCTCGATCGCTTTCCTGTTCAGTTTCTTCAATACCGTATACCCGCAGTTCTGGTATGAGAAAGGATTGGAGCCGCATGTTTATTATGAGGCATCCGGCGTGATCATAGCGTTCGTCTTGTTGGGTAAACTTCTGGAGGAGCGGGCGAAGAACAGCACTTCTTCCGCTATCAAGAGCTTGATGGGATTGCAGCCTAAAACTGCCCGTCGTGTGCGAGATGGTCAGGAGGAAGAGGTCTCTATCTCGTTCTTGCGGGTGGGAGATCTTGTCAGTGTCCGTCCCGGTGAGAAGATCCCGGTGGACGGCACGGTGTCTCAAGGTTCCTCTTCCGTGGATGAGAGCATGTTGAGTGGCGAGCCGATTCCTGTCGTGAAATCACAAGGCGACCGGGTCTTGGCCGGGACGATCAACCAAAAGGGCGCTTTCTTGATGGAGGCGACCGGGGTGGGGAGCGCTACCGTATTATCGCAAATCGTACAGATGGTACAAGCTGCTCAAGGAAGTAAGGCGCCCGTGCAGCGTATCGTTGATAAAATAAGTGGTATATTTGTACCGATCGTTGTCGGATTGGCGATACTTACTTTTATCGTCTGGCTGGTAGTAGGAGGAAGCGGGTACTTCTCGTACGCTCTCTTATCGGCGGTATCGGTATTGGTGATCGCTTGCCCTTGTGCGTTGGGACTTGCTACGCCAACTGCCTTGATGGTCGGGATGGGTAAAGGCGCCGAGCATCATATATTGATCAAAGACGCTTTTGCCTTGGAAAACCTTTGTAAGGTGGATACCGTCGTGCTGGATAAGACCGGGACCTTGACCGAGGGCGTGCCCGAGGTGACAGACTCTTTCTGGATATCGGAGGCGAGCCGGGATATGCTGGATATCCTTTATACCGCCGAGATGAAGTCTGAGCATCCTTTGGCGTCCGCTATCCTCTCATGGTTGAAAGGAACGGAGGCCGCGGAGATCGACGCTGATAGTTTCGAGAGCGTAACGGGGCGTGGTATCCAAATGCAGGTACATGGCGTGACGTATTGGGTAGGAAGCAAAGGCTTTTTGGAAACCTTCAAGGCGATGGTTCCGCCCGAGGCTGGGCGGGAAATCATCCGGTGGGAAGAGGATGGCAAGAGTATCGTTTATTACGGTTGGGAAGCGGAATTGCTTGCGGTCATGGCTATTTCGGATCGGTTGAAACCTACGTCGGGAGAGGCGGTAGAGGCCTTGAAAGAAATGGGTATCGAGGTTCATTTATTGACCGGCGATGGGAAACGGACCGCCGAGACCGTTGCGGCCATGCTGGATATCCGTCATTATAAGGCGGATGTCTTGCCGAGCGATAAGGAGGAGTATATCCGTTCCTTGCAAGCCGCCGGAAGGAAAGTGGCTATGGTGGGGGATGGTATCAACGACTCGCAAGCCTTGGCCCGTGCGGATGTGAGCATTGCGATGGGTAAGGGAACGGATATCGCCATGGATGTGGCGATGGTCACGTTGATTACTTCGGATTTGATGTTATTGCCGGATGCGATCCGCTTGTCGAAACGTACGGTTCGCTCGATCCACCAGAATTTATTCTGGGCATTTATCTATAACTTGATCGGAATCCCATTGGCGGCGGGGGTCTTATTCCCGGTGAACGGATTGTTACTGAACCCGATGTTGGCGAGTGCCGCGATGGCTTTCAGTTCCGTGTCGGTGGTATTAAATAGCTTACGGTTGAAATGGAGTAAACTTTAAATAATAAGTAGAGATATGGCAACATTAAAATTTAAGACAAACGCTAAATGTGGCGGATGCGTGGCGGCTATCGGCGCTAAATTGAATAAATTAGTAAAAGAGGACGCATGGTCGATCGACTTGAAATCCCCGGATAAAACATTGACTATAACAACCGATCTTCCGGCGGAGACAATTCTTTCCGCCGTATCGGAGGCCGGTTTCAAGGCTAGCGCCTTGTAGTCGTAGCGATCGGATGGATGAGAAAACAAAGACAGACTCATGGTGAGGAAGTAGCGAATGTGCTTACGCATGGTGCGGGCATGTTGTTCGGCTTAACGGCGATTGTCGTCTTGATGATCGCCGGGATTCGTACAGGTGATCCGTGGGTGATCGGTAGTTTCGCCGTTTATGCGTTGTGCATGACTTCCTCGTATGTGACCTCTACCTTTTACCACGCCGCTTCCGATCCCAAGCGGAAATGCCAGTTGCGCCGTTGGGATCATAGCGCTATTTATTTGCATATCGCGGGTACTTATACGCCATTTACCTTGGTGGCTCTCCGCGACGAGGGTTTCTGGGGCTGGGGATTATTTATTACGGTTTGGCTGGCAGCGGTTATCGGCGTATGGTTTAGCTTCCGTCGGATGAAGAAAAAGGATAATCTGAAAACGGTTTGTTATCTGCTGATGAGCTGGGTGGTGATTATCGCTTTCAAACCATTGATCGATGTTTTCCAGCGTACGGATTCGATGTATGTCTTATATTGGTTGATCGGAGGAGGCTTGTTCTATTCCTTAGGAACGATTTTTTTCTTTCTGGATAAATATAAATATATGCATTCCGCATGGCATTTATTCGTTCTCGGGGGAACGGTTTGCCATTTTATAGCGATCTATAATTTGGTGTAAGGAAAAATAAAGAAGCCGGAACTGTGTTTAGCGGTTCCGGCTTCTTTTATTCTTGTTCTTCCGGATGTTGTTTCTTGTATTTATAATCCGCTAAAATCAACCCCATTGAAAAGCAAGGAAGGGATTCGCCAGCTGGAGGATAGGCGGGGGTCGTTTCCGACTTCCGCTAGGTTACTCCATAGGGAGAGCATATTACCCGTGGCGTTCATCTCGGAGATCGGTTGGGATAGCTTGCCTCTCTCGATCAAGAAACCTTCCACACCATACGAGAAATCGCCGGTCGTGCTATTGCAGTTTCCACCGTTGAAGCCGGTCACCAATATACCTTTGTCGATAGAGGCGATCAATCCGTCCAGATCCTTATCACCATTCCGCATGGTAAGAATCGAGGGAGAGCCGATCGTTTGTTCCATGCCCATCTTGTTGGCGGAATACGTATCGATATAATACGTTTTCAATATACCCTGCTCGAATACCGGAAGACGTTTCGTGGCAACACCTTCGCTATCGAAATAACGTGCGCCGGAAGCCTTTACCAAATGAGGCTCATCTATCAAGGTCATCTTGTCGCTCGCTACCTTTTGGTCGATCTTATCCAACAAGAAAGAGTTCTTTTGCTGGATGGAGGAACCATAAATGGCTCCGATTACTGGAGAAAGCAGACGACTGGAGTTCATGTTATCCACGATCATGGTATATTTACCGGACGCCACTTTCCGCTGTCCCAGTTTTCGAAGCACCCGTTCCAGCGCTTTCGTACCGATACCGGTCTTCACCAGCTCGTCATAATACAAGGAAGAGTCGTACCAATAAGACTCGGGACGGGCGTCACCCTCCCCACGGATGCTGACACTCCCCACCAAGCCATAAGAGGAACCAGAAGCCTCGCCTTCGAAACCGTTGCTGGCTACCATGTACTTAAAGTCCTTCTCGTCGCTGTAGGAAGCGTTGGCGGAGATGATCCGGTCGTCTTTGCCCATGATTTCCTCACAGACGCTCATGGCCAACGCTACCTTGTCGTCCGGTTGCACGGAGTCGAAATTCGGGTCGACCAATCGCAAGTCCGCCGCCCCACCTTTATAATACAAGGAAGCGTCCGGCAGCGTGCGAGCCTTGTCCTCGGCGAGGAAACGAGTGGCGGAGATACCATCCTTGATGAACTTCTCCAGCTCTTTCTTATCCAAGCGATTGGTAGAGTAGGAGCCGTAACGGCCGTCCACGAACAAATGAACCACCATGCTGTTCTCGGACGCCTGTTGCAGACGGTCTATTTTCATATCCCGTATCTCAAACGAACTGCTGGAACCATTGTAAAGCGTGACACGTGAAGACTGACAACCATTCTTCAAGGCATATTCCATGGCCCATTGAGCCAATTTCTTATTTTCGTTTGTTATCATATTAGTTTTCTCCTCCTACTGTAAGTTTGCTGACTAAGGCCGACGGCATACCGCAGGTTACCGGGCAAGACTGTCCATCCTTACCGCAGGTCCATGTGCCGTTATCCATTTTATAATTATTACCCACCATCGTGATATCCGCCAACGCTTTCGGGCCGTTACCGATGATATTGATATCTTTGATCGGCTGTGTCAGTTTACCATTTTCGATTAGATAACCGTCTTTCACGAAGAAGGTGAAGTCGCCCGCACCGATCTGTACTTGCCCGTTGGTGAAGCTAGAGGCATAGATACCTTTCTTCACCGTCGAGATCATTTCTTCTTCCGTCACGTTTCCGGCTTCCATATAGGTAGCGCGCATACGCGGGATCGGCATCTGGCGGAATGATTCACGGCGACCGTTCCCCGTTGAAGGTATACCGTAATGTTTGGCACTGATACGGTCGTGCAGGTAGCTGGTCAGAATGCCTTCTTTCACGATATAAGTCTTTTGCCCGGCGATACCTTCGTCATCGATATTGACAGAACCGCGGTTGAAAGGAATCGTACCGTCGTCCACCACATTGATATGCTCGTTACAAACCTTTTTGTTCAGCTGGTCGGAGAAGATCGATGTATTCTTGCGATTGAAGTCAGCTTCGAAAGCATGGCCGATTGCTTCGTGCAACAAGATGCCGGAACCTCCTGCACCCATTACGACCGGCATTTCGCCTCCTTTAGGCCTGTCTCTTATACACATCTGACGCTGCCGACGATAA
>ERZ1026975.1032-NODE-1032-length-14548-cov-5.306631_pt1 | contig 14548 bp, 13 predicted proteins | sample MGYA00519561_ERZ1026975 | MGnify/ENA primary metagenome ERZ1026975 (study PRJEB26926, sample SAMN06164672) | human gut metagenome | biome: ENVO:00009003; feature: ENVO:2100002; material: ENVO:00002003 | host: Homo sapiens | place: USA | collected 2012 ... | reverse complement strand
ATCGTCGGCAGCGTCAGATGTGTATAAGAGACAGCTTGAGACCATGGCCGGCAAAGGCAGCGAGGTCGGCGGCCGCTTCGAGCAGCTGCGCGCCATCATCGACCGCGTGGAGCTGCAAGCGCACATCGGCGTCTGCCTCGACACGTGCCACGTCTGGGACGCGGGGTATGACATTGCCGGCGACCTCGATGGCGTGCTCGCGGAGTTTGACCGCGTGATCGGGCTCAAGCGTCTGTACGCCGTGCATCTCAACAACAGCCTCAATCCCTGCGGCAGTCACAAGGACCGGCACGCAAAGCTGCTCGACGGCTGCATCCCGCCGGAGGCGCTCGTGCGCGTCACCCGCCACCCGGCGCTGGCGGGGCTGCCGTTCATCCTCGAGACGCCGAACGATGACGCCGGGTACGCGCAGGAGATCGCATGGCTGCGCGCGGCGCAAAATTAACGGGATCTTTGCCTCCACTGTCCTGATTATCGGACTTTGCATGTGCTATGCTGTGATAAAAGGGAGAAAACAGAAACACAACATGGACATGGGAGGAGAAGAATCATGACTCTGCGAACGTACATTGACCACGCGATCCGCGACGGCGCTGCCTTTGACGCCGTCATCTGCGGCTGCGACGTGCAGCAGACCTTCTGCTGGCAGCCGGACATGTGCATCACGGACGCCTGCGAGGCGGAGTACCGCCCGCTGCTCGACGCGGAGATCCGCATCCTGGCCGCCGCGCCTGGCGAGCGGTTTTCCATCATCGAGATCTGCACGGACAAGCTCTTTCTCGGCGATGCCTTTTCGCAGTGCGCAGCGGGCTACTGCAGCCCGCGCGAGTACCGGCGACTGTTTCGCGCCGGATAAAATAAGCAGCGCCCGCCCCGGAGTTAAGGCTTCGGGGCGGGCGTTTCTTTTGCCGCGCCTCCCATTCCATGCAAGCAACTAGAAAGCAGCGGGGGCGCTCGAGGGGGTAAGGCCCGCCTCGAATCGGATCGTGCGGTTTTCTCCGGCGTGCGCCGGAGAAAGCTTCTGCCGCGCAGCGTATTCCGCACAAGGAAATATCCACAGAGCAGCGGGGGTGCTCGAGGGGGCAAGGCCCGCCTCGAATTGGATTCTGCGGTTTTCTCCGGCATTCGCCGGACAAAGTTTCTGCCGCGCGGCGTATTCCGCACAAGGAAACATCCACAGAGCAGCGGGGGGTGCTCGAGGGGGCAAGGCCCGCCTCGAATTGAATTCTGCGGTTTTCTCCGGCATTCGCCGGAGAAACCCGCCCCGGAGCCGTTGGCTCCGGGGCGGCCCCGCAGTTACGGGAATGGGGGATGCAGCACGCACATGACAGCGCGGCGTTAAGCGAGAGAATACTGGCTGACGAACCGCCACAGGAGCGCCGCGCACTCGGCGCGCGTCGCCGTACCCTTCGGGTCGAGACGGTTGCCGTCCTTGCCGTAGAGAATGCCGTTTTCCACGGCCCAGGCAAGCGCCGCGCGGGCATATTCGCTGACAGCGCCCGCATCGACAAAGCCGCTCAGAGCGTCCTCCGGCTGCGTTTCATCCGCAGCGCCCGCAAGGCAGGCATAGCGGTAAAGGATGGCGGCCAGATCCTGCCGGCTGATCGCCTGCGTGGGGCAAAACGTATCGGCGCTGCAGCCGCTGACTACGCCGGCATGATAGGCCCAGAGGACGGACTGCGTATAGTATACATCGGCCGGAACATCGCGGAAGGGCATGTCCGCGCCCGCCGCAGCCGGTTCCCCGGCGATGCGGTGCACGATGGCCGCGACCATGGCGCGGTCCACCGGCAGATTGGGCGCAAAGCGCGTATCCGTCACGCCGACCATAAGGCCGCGGTAGTAGCAGGCCGCCACGTCCATGTAGTACCACGCGCCCTCCGGCACATCTTCAAACGACAGCGCCGTGTCCGGAAGCACGGAGAGGATACGGTCGGCAATGTAGCGGTGGCCTGCCGCCGTGGGGTGCACGGCCGGGAGATATGCCGTCCAGAAATCGTCCTGCGTGAACGCCAGCTCGCCGCACTCGACATCCGGCACATCGCAGTAGATGTACTGCCCGGCGTAGGCGGAGCCGGTCTTCATCCAGGCGTTCATCTTGTCCATGATCGGCTGCAGGAGCTTGCCGGTCTTGATGACGCTGCCGACCGTGAGAGAGGTATTGGCAAACGCATTGTGCATGCCGACCGCGACGAGCGTCACGTCCGGGTTCAGGCGGTAGATGTTCTTGACGATCGCGTCCCAGTTTTCGGTGAACTGCTGGTAGGCGATGTTCATGTAGTGTGCCAGCGACGCAAGGAGCTTCGCGCCCTGACCGATGGACTCGGCGTAGCCGATGAGCTTGAGCAGCGCCGTGCCGAAGTCGCCGGTCTTCTGCAGCTCGGCCTTGATGGCATCGAGAATGGCCTTGTCCACGCCGTCGGTGTTGTACATCTCGCGCATGGCCTGACCAAGCGGGTTGCCGAGGATATCGTTCGAGCCGATGTTGACCGTGATGAGGTCGGCCTCCTCCACGGCCTGAATGTACATGTCGCGGCGGGACTCCAGATCATCGTACTGCACGTAGCCTGCGCAGTTATCGGCATATTCCCAGTCGGTGATCTCCCAGTCGGGGTCGAGCAGATGGCGCATCTCGTGGCTGCGGAAGCCGCCCCAGCCGCGGGCGTTGAGCTTGGCGCCGAGGTCACCGGCGACCATGGAATGGTACGCGCCCGGCGTCACGGTGCACGGCTGGTCCTGATAGCCCTCGGCAGCGTAGCCGGCGGCGTTGCTGTCGCCGAGGCAGGTGTAAACGCGGTACTTGGCATAGCGCGCAGGGACGGTGTCCGCCGCCAGCGCCGGCAGGCACAGCAGGCTCGCCGCAAGCACGAGCGCGAGCAGCAGGGCGATGGGTTTTCTGACGTGTTTCATATCGTTTCTCCTTCCTGTTTGTCAGGCACAGTGTTCTCGTTCGTAGTCGTCCTCCAGCCGGCGGTAGTCGATCTTGCCGACGGCCGTGTGCGGCAGCTCCGGCACGAAGGCCAGGTCATACAGCCGGTCCTTGAGCGGGAGCCGTGCGTTGCACAGCGCCAGGATCTCGTCCCGGACGGCCTGGAACCGCTCGTGCGGGATCGTGTCTCTGAGCTTCACAAACGCCATGGGCAGCTTGCCCTGCGCCCGCTCCCGGTCGCGCACGGCGACGACCGCGCACGCCTCCACCTTGCCGCAGCTGCCGATGATGCCCTCGAGCTGCGTCGGGAACACCTTGTGCCCGTCGTGGCGGATGATGATGCGCTTCATGCGGCCCTTGATGTAAACGAAGCCGTCCGCATCCATGCAGCCGAGGTCGCCGCTGTGGATCCAGACCGTGCCGTCCGGGTGGCGGCGCATGACGCGGGCCGTCTCCTCGGGGTTGTTGAGATAGCCGAGCATCATCGTCGGGCCGGTGATGCAGATCTCGCCCATCTCGTCGTAGCCCAGCTCCTCGAACGAATCCGGCCGGAACACGGCCACGGTGGTTTTCAGCAGCGGGATGCCGACCGAGCCGTTTTTGTGCACATTATTGAAGTTGCAGCAGGCGGCGGCGCTGACCTCGCTCATGCCGTAACCCTGCGAGAGCGGATAGCGGCAGCCGCGGCTGTGCAGGAAGCCGTTGAGCTTGTCCTCCAGCCCGGCGTTCATCGTGTCGCCGCCGGAACCGGCCGTCTCGAAAAACGACAGATCCATCTTTCGGATCCGCGCGTCGTTCATCAGCCGCTCGTAGTGCGACGGGACGGCCAGCGTGTGCGTCGGGCGGTAGCGCCGGACCATGTCCGCAAATTTTTCCGGGTCGAACAGCGGGATGAGCACAACCTCCAGCCCGAGCGAAAAGGGCACGTGCAGGCTGCACACGACGCCGTAGGATGCAAACGGCGGGATGATATCAAGAAAGCGGTTGTCGCGGCTGTAATTGACGCCCGAGAGGCCGAAGTTCACGCTCATGGCGTTCATGCCGTCGTTCGTGAGCATGACGCCCTTGGGCACGCCGGTCGTGCCGCCGGTGTGGTTGATGACGGCGAGCATGTTCTCCCGGTACGGCACGGGCCGGGCATCCGTCCCCGCGCCCGCGCGCAGGAAATCGTCCCAGTAGACGATGCGCTTGTCCGCCGGCAGACTTACCGCGCCGTCCTTGAGCCGCTTGAGCAGCCGCACCATCGGCGGCAGCGACCGCTCCGCCGTCTGGACGATGATCGTGTCCACGTCCAGCTCCGGCAGCATGTCCAGATTCTTTTCCAAGATCGCGTCGAGGATCACCAGCACGCGCGAACCGGTCTCGGCCACGAAATTGCAGATGCCCTCGCTGCTCGCGCGCGGGTCGATCATGTTCGACACGCCGCCGATCTTATTGAGCCCGTAGAGCGAATAGACCGTCTCCGGGATCGCCAGCGAGCAGCACGTCACGATCTCGCCCGGCTGCACGCCGAGCGCCTGATAGGCGTCCGCCGTGCGGTCGATCTCGCGCAGCGCACGGCCGAACGGAATGCGGTTGCCGTAATAGTTGAGCGCGGCATTGTCCGGATACGCGCCGTTTTACGCCACGAGATAGCCGTAGAGCGTGTCCTGCGGCAGCGGCGCGGCCACGGCCTCCGGGCTGAAGTATTTCAGCCACGGTTTTGCCTCGGATGGGCGCGGTTTTTCCTGCATGTCATAAGAAAGCGCATACATACCTGATACCCCCTGTCTGGAGCCATGCTCCGATGAATGTGCAGCGGCATGCCCGAAAGCCCCGCCGCGAGTTTTTTGAACAGAAGCTCGCGATGTGCCCGCTTCTGAACAGAACTTCTTTTCCCTGTATTGCGTTTCCATGGAAAAAATATTGCAGGCAATTTGAAAAAAATTTTAAACGCGGGAAAACAAGACCTTAAAATTTCCATTCTCCGCAGTTTCGTGCAATATTTTGCCGCCGGATTTGCAATATGGTATGCGGGTGTGTTATGCTGGTGACAGATAGGCCTACCTTGCGAAAAAAGAGGTCCCCACTATGAGCAATACCACCTATCCGGCGGTCAGCGAGCAGCTGCTTGCGCGCATCGCCGCCGGAGACAAAGCCGCGCTTGCCGAGCTGTATGCGCAGGCGAAAAATCCCGTCTACTGCTTTGCCCTGTCCATCCTGCGCGACAGCTTTGCCGCCGAGGACGTGATGCAGGAGACGTTCCTGCAGGTGTGGAAGAGCGCGCCCACCTACCGCCCCGGCGGCAAAAACGCGCTGACATGGATCCTGGGCATCACAAAATACACCGCGCTCGCCCGCCTGCGCGAGGGGCAGCGCGCCGGCGTCCCGCTCGAGGACGCCGCGGATCAGACCGATCCCCGCGACGCGTTCCGGGACTGCGAAAACCGGATCGTGACGCAGGCCATGCTCGCGCAGCTTGCGCAGGACGAGCGCGAGATCGTCGTTTTGCACGTCGTCACGGGACTCAAGCACCGCGAGATCGCGGAGCTGCTGGAAATGCCGCTGCCGACGGTACTGAGCAAGTACCGCCGCAGCCTGAAAAAGCTGGAAAGGCTGGTGAGAGAGCCATCATGAAACCGGAAGAGATCAAAACACGTCTGCGCGATGAAATGGCCGACCTCGCGCCCGACCGGCTGGAGGATCTGCTGGCCGCCTGCGATGCGCAGCCGCAGGAGCACGCACCGCAGCCGGCGCCCCGCCGCCCGGTGTGGAAGCCGCTTGCCGCAGCTGCCGTGTTCGTGCTGCTGCTCGGCGGCATTTTCGGCTACCGCGCGCTCGATCAAAGCGTCTGCACCGTCATTGTCGACATCAACCCCAGCGTCACGCTGACGGTCAACCGCCTCGGCCGCGTCAAGGCCGTGAACACCGGCAACACGGACGCCGCCGCCCTGCTCGCGGACACCGATCTGCAGGGGGAACGCACGCAGGACGCGCTCGGCACGCTCACGGATGCGCTCGCGGACGCAGACTATCTCACAGACGCAGACAACACGCTGCTCGTGACGGTCGAGGACGCTTCCGCCGCGCGGGCGCAAAAGCTCGGCAAGGCCGTCTATGACGCGGCGCAGGCGTCCGCGCAGCAGCGGCAGTTTTCCGCCGCCGTGCTCTGCCAGCAGGCAGCGGACACAGATCAGGTGCGCACGGACGCCGACACCTGGCAGGTGTCGCCCGGCAAGGCGGCGCTGGCCGAAACGATCGCCCTGCAGACGCAGCTCGACACGGCGCAGGCGCTCAGTGCCTTGCCGGTGCAGGATCTGCTCGTGCTGGCCGAGACGTATGATGTCACGTTCGACGCAGCACAGCTCTACGGCACCGTCAGCCGCGACGGATACCGGAGCGAGGACGACGTGCGCGCGATCGTGGGCGGCGACGCGGCGGTCGACCCGGCCGGCTGCACGCAGGAGCTGACGCAGTACGGCGGCCGGCTCGCCTACCGTGTCCGCTTTGCGGCGGCCGACGGAGAATACTGCTACACAATCGCTGCGCGCACCGGGGAGATCCTCGATGTGCAGCGCCCGGAGAAACCTGCACAGACGCCGGAGACTCCGGCAACGCCGGATACCCCGGACAGCCCCACCGACTCGGAGATCAGCATATCCGAAGCGCTGCGCCGCGTGCTGCAGGAGCTCGGTGTCTCGCTGCCGGAGATCCGCGATGTCGACGTCCAGCGCGTGCATGTAGGCGGCCGCGACGCTTACCACATCACCTTCACGGCGAACGGGAAGCCGTATTCGTTTTACGTGGACACCCACGACGGCGATATTTTCTAAATCCATATCGTGAGACGGCCTGTCATTTGACAGGCCGTCTTGTTGTCCGCACTTGACTTCCGGCGCGCACAAGATTACAATACAGTCCGAATTTTCAAAAAAGGCGTGAGATACGTTGCATCATCCGATCATCAAACCAAACCATATGCAGATCCCGTGGCACGATCCCATCCGGGATCAGAAAGAGCTGCCCGTCTCACAGGCGCCGCTGCCCATTCGCGCCGGCGTCGTCGGCCGGGTCGGGCTGCTGCTGCTCTCGTGCGGCACCGGCGCATGGCGCGTGCGCAGCTCCATGAACGAGATCGCCGAGGCGCTCGGCCTCGTGTGCGCCGCCGATATTGGGCTGCTGTCCATCGAGTACACCTGCTCCGACGGCGAGAACAGCTTCTCGCAGACGCTGACGCTGACCGCGACCGGCGTCAACACCGCGAAGCTCGACCAGCTCGAGCGCTTTGTCAAGCGCTTCCCGCTCGACGGCGTATATATGACGGCGGACGGCCTGCACACACAGCTTGACAAGATCGCGCAGACGGGCGGCAGCTACACGCCCCTGCAGCTGGGGCTGGCAGCCGCGCTCGCCTGCGGCGCGTTCACGTTCCTGCTCGGCGGCGGGCCAATCGAAATGCTGTTGGCCTTTCTGGGCGCAGGCGTCGGGCAGTATGTCCGCGCGCGGCTGACGCAGCGGCACCTGACGCTGTTTGGCTGCATCGCGCTGTCCGTCGCAGCGGCGTGCCTGGTCTATGCCGGGCTGTTCCGGCTGGCGTCGCTGCTCTTCCCCATTGACCCGCAGCATCAGGCAGGGTACATCTGCGCGATGCTGTTCATCATCCCGGGCTTCCCGTTCATCACGAGCGGCATCGACATGGCCAAGCAGGACATGCGCTCCGGGCTCGAGCGGCTGGCCTACGCGATCATGATCGTCGTCGTGGCGACCTTGACCGCCTGGCTCATGGCGCTGCTGCTGCGGCTGCAGCCGATGGATTTCCTGCCGCTGGGGCTGCCCGTCTGGGCGCGGATTTTGCTGCGGCTGGCCATGAGCTTCTGCGGCGTGTTCGGCTTCTCGCTGATGTTCAACAGCCCCGTAAAGCTCGCATCCGTCGCCGCCGTGATCGGCGCGCTGTCGAACACGCTGCGGCTCGAGCTCGTCAGCCTGGCTGGCTTCCCGCCGGCGGCGGCAGCGTTTTTCGGCGCGCTGGCAGCGGGCCTGCTCGCGTCCCTGTACAAGCAGCGCTCGGGCTACCCGCGCATCACGATCACCGTACCGTCGATCGTCATTATGGTGCCGGGGCTGTATTTCTACCGCGCCGTATACGATCTGGGCACGATGAACCTGAGCGACAGCGCGTCGTGGCTCGTCGCCTCGCTGCTGATCGTCGCCGCCCTGCCGCTGGGGCTGATCTGCGCGCGCATCCTCACGGACGGCAGCTTCCGCCGGTGCACATGAAAAGGGCATAAAAAAAGACCGCCGATCGGCGGTCTTTTTTCATGCAGGGCATGCAGGGATTGAAATTACAGGTGCTTCGTATTGAGCGCGCGGGCGGCGTTGAGCACGCACAGGACCATGACGCCGACGTCGGCGAAGATGGCGACCCACATGTTCGCAATGCCGAGCGCGCCGAGCACGAGGCAGACGGCCTTAACGGCCAGCGCAAAGATGATGTTCTGCCAGACGAGGCGCATGGTCTTGCGCGAGATGCGCATGGCCAGCGAGAGCTTGCGCGGGTCGTCGTCCATGAGCACGATGTCCGCCGCCTCGATGGCCGCGTCCGAGCCGATGCCGCCCATGGCGGCGCCGAGATCGGCGCGCGCGAGCACCGGTGCATCGTTGATGCCGTCGCCGACAAAGGCAAGGTATTTCCCGGGTGCGCCCTCGCCGAGCAGCCGCTCGACCTGTGTGACCTTATCCTCCGGCAGCAGCTCGCTGTGCACCTCCGCGATGCCCAGCTCCTCCGCCACGGCATCGGCCGCGCTCTTGCGGTCGCCGGTGAGCATGACGACGCGCACGCCGTCCGCCCGCAGGCGGGCCACCGCCTCGCGCGAGCCGGTCTTCGGCTCGTCGGAGATGACGATGTAGCCGAGATACGCACCGTCGGCCGCAACGTGGATGACCGTGCCGATCTCATCGACTGCGGGCACCGTCAGGCCAAGGGTATCCATCAGCTTCGTGTTGCCGGCGGCAACGGACCGGCCGCCGACCTGCGCGGTCACGCCGTGACCGGCAAGCTCCTTGGCGTCCGTGGTGACGAGCTCCGCCGGCAGCTCCCCGGCTGCGCGGCGCAGGCTCTGGCTGACCGGGTGATCAGAGAACTGCTCCGCCGCCGCCGCAAGTTGCAGCAGCGCCTGCTCGGACAGCTCCGGCTGCGCGGGATGCACCGCCGTGACGGCGAACGTGCCGCGCGTGAGCGTGCCGGTCTTGTCAAAGACGACGCGGTCGGTCCTGGCCAGCATCTCCAGATAGCTCGAACCCTTGATGAGGATGCCGCGGGCGGACGCGCCGCCGATGCCGCCGAAGAACGACAGTGGGATCGAGATCACGAGCGCGCACGGGCAGCTGATGACCAGGAACGTCAGCGCGCGATAGACCCATTCGCCCCAGTCGGCCGGGATGCCCATGATGAGCCGCACGACCGGCGGCAGGATCGCCAGTGCGAGCGCCGCGCCGCACACGGACGGCGTGTAGACGCGGGCAAACTTCGTGATGAAGCGCTCGGTGTGCGCCTTCTTGAGCGAGGAATTTTCCACGAGCTCAAGGATGCGCGCGACCGTGGACTCGGCATACACCTTCTCCACGCGCAGACGCAGCACACCCGACAGGTTCACGCTGCCGCTGACGACGGCGCTGCCCTCCGTGACGTCCACGGGCGCACTCTCACCGGTCAGGGCGCTCATATTCAGCGCCGACGTGCCCGTGAGCACCGTGCCGTCGAGCGGGACGCGCTCGCCGGGCTTGACGACGATCGTGTCGCCGACCGCGACCTGCTCGGGCTTCACGCGCGCGACGCCGTCCGCCGTCTCGACATTGGCGTAGTCCGGGCGGATGTCCATCAGGTCGCCGATGTTCTTGCGGCTGCGGCCGACGGCATAGCTCTCAAACAGCTCACCGATCTGGTAAAACAGCATGACGGACACGGCTTCAGGATAGTCCCCGAGCACCATCGCGCCGATGGTGGCCACGGCCATGAGCAGGTTCTCGTCGAACGGCTGGCGGTTATAAATGCCCTTGCAGGCATCGACGAGCGTCTCGCCGCCGACGAGCAGATACGGAATGAGATACAGCACGAGCTTGAGCCAGCCCGTGACCGGCACAAAGTGCAGCCCAATGAGCAGCACGGCCGCTGCTGCTATGAGCAGCAGCGACCTTTTCTGTTCGCGCGACATGAGATTCAGTCCTCGAAGCGGAAGTCCGGCTCGACCTTGAGCGCGGTCTTGAGGATCTCCGCCTTGGCCTCGGCTTCGTCCACGCCGGGGGCATATTCGACCAGCATTTTCTGGGCCATATAGCTCACGGTCACTTCCTTGACACACTTGAGCTTTGCCACGTGCCGCTCGATGGTCGCCGCGCAGTTGGCGCAGTCTACTTCGATCTTATAGGTCTTTTCCATGATGATGTACGCTCCTTCATCTGTCATTGAATGTTCCTTGAAAAGATGGCCGGGCCATCATTTTTCCAGCACATGCTCCATACCGAGGGCCAGCACGGACCGGACGTGATCGTCGTCCAGGGAATAAAATACGGTCTTGCCCTCCCGCCGGAAGCGGACGAGATTCGACGCCTTCAAAATGCGCAGCTGGTGGCTGACCGCCGACTGCGTCAGGTTCAGCAGCCGCGCAATGTCGCACACGCACAGCTCGCTCTCAAAGAGCACATAGAGGATCTTGATGCGCGTCGAATCGCCAAAGACGCGAAACAGCTCCGACAGGTCGTAGAGCGTCTCGTCGTCCGGCAGGGCCGCGAGCACCTGCGCCACCGCGTCCTCGTGCACGTTGAGATATTCGCACGCCGGTGCGCAGTCGGTTTTCGGTTCTGCCATGAGATCTCCTCGCTTTCGTTTTAACATATGAATGATTGTTCATGTGTTTATATAACCACTTCTCTGCCCGTTTGTCAATAGGATATTTGCATTTTCTCAAAAAGAATTCCCGGATGTACACACATCCGGGAATGGGTCTCATTTTTCTTCGGTTTTTGGACTGCGGAAAGCGAAAAAGCGCTGGCCGAGGTAATTCAGACCGGTAAAGAGCACCATGCCGACAAGCATGGCCACATTATCGCGCGTACTCACCGCAGCGTTGGCAAGCAGACGCAGGCACAGCGGTTTTGCGATGCCATAAGCGATCAGATAGCACACGGCGATGTTCGCCGCGAAGCGCACGGCCTGCCCCGCGCCGCGCTCCCGGCTCTGAAACGTGAAGTGCTTGTTGAGGAAAAAGCTCAGGATGCTCGTGAGCACGTAGTTTGCCGCCGATGACACCCAGTAGGAACAGCTGGCAAGGTTATACAGTCCGAACATGATACCCGTACCGACGAGCGTGTTGATGACACCGACGAGCAGGAACTTCCACAGCTTCGCGTCAAAGAGCGTGCGCAGGCGCTTCAAAGCTCCGCCTCCCGGTCATCGAGCTCCGTCTCGATGCGGTAGCGCGGGCGCGCCTTCGTCTCAAGATAGATCTTGCCGATGTACTCTCCCACCACGCCGATGGCCAGCAGCTGCAGCCCGCCGATGGCCCAGATGGACACGGCCAGACTTGACCAACCGGCGACGGTATGGCCGGTAAAATAACGCACGAGAAAATAGATGAGCATGGCGATGCTGACCAGGAACATCACAATGCCGATGCGCGTGATGAGCCGCAGCGGCGAGACCGTCAGCGACGACACGCCCTCCCACGCAAACGAGAGCATCTTGTGCAGCGGGTACTTGCTTTTTCCCGCAAAGCGCTTGCCGCGCTCGTAATACACGACCGCGCTCGGATAGCCGACGAGCGGCACGAGCCCGCGCAGGAACAGATTGACCTCTTTATATTCCGCGAGCGCATCGAGTGCACGGCGGCTCATGAGCCGGTAGTCGGCGTGGTTATACACCACGTCCGCGCCGAGCGCGCGCAGCAGGCGGTAATACCCCTGCGCAGTGGCGCGCTTAAAGGCGGAGTCCTGCTTCCGGCTCGCGCGTACGCCGTAGACGATGTCATTGCCGTTCTGAAAGGCCGCGAGCATGGCGTCGATGGCGTCAATGTCGTCCTGCAGGTCGGCGTCCATGGAAATAACGCAGTCAGCGCGATTCCGCAGCGTCATCAAACCGCACAGCAGCGCGTTCTGATGGCCGCGGTTGCGCGACAGGCGGATGCCGGAAAAGACCGGATCGCGCGCGTGCAGGCCGGAAATGAGCTGCCAGGTGGCGTCCTTCGAGCCGTCGTCGATGAAGCAGATGCGGCTCAAGGGGCCGATCGTTCCGGCAGCGCGCAGGGCGGTGAATTTTTCGCGCAGACGGCGCGCCGTCTCCGGCAGGACCGCCTCCTCGTTATAACAGGGGATCGCAAGATAGAGCGTCACGGACATGGCCGCGCCTCCCTTCCAAAAATCACGGTTCAGTCGATCGTGCCGCCGCCGAGCACCGTGTCCCCTTCGTAGAACACGGCAGCCTGGCCGCGCGTGATGGCGCGCTGCGGGGTCTCGAACGACACATGCACCGTGTCCGGCCCCGTGGCCGTGACGGTGCACGGCTGCTCTGGCTGCCGGTAGCGGATGCGGGCCGTCACGCGCAGCGGCGCGTCCGGCACGTCGCCGGAGATCCAGTTGCAGCCGCTCGCGTCCAGTTCGGTCGAAAACAGATCGTCATTGCGGCCGAGCACCACTTCGTTGTTCGGCGCGTCGATGCCGCAGACGTACAGCGGCGTCTCGGCCGCGATGCCGAGGCCGCGGCGCTGGCCGATCGTATAGTGGATGATGCCGCGGTGCGTGCCGAGCGGCCTGCCCTGCGTGTCCACGAAGCGGCCGGGCTCGCTGTGCGCGCCCGTCAGCCGCTCGACCGCGGCGGCGTAGTCGCCGTCCGGCACGAAGCAGATGTCCTGACTGTCGTGCTTGTGCGCGTTGCAAAAGCCGTACGCCTCGGCGATGGTGCGCGCCTCGGTCTTGTGCAGGCCGCCGAGCGGAAAGCGCGTGTGCGCGAGCTGCTCCTGCGTAAGCCAGGCGAGCACGTAGCTCTGATCCTTTGTCGTGTCCACGGCTTTTTTGAGCGTGTAGCGCCCGTCCGGCAGCTGCTCGATGCGGGCGTAGTGCCCGGTCGCCAGCACCTCACACCCGAGCGCGCGGGCACGCGTCTCGAGCAGGCCGAATTTCAGGTAGCGGTTGCAGTCCAGGCAGGGGTTCGGCGTCACCCCACGCTGATAGGCCGCGGCAAAGCGCGCCATGACCTGCTCACGGAACGCATCCTTATAATTAAAGACATAGTACGGCATGCCCAGCGCATAGGCCACGCGGCGGGCGTCCTCCACATCGTCGAGCGCGCAGCAGGTGTGGCCGCGCGGCACGCCGGCATCCTCGTTTTCATACAGCTTCATGGTCACGCCCATGCAGTCGTAACCCGCCTGCTGCATCAGGTACGCCGCCACGCTCGAATCCACGCCGCCGCTCATGGCGATCATCGCCTGCGGGCGGCCGCTCTTTTCCGTCTGCATCCGTACACCTCGTTTCCTGGGAATTCTCTTTAGATTATACCGCACAGCCCCCGCTTGTCAACGCAAAACACCCCGCCTGCGCGCGGCAGGCGGGGGAAGGCAGGGCAAACAGCATCAGGACTGCGGATCGTTCGGGATGTCGGTGAACGAGCCCTCGTAAACGCGCGGGCCGCCCTGTGCGCCGACGAGCCGGTTATAATAATTCGCGTTCGTGATGGCGCGGTACGGATCGAGCCAGATCGTCACGGGCGCGAACATGGCGCTCAGCAGCATCCAGCCAAGGAAGCTCAGATCCAGCACAAACAACTCCCACTTGTGGCCGCGCATGAGCGCGCCGCTCTCGCGCAGGCACTGCCAGGCGGACTTCTCCGGGTGGTCGAGCAGCAGGTACAGCGCCTGCCGGTAGCGGTAGGCCGCGATGATGCCCGGCACGAACAGCAGCAGGCTCCACAAGAACACGAGCAGCCCCTGCAAAATAGCGAGCCACAGCACGCGGAAAAAGAGCCCGAACCCGTCAAAGAGGTTGCCGATCTCGGCGGTTTCGTCCCGGCTGACGTACAGCGAGAAGATCACGAAGCCGACGCTGACCATATAGCTCATGATCTCGAGCGCGATAACGAGCACGACCGCAACGCCGGACACGCTGTAGTGCTCAAAGAAGCTGATATACGCCTGCTCGACCGCATCGGGGCCGAACTGCGCGGCGTTTGTCAGCGCCGTGGTCAGGCGGTCGGCGCCCATCAGGTACGACGAGAGCGTCGAGATCAGCAAGCCGATGGCAAAAACGATCAGCGCCGCGAGGATCGGGCTCGGGCGATAGCCGGCGGCGCGCCGGCGGGCGTCTGCTTTGAGCGCAGCACGGTTCAAATCCATTTTGATCACAACTCCGTTCCCGGCACGGCCGGGTTTCATTTTTTCATCTTTATAGTATACCAGATGCCGCCGGATTTGAACACCCGGGGCGGGAAAAATTCACGTTTTCGACACACGTTGCGATTTTTTCGGAAAGTTGCGGAAAATGTGCTTGACAATCCGCGCGTGAAATGCTATATTAAACAGGCTTTGAACGACAAAGCCTATGCGCGAGTGGTGGAATTGGCAGACTCGCTAGATTCAGGTTCTAGTGTCCACT
>ERZ1026975.1028-NODE-1028-length-14661-cov-4.564768_pt1 | contig 14661 bp, 9 predicted proteins | sample MGYA00519561_ERZ1026975 | MGnify/ENA primary metagenome ERZ1026975 (study PRJEB26926, sample SAMN06164672) | human gut metagenome | biome: ENVO:00009003; feature: ENVO:2100002; material: ENVO:00002003 | host: Homo sapiens | place: USA | collected 2012 ... | reverse complement strand
ATACACCTCTTCTGAGCCGATCATCCGGTGGAGCAGATAGGGCGTAAGCAGATTAGAGGCCGTAAACAACACCGCCGCCAGCAGAAAAAGGAATAGCCCGCCTTGCGTGAAAACCTCGCCGATCCGCTTATACTCCCCCTCACCATTACGACGTGCCATCAGCACCTGAGCTCCTACACTGAAACCAAAGCCCAGCATATAAATCACGAGATAATAGACTCCTGCCAAGGCGGAGGCACCTAGCTCAACCTCGCCGACACGTCCCAGATAAGCGGTGTCCGTCAATCCGATCATATGCTCCATGAGCAAGCTGATTAATACCGGATACGTGATCTTTAGAATTTGTTTGTTCGTATATCGCATGATGAATCTTAAATAAAAGGGAGGCAAAGGTAGTAATAAGATGCCAGTCACACAATATTACCCCATGCGATCCGTTTCTTATCATATTACATTATTATACGAAGAGATATGGTTACAAAACTCATCATGGCCTGCATTTTGTCCGCTACGCTATTGAGCTGCAACGGGCAAAACACAAATACGATCAACTACGCTACCGTCGAACCCCTGCATATCAATCGTTTTGACAAGGATTTATTCCGGCTGATCGATACGGGAGATACCACCTTGCAACCCGAACTAATCAAACAATACCCGGAAATGCTGGATATCATCGGGAAAGGCATATTAAACCTGCAAACCATCGAGACTCCCGGCTTCTTCGAGAAAATGCGGAATTATTACTCGGAGCCTACCTTGAAAGGCTTGTATCGTGACGCTATCACCCAATATGATTCCGTGGAGGATATCGAGAAATCCTTGGGGTACGGATTCGCCTATCTAAAGGAGAATTTCCCCTCGATGCAGATCCCTGCTATCTATATGCATGTATCTGGTTTCAACCAGAACGTATTGGTAGGCGATAGCCTGCTTTCCCTTTCCATCGATAAGTATATGGGAAAGGACTATCCCTTGTATCAGGATTTCTTCTATGACTCCCAGAAATTGAAAATGCAACGTGGACTTGTAGTCCCGGATTATCTGGCGGGTTGGCTCATGTCCGAATATCCTTTCGCAGGAAAAGAGAACGTATTGCTGGACCGGATGATTTACGAGGGAAAAATCAAATACCTGCTCTCGCAAGCCTTAGGCGTTCCCGATGCCGCCGAGCTAATGGGATACACCGAACAGGCCTACAACTGGTGCAAGGACAACGAAGGAACAATCTGGAAAGCAATCATCGAGCGCAAGCATCTTTATACCCCGGATCAACTGACGACTTCCCAATATTTCGAGGATACCCCGACCATTTTCCCCGGGAACGACGCTCCCGGGAATATCGGGACTTGGATAGGCTGGCAGATCATCAACCAGTACATAAAGGAGACGGGATCTACCCCGGAGGCGTTGATGCAAAACAACGACGCCCAAGAAATCCTAACCGCCTCAAAGTACAAACCCCTATAAACAGGAAAACCGCCCTATTCTCACGAACAAGACGGATAACCTAATCTAACTTAATTCTAATACCATGAAAAACACTATATCTTAATAACAAGGCTTTTAAAAAAAGGTTCAATGGAATGAGATTTTAAACCTCTTATTTACCTTGGTTGTTGTAACAGGAAACGAAAACAAGGTGAGTCCGATGGATAATGATCTCTTAGATATAACAAAATTGAGGCGCTGGCGGATCTGGAAATTGAAACTTATTGACGCCAGGCTTTATTTTGTAAGCATTTTCGTGGGATTGCTGACCGGGTTGGTAGCGGTACCTTATCACTATCTGCTCCAGCAGTTATTCAATAGCCGGAAACTTTTTTTCGACGGTCATTACCCTTGGTATTTCCATGTCTTGTTCTTCTTCACGCTATGGGGTATATTGCTTTGTGTGAATTGGATGGTCAAGAAGATGCCGCTGATTACCGGTGGGGGCATTCCCCAGACACGGGCGGTTATCAATGGCAGGATCACTTATAAGAACCCGTTGACACAATTAATCGCCAAGTTCACGGGAGGGATATTAGCAATCAGCGCCGGCCTGTCCCTTGGTCGTGAGGGGCCGTGCGTACAGATCGGATCTTACGTGGGGAATATCATTTCCAAATGGGGACACGTATTGGCTGGAGAGCGCAAGCAACTTTTGGCCGCCGGCGCAGGTGCCGGATTGGCCGCCGCTTTCGCCGCTCCCCTCGCTTCCTCACTTTTGGTGATCGAGTCCATCGAACGGTTCGACGCTCCCAAGACCGCCATTACCACCTTGCTGGCAGGGGTCGTGGCGGGAGGCGTAGCGAGCTTGATTTTTCCCTTCAACCCCTACTCGCAGATTAGCGCTATTGCCCCGCAGGCTACTTTTATAGATCAACTGAAGTTGTTCTTATTTCTGGCCGTGGTTATTTCCGTCTTCGGGAAAATTTACTCGATGTTTACCCTTTGGTGCAAGGATTTCTTTACCAGACTGAAGCATCCTCCTTATATGAAGATGTTGTACCTGCTTATCATAGCGTATACGATCTCATTGACGGAGATCGACTTGACAGGAGGAGGCGAGCAATTCCTTATCATGCAAGCGATGCATGGATATCACCCCGTTTTATGGATAGCGGCGATGATGCTCATCCACTTGATATTCACGTCTCTCTCTTTCTCCTCCGGACTGCCGGGAGGGAATTTCATCCCTACACTAGTTACCGGGGGATTGTTCGGGCAGATCATCGCCTTATTATTGGTGAAGTATGGTTTCATTGAGACGGAGAGCATCAGCTATATCATGTTAATCAGCATGGTAGGTTTCTTGGTGGCGGTAGTCCGGACACCACTGACGGGTATCGTCTTGATTACGGAGATAACCGGACATCTGGATGTATTCTACCCCTCTATCATTGTCGGCGGGCTTACGTATTACTTCACGGAAATGCTACAGATAAAGCCCTTTAACGTGGTTCTCTATGACGAGATGATCTCGACTCCAGCCTTCCGTGCCGAAGGGCGTTCCAGCCTGTTCGTCGAGATCATGACAGGTGCCTATTTCGACGGGAAGGAGGTAGATCACCTCACCCTCCCCCAACGTTGTATCATCAAGACTATTCACCGGGATCGCAAGGACTTGGCTCCTGCTGGACAGACCCTTATCCCCGGCGATCAGGTAGAGATCGAGATCGATTCGCAGGATATCGAGAAGCTGTATGAGCCGCTGGTTAGCATGGCGAACATCTATTAATCGCTGATCTGCCAATCGCCTCGAAAAGAAATGCCACACCAAGAATCCCCCGGTGTGGCACATTTACAAAACGCTACATTATCAGAAGTTATATTGAGCGGAAACATTAAGTCGATTGGCGTGGCGGGTCATATCGTTGAAATCGGTACGCCAACCTCTCAAGTACTCGGCGCCGACTTGCAGATTGGCGTTCACGTTCCAGAAAATGTTGGCTACCAAGTATTGACCGTAGCGGTATTGATCCGACGGAGTAACCGGGTAATCATTCTCGCTGTATAAACGAGTCTGGCTATAGGTACTGGAGACGAATACCTTCGGCGTGATATTATACTGCAAGCCAGCATACCAACCCATCATCGGAAGCACTTGCATCTTGCCTTTGGCCTCGGGGTCCGGAACCAGATCCACGTCCAGATTACTGATATCATTCAAGAACTGGCTGATACCCCGGCCGTAAGTAGCCTGACCGTAGAAGTTCAGCTTGCTCGTCACATTGAACGTAGAGGCGGCAAACACGCCCCAGCCGGCCTTAGACTCGGCCCGTTGCGCCACCAAGTTCTCGTACGTCATATTACGTACGATACCAGCTACACGGATATGGCTGCTCTTATTCCAAGCGTATTGGATATAGGCAGGGAAGTTCGGCATACGTTGGTTACTGATATTCACGCTTTGGTTCGTGATGCCATCCACCACTGGCATCTCGATACCTACACCCGCTTTCCATCCCTTACCGAAAGCACGCTCATAGCGTAACAGGGTGGCACGGCTGAAAACCTGTCCGGCAGGCCCCGCATAATCGATCGAGGGCGGAAGAGCGGCCAGATCCATGAAGGTACTATAATCGTAACCCATCGTGAAACCAAGGAAAGACACATAGGCGTTCTGGAGCTCGAAGACCTTGCTGCCTCCCCGGAAGTTACCCGCCGTATACACGACGAAATCCCCGAGGTGTTTGGTACGACCCACTAATTTCAAGAATATCGTACTGGTAGTAGCGTCCATCTGGAACTGGTTACGGACGTAGTTCTGCCCACCATTCGGGATCATGGACGGATAGAAATCGACATCATCCGAGATCCCGCCGAAATCATACTCCGCCGTAGCCTTCACGTAACCGCCGATACCCAAGGCGAAACGTCCCTTACGATCGGTCAATACGAAGCGGGGGGCTTTCGGGTCGTGGAAACGAGGGCTCTGCGTCTCATTCATTATCCTCACGATTTCATCACCTGCCTTGTCTTGGCTGACAAGGACTATCGAATTTGGCACGTCATCCTCGATGACCACCTTTTGAGCCTTAGCGGGAGCCGATAAGAATCCCATACCTAGCAGTAATACTGCTCCTTGTACAAATAGTCTCATAAATGTGTTTTGTTTAGATTAATTACCTACCTTGAACAAGGCTATAAAGAAAAGGTTCTGATTTTAACAACCCTACGAGCACTTTTTCCACCCTATTGCCCGTTCAAAAAATATTCATATATTTGCGGAATATATTACTTGGGATGAGAAGATTTTTATTGTTCATACTCGCTGTTCTTTACCTCGGGGTTTCCTCCGGGTTTGCGCTGAATTACCATTATTGTATGGGTAAGTTGGCGGAGGTGAGTTTGCAGTATCTTGACACTTGCCCCAGTTGCGGTGAGGCGGGCACGTCCCATAAGTGCTGCTCTACCGAGACGGAATATGTTAAGTTATCCGTCGATCAGGATGTGGCGAATACGCTCGTGCAATTGTCCGCTCCTGTCGCTGTAGTTTTGTTGTTCGATCTACTCGACTCCTATAAGATCGCCGGGCGAGACGAGACAACACGTTCCAATCCCTTTATTAATCCACCCAAGGAGAATAGCGCTATCCCGTTATTCGTCCATCATTGTACTTTTTTGATTTAGCGTATAGGCTTCCTTTTTAAAAGGCGATTTACGTCTGTTTACGCACGAGTACCGGCGTAATCTATTGCGAGTACTGGAGTAATCCACCGCAAGTACTGGAGTAATCCATTGCAAATACTGGAGTAATCCATTGCGAGTACTGGCGTAAAGCATCACGAGTACTCATGTGATCGCTTGCCTTCAAAGACGAACAAATAAGCGTTCTCATATGTTTTCAAATCATAAAAGCTCATTCAAATGTTAAACAGAATCATTCGTTACTTCCTTGAGAACAGGGTGGTAACCTTACTTTTACTAGTGCTGATTATCGTATGGGGCATCTCCACGTCCCCCTTCAATTGGCACGGGGGGATCATTCCCCGGAATCCGATTCCGGTAGACGCCATCCCCGATATCGGCGATAACCAGCAGATCGTGGCCACGGAATGGATGGGCCGCTCGCCGAAGGATATACAAGACCAGATCACTTATCCGCTGACCACCTCTCTTTTAGGTATCCCGGGAGTGAAGACGATCCGTAGTTCCTCCATGTTCGGGATGTCCTTCATATACATTATCTTCGATGACGATATAGAGTTCTACTGGAGCCGTTCCCGTATATTGGAGAAGCTGAACTCCCTGCCTCCGGGAACCTTGCCGGAAGGCGTACTGCCTACCTTGGGACCGGACGCTACCGCCCTCGGGCAGATCTATTGGTATACGCTGGAAGGACGGGACCCCAAGACCGGTAAACCTACCGGAGGCTGGAACGCCGAGGAGTTGCGTACGATACAGGATTTCTACGTCAAGTACACCTTATCCTCCGCCGAGGGGGTATCCGAGGTTGCCTCGGCGGGCGGTTTCGTGAAGGAGTACCAGATCGAGTTGAACCCGGATGCCATGTACGCCTTCAACGTCTCCGTGATGGATATCATGAGCGCCATCAAGAAGAACAACCTCGATATCGGCGCCGAGACGATGGAGATCAACAAGGTGGAGTACCTGATCCGGGGCTTGGGGTATATCAAGAATGTAAAAGATATAGAGAATGCCGTCATCACCGTGCGGGAAGGCGTGCCGGTTCGCATATCGGACGTGGCGTTCGTGAATATCGGTCCGGGAACCCGACGGGGAGGGCTGGACAAGGAGGGTGTGGAGGCCGTGGGCGGAGTGGTCGTAGCCCGCTATGGCTCCAACCCCTTGGAGGTTATCAATAACGTAAAGGCGAAGATCAAGGAGATGGAACCGGGATTGCCCCAAAAGGTACTGGCGGACGGGACGGTCTCCAAGGTAACCGTCGTGCCGTTCTACGACCGTACGGGGCTTATCAAGGAGACGATCGGGACGTTGGAGACCGCCCTCTCCCACGAGATATTGATCTGCGTGATCGTTATCATCGTGCTGGTGCTCAACCTAAGGGCCTCTATCGTTATCGCCAGCATGTTACCGATAGCGGTGCTCGCCACGTTCATCATCATGCGTTATACGGGGATAGCGGCGAATATCGTGGCTTTATCGGGTATAGCGATCGCCATTGGCGTGATGGTGGATGTAGGGGTCGTCTTCGTGGAAAGTATCATCCGTTACCGGGAGATGCCCGAGAACAGGCATATACAGGGGGGAAAGGCGTTTGTCAACCTTATTTATAAGGCGGTAAGCGAGGTGTCCGGGGCAATCAGCACAGCGATGATCACGACGATCGTCAGCTTCCTCCCCGTCTTCACCATGGAGGCGCAGGAAGGGAAGATGTTCTCGCCTTTGGCCTATACCAAGACATATGCTTTGGCTTCCGCCTTCGTGCTGGGATTGATCTTGCTTCCTTCCCTATCGTATTGGTTGTTCTCGATAAAGATCCATTCAAGGCAGATACGGAAAATACTGAATTACCTGTTGATCGTGGCCGGAATCGCCTTACTTATTATTTATGGAAGTATTCCGGCTATCGGGCTAACGGCAGTCGGGTTGAATAATCTATTGTCCGGGTATTGGAAGAAGCCTCAAATGAGCACTTATATCAATATCGGTATCACCCTCTTTGTCACGATCTATTACCTATCCGAGGAATGGTTGCCGATGGGGCCGCAAAAAGGGATGCTCGCCAATATATTGTTCGTGGCGGGTTGCGTAGCCATCATCCTAAGCATCCTGTGGCTGCTCGTTATTTATTATGAGAGGATATTGCGCTGGTGCTTGGATAACCGCTGGAAATTCATGTTGATTCCGGGAGCTACCATCGTATTCGGTTTCTGGATATGGAGAGGCATCGGACAGGAGTTTATGCCTAGCCTGAACGAAGGTTCTTTCCTACTGATGCCGACTAGCATGCCGCATTCCGGTATCGAGCAAAACCTTGATTATATAGAGGCGCTCGACAAACGGCTGGCCTCTATCCCCGAGGTGGAGACCGCCATCGGTAAATGGGGCCGTGTAAACTCCGCCCTCGATCCAGCGCCGGTACAGATGTTCGAGAATACGATCAACTACCGTCCGGAATATATCCTGAATGAGGACGGGAAAAGGGAACGTTTCAAGGTAAACCGGCAAGGGGAGTATCTCCTAAAAGATGGAGGCGTATATAACCCCAAAGACGGTTTCCGGCTGATTCCCTCAGACAGCCTGATCCCAGACGCTAAAGGCGATTACTTCCGCCAATGGCGACCGGAGATCAAGAACACGAACGATATCTGGCAACAGATCGTGAACGTCACCCATCTTCCGGGATTGACTTCCGCCCCGAAGCTGCAGCCTATCGAGGCCCGTCTCGTCATGTTATCCACCGGTATGCGTGCCCCGATGGGTATCAAGGTGTATGGCCCGGATCTGGAGACGATCGAGAAAGCCGGAAAGGCGATCGAGAAGGCATTGAAAGAGGTACCCTCCGTTATCCCCTCTTCCGTATTTTACGACCGTGCGGTAGGCGCCCCTTATCTGGAGATCGAACTGAACCGTGAGAATATGGCCCGTTACGGCGTAAACGTGGAGGACTTGCAAGAGATATTAAGTGCCGCTGTCGGTGGCATGGTACTGACCCGCACTGTGGAAGGCAGGGAACGTTTCCCGGTGCGCCTACGCTACGCTCGTGAGCTTCGAGATAATCCGGAGGCGCTAGGTATGATCCTCGTACCGATCGCCACTGGGGCGCAAGTCCCGCTTAAAGAGCTAGCCGATATCAACTATACCCGTGGAGCGCAGATGATCCAAAGCGAGAACACTTTCTTGGTAGGCTACGTCATCTTCGACAAACTGGCGGGGAAGGCGGAAGTGGATGTCGTGAAAGAGGCTTCCCGCATCCTTGAGCAACAGATAAAGGAGGGCGAGTTGAACCTTGATCCCGGCGTATCCTATAAGTTCGCCGGCAATTACGAGCAGCAGGAGCGTGCCACCAGCCGGCTGATGATCGTCGTTCCCCTCGCCTTGTTGATCGTCCTGCTGGTTCTATACTTTCAATTCAAGACGGTCACTGCCTCACTGATCCATTTCTCCGGGGTGTTCGTGGCCTTCGCCGGAGGTTTTATCTTGCTATGGCTTTACGGACAGGATTGGTTCATGAACTTCTCCATCGCCGGAGAGAATATGCGGGATCTTTTCCAGATGCACACGATCAATCTGAGCGTGGCAGTCTGGGTCGGTTTTATCGCCTTGTTCGGTGTGGCTACGGATGATGGGGTATTGATGGGAACCTACATCCATCATGTATCCCTCGAGCGAGCCCCCCGCACCAAGCACGATATCCGGGAAGCGGTAGTAGCCGCCGGACTGAAACGGGTACGCCCAGCGGCCATGACTACAGCCACTACCCTGATAGCTTTACTCCCCGTACTTACCTCTACCGGTAAGGGGGCGGATATCATGGTACCGATGGCTATCCCTACGTTCGGGGGTATGCTGATCCAGAGCATGACCATGTTTGTCGTTCCCGTCCTGCAATGCTGGTGGCGGGAGAACGCTATAAAGAAAGAACAAAAGAATAAAATTCAAGAGGAGGTAACGACTTATGAGATATAAAAGAATCAGATCAATCATCATGGCAGGTGTACTGGGGATGCTAAACGTCCTTTTCGCTTACTCCCAGCCGGCCGATAGTTTAGGCTATTATCTGGAACTGGCGGCACGTAACAATCCGCAGATCAACGCCGACTTCTCCCTGTATAAGGCATCTTTGGAGAAAGTCCCGCAAGCCGGAGCCTATCCGGACCCGGAACTGGAGATCGGTTTCTTCCTGAAACCGATGGAGATCTTGTCAGGAAAGCAAATAGCGGATTTCACCTTGATGCAAATGTTCCCTTGGTTCGGTACCCGGAAGGCGGCCCGCAACGAGGCGACCGAGATGGCCCGGATGGCTTACGAACAATTCCGTAACAGTCGCAACAACCTGTATTACGAGGTGAAGAGTCAATGGTACCAGCTTTGCAATATCAGCGAGCAATATAAAAATACGCAGGCGAACCTTCGTCTGCTAGACCAGTTGGAACAGTTGGCATTGAACCGCTTCTCCGCTCCGTCGGCGAAGGCGGGCGGTTCCTCCGTCCTACCCTCCCCCGTATCTTCTGCTCCATCGACTCCTCCCGCCGTATCCGGTGGAGGTATGTCGGGTATGGGAGGCAGTAGCATGGGAAGCCCTACGGTACAAAGCACGGGAGCATCCGGTAGTACGATGTCCGGAATGTCCGGCGATAGCCCTATGGGTGGAGGCTCTATGGGAAGTGGCAACTCCATGGGCGGAATGTCGGACGTACTGCGAATCCAGATGGAGAAGGTAGAACTGGAGAATACGCTAGCCTCCTTGTTATCGCAACGGAAAACGGCCGAGGCTGCTTTTAATACGTTGCTCAATCAGTCGCTAGCTACCCCGATTTCCGTCCCCGACTCGTTGGAACGGCTTCCTCTCTCATGGAGTGAGTCGATGGCTCTCGACAGCGTCATCTCCAACAACCCCATGCTTACCATGCTGGAGGCGGAAGGAAACGCTTACCGGGCCAAGGCGGAGATGGACAAGAAAATGAGTTACCCCATGCTAGGTATCGGCCTCCAGTATTCCTTGATCGGGAAGAAACCAGAGGATATGTCTATGGGCTCTATGTCCGGTATGAACGGAAAGGATATGTTCATGCCCATGCTAAAGATCAGCCTTCCTATCTTCCGTAAGAAATATAACGCACAGCAACGGGAAAGCAAGCATTATTGGAAATCCAGCGAGTTGAAGTACGAGAACACGATGAACCAACTGCAAGCCGAGTATATCCGTATTACCCAGCAATTGGAAGATGCCGCACGGAAAATCGATTTGTACCAGAAACAATACGATCTATCGTTGGCCACCTACCAACTGATCGTCCGGGAATTCTCGACAGGAAGAACGACCTTGACCGACGTGATCCAAGTGGAGCGACAAATGTTGGACTATCACTTAAAGAAAAGCGAAGCGATAGCGGAATATAATACCCAAATCGCCGGAATCGAGAAATTAATATCCACCTCTGTAAACGAATAAGAAAATGAAAAATATAAATGAAACCGTAAAATCCAAGTACCTGATATATATCCTGTTCCTAGCGGGCGGCCTCTTGTTGGGCTGGCTCCTGTTCCATAACTCCGATACCGACAGCCATGCGTCACAAGCGAGCGAGACCGGCACGGAAGTTCACAACCCTACGCATGGCCACGACCTCCAACAGAACGAGGCCGGCGAGTGGACTTGTTCCATGCATCCCCAAATTCGCCAAGACAAGCCGGGTAAATGCCCTATCTGCGCCATGGATTTGATCCCCGTACGTAAGAGCTCCTTCTCGGACGAGGCCATCGATCCCAACGCCATTCAGCTTTCGGAAGAAGCAGCAGCCTTAGCGGACGTACAAACCTCCAAGGTATCCCGCCAGAATCCGGTCAAGCAAGTCCGTTTATACGGCAAGATCGTACCGGACGAGCGTAGCCTGCAATCTCAAACAGCCCATGTAAGCGGACGCATCGAGAGCTTGAACGTTGATTTCACAGGTGAGACGGTGCGTGCCGGACAAACCCTCGCTACCCTCTACTCCCCCGAGCTTTTCACCGCCCAGCAAGAATTGTTGGAAGCGATCCGCATGGGACAACCTCAATTGATACAGGCCGCCCGTGAAAAACTATATTTATGGAAGATGACAGACGCCCAGATCGCCGCTATCGAGAAATCCGGCTCTATCTCCCCGGTTGTAGAGATCAAGTCGAACACGAGCGGTATCGTCCTGTCCAAGCGGGTAAGCCAAGGCGATTATGTATCCCAAGGAGCTATCCTTTTCGACGTGGCGAACCTCACGAAGGTATGGGCCTTGTTCGACGCTTTCGAGATGGATCTCCCTTTCCTTAGCAAAGGTGATCCGGTGGAATTTACCTTGCAAGCGCTACCCGGCAAGAAGTTCTCGGGTAAGATATCTTTCATCGACCCGATCTTGAACACGACGACCCGTACCGCCAAGGTCCGTGTAGAGGTACCGAACGCCTCTTTGGAGCTCAAGCCCGAGATGTACGCCACGGCAAACGTAAGCGCCCCGCTCCGCAACTATAAGAACGAGATCGTCGTACCGCAAACCGCTGTGCTCTGGACGGGTAAACGTGCTATCGTGTACGTAAAGCAACCGGATACGAATACCCCCGCTTTCTTGATGCGTGAGGTGGAGCTAGGCCCTTCCCTTGGTAACTCTTATGTTATCTTGAATGGCTTGCGAGAAGGTGAGGAAATCGTAACCAACGGAGTCTTCGCCATAGACGCCAGCGCACAGCTGGAGGGAAAAACTTCCATGATGAATAACGGCGACGAGCCCGCCAAGCCTATGATTGGGCATGAGGGGCATATGATGCATGCGCAAAGCGCCACGGGGGTAGCCTCCGAGCATGCCATGTTCGGTGTCAAAGGCTCTTGCGATATGTGCAAGGAACGTATCGAGAAAGCGGCCAAAGGAGTAAATGGTGTGTTATCCGCTCATTGGGACAAAGATACCCAGATGATCCATCTCCAGTACAATCCCCAAAAGACCTCCCCAAAAGCGATCAGCAAGGCGATCGCTAAAGTAGGCCATGACACGGATATGGATAAGGCGGATAAAGCCGTATATGATAAGCTACCGGCTTGTTGCCACTATAGATAAAGTATTGGACATTCGGGGGTGTGTCAAAAGTGTGAACATGGCACGCAGATAACGCTGATTGAGCAGATGACCGCAGATTTATGACATGAAAATCAATATATTATCTGCGTAAATCTGCTAAATCTGCGTGCCATAATACCAACTTTTAACACCCCCTCCTATTAGTAAAGATTCCAACGGAAAGAAGCGACTGCTTTAGCGGGAACCTCATAGGTAAACGAACGTTCGCCACTGTTTACCGTTATATTTTTAGTCCCGTCCGTATTATTTAGTAATACGAGCGCTTCCGTTCCATCTAAATTCTCGAAGGCGGAATACATAATCCCATCAGCCGTATACCCTTTAGAGCCGATCCGTACTGCCCCCGGTTTCACCACAGAGGATAAATGACCGATAATATAATAATGAGAATTCCGGGTAATCGTCTTATAATCCGAGCGATCGATATCCACGGCACCATAACAAGTCTGGCAACCACCCTCTCGGTTCGGTCCCCGCTCGTTATCCAGCATCAAGTTCCATACGATAACTGCCTTACACCAGTTATTCACCGTACCCAAGGCCGTCTCCTCCATATCTTCCATCAAGCGTTTCTCTAAGTTACGTCCATCATTCCACATACCGATAGAAGTTTCCGTAAATATTAATTCTTTATCGGGGAACTTGCCGTTTACGTTATTCAACTCCTCCCGGTCGCCCCCGTAATTATGGTAAGCGGCACCTGTCAGGAAAGAAGCGGCATTCTCATCCTCGTAGATTTTCATCGGATAGCCTTGCTGCTCCAACATATTATCGTAATTGTAATTATGGTCGAAAGCGTAGATCTTCGTCTTGAGGCCAGTCTCTTTCAGTTTAGGGCCTAGAGCGTCACGCACGAAAGAGAGTTGCTCCTCCCATCCCATAAATAAGGAAGCGGAATTTCCTCGGTTCAAAGGTTCGTTTTGGGGAGTTATCGCCTCGATAGGAATCCCCTCGGCCTCCATCGCCTGTATCCATTTCACGAAATAGGTAGCGTAATCTTGATAATAGGCGGGATTCAGCTGTCCGCTAGTCCACGACTCGAATGGGCGCAAATCCTTTAAGTTATCCACCTTCATCCATCTTGGACAAGTCCAAGGCGATCCCAAGATTTTTATAGAAGGGCTGATCGCCAAGATCTCCTTCAAGATCGGTATCACATACTCCTTCTCCTCGCTCTGCAAGGCGAAATTCTCGACACCCTTCGTGTCACAACAAGTATACTCACTTAAAGAAAAGTCCGAGCAGCCAATCGAGATACGGATATAGCTATACCCCATCCCCTCCGTATCAGAGAAAGTCTCTTTCAGGAAAGCTGTCCGATCCTCGGGAGCCATCCGCATCAAGTTATAGCAGGTAGAGCCTGTCACGGCGGCGCCAAAGCCATCCATCGTCTGATAGCGCACCGAAGGGTCTATCGTTATCACGGAAGGCGAGGCGGCTTGTTTGTCCCCCAAAGCGATCTCACTTCTCACGAAATCTTTCGCACGATCGTTTGTCGTGACATACACCGTTACATTGTCCGAGGTTTTCGCTCCAGAACATGCGTTCAAGCAAATCAAGACCATTAATAAAGAAAAGAGAACCATACGTATTAAATTAAATAGTTTATCGAATTACCGGGTTTCTGAACCTTTCAAGATCGCCTTCACGTGATTCTTTAAGATGTGGAAGGCAGGAGCGGCCATCGATCCATGATCATATCCGTCCAACTCATAGATATAAGTATTCTTATGTCCGGCCACTTTCATCATACGCCAAAAATAGGCGTTCTCCTCATAGCGGCCCAGCATCTCCATCTCCCGGTCGCCCGAGACGATAATCAATGGAGGAGCGTCAGGACGTACGTAAAACAAAGGGGCGAACTCGTCGATACTCGGTTGGGTATCTTTCATCCCCTTCGCCTGCCGATAAGCGAAATGGCTGATCGCATGACCGCTGAAAGGGATTAATGCGGCGATGGAATCAGCATCTATCCGGTACTTAGTCAACCACTTCTTATCCAGTCCGACCATATTCGTTAAATAACCTCCGGCGGAATGACCTGAGACAAAGATTTTACGCCTATCCCCACCATACTTCTCAATTTCGCTGAATGTCCAAGCGACAGCGGCGGCGGCATCATCGATACAATCGCTCAACGTGGCTTTGGGTAGCAGACGGTAATTTACGGCGATAACGGCTAATCCGCAGTTCTTCAATTCCTTCGGGATGAATTTGCTACCTCCCGACAAGCCGCCTCCGTGAAACCAGACTACCGTAGGGAAGTCTTTTGCGTTCTCGGGATAATAAAGATCCAATTTACAACGTTCCACCGCATATGGATTTTTCGATTGGGTATAAGAGATATCTCTGACTATTTTATAGTCTTGATCTTGCGCCGCAAGGATATTACCTGTCTCTTATACACATCTCCGAGCCCACG
>ERZ1026975.997-NODE-997-length-14939-cov-4.323972_pt1 | contig 14939 bp, 8 predicted proteins | sample MGYA00519561_ERZ1026975 | MGnify/ENA primary metagenome ERZ1026975 (study PRJEB26926, sample SAMN06164672) | human gut metagenome | biome: ENVO:00009003; feature: ENVO:2100002; material: ENVO:00002003 | host: Homo sapiens | place: USA | collected 2012 ... | reverse complement strand
GGCAGCGTCAGATGTGTATAAGAGACAGACTTTTACCTGCGTTTGTCGTAGGTATGATCATGCGGCATAAGCATATCGATACCAAGATCGAGCATCAAGTGTCCGATTTTATCTCTTATCTCTTTATGTTCCTTGTCGGAGTGAGCATGCCGGTGTTTATGGGCGTGGATTTCGCTCAGCAAGCGGCGGAAGTAACTACGGTGACAGGTTCCCAGCCGATGATGTCATGGTCAATGATCGCTTTACACGTCGTAATCGTCTCATTCTTATCCAATATCGGTAAACTATTTCCTTTGTTTTTCTACCGTGACCGGATGAAACGGGAGCGTTTGGCGCTGTCTATCGGTATGTTTACCCGTGGAGAGGTAGGAGCCGGCGTTATTTTCATAGCCTTGGGATATGGATTAGGTGGCCCTATGTTGATAATTTCTGTGTTAACTATTGTGTTTAATTTAATTTTAACTGGTATCTTTGTCATCTGGGTAGAGAAACTCACACGCAGCGCTTATAACCTGGAGCAAGCAGGAAAAGCCAAAGCTGTCAATTAATAGAAAAAACACTTGAAGGTATTTCAAGATGATATCCCGTTTCCCTCTTGGGAGGGAAAGGGAATAGTCATAGTACGATCAATTGTTGAAGACCTTCATCTAACTTATTATTTATGGACCGTACGATTAATGTTATCCTTAAACCGTTGCGTCGCTTCGCTATACAGAAGCCGAACGCTAGTCTTTTATTGTTTGCCGCTACCATCGTTGCTATGGTCTTGGCCAATTCGCCTTGGGCAGATAGGTATCACCAGTTATTAGCTTTTCCAATCGATCTGCAAGCCGGGCAGTTTAACTTCTTCGCGCATCATGGCGAGACCATGTCTATGCTGGCTTTCGTGAACGACGCCCTTATGGCGGTTTTCTTTTTCGTGATCGGTCTGGAGATCAAGCAAGAGGTATTGATCGGTGAGTTGAGTTCCGTGCGGAAGGCGCTATTGCCTATTATCGCCGCCTGTGGTGGAATGATCGTGCCGGTCTTATTTTATATGTTAGTATGTAATACGCCTCCCGAGGTAAACGGGGCGGCTATTCCAATGGCTACGGATATCGCTTTCGCCTTGGCCGTATTGGGCTTGTTGGGGAAGCGGGTGCCGTTGAGCATGCGTATCTTCTTGACCGCCTTGGCTGTGGTGGATGATATTGGAGGTATCATAATTATCGCCCTGTTTTATAGCGGGCATATCGCTTTCGAGCCTTTGTTGATATCCCTGATAGTCCTCGCTTTGTTGTATGTGGGAGGAAAGTTCCGGGTACACAACCGATTGTTTTTCTATATCGGTGGCTTTATCGTTTGGTTGCTATTTCTGGAGTCAGGAATCCATCCGACAATCGCCGGCGTGTTGATCGCCTTTACGGTTCCTGCCCGTCCGGTTGTTAAGCTAGATGATTTCACGTGTGATATGACCGGGTATTTGAATATGCTGGACTATACCGAGGTTCGTCAGTCCCGTAAAGCGGAAGTGCTTACGCCTACACAAATTCAGGTATTGAATAACATCCATACGTTGGCGGATAAAACGATCAGTCCGTTGCAGACCATCGCTGATAAGTTGCATCCTTTGGTAAACTATGTGATACTTCCTTTATTCGCTTTCGTGAATGCCGGTGTGACATTCGGGGATATCCAACCCCAGACATTAGTTAATGTTCCGTTGGCAGTGTTCGTGGGCCTATTTGTAGGAAAGACATTAGGTATATTCTCTTTCTCTTACTTGTTCGCGTGTACGCCATTTGCCTCCATGCCTACAGGCATGAGCAAGCGTAATTTATTTGGAGTATCCATGTTGGGAGGAATCGGTTTCACGGTCGCTTTGTTTATAGCGAATCTTTCCTTTGACGGCAGTACGGCGGCGGGTGCCGATCTCTTGAATCAGGCGAAGCTGGGTGTATTCACGGGATCGTTTATATCCGGTCTTTGCGGTTATCTGGTATTGAAATGGGTTTTACCTAAAGAAAAAGTGGAAACGATCTAAATAAAAAGGCAGTCCGGCAAGGACTGCCTTTTACATTATATTATGCCGTAACTAAAGTTTCGTGAGATCTTGTTGCCATGTAATATATGATTTGATAATTGAGCACGCCTTCTTAAACCTCTTTGGATTTGTTGAATAGCGAGCCGATCCATAATAACAAAATAGCTCCGACCGTAGAGGTTATCAAGCTCCCTAAGATACCACCGGCTGATATGCCTAGTAAACTGAATACCCAGCCACCCAATACACCTCCAATAATACCTAGGATCAAATTAACAATGATCCCGAAACCTCCTCCACGCATTATCTTACCAGCCAGATAGCCGGCAACGATACCGATGATAATAGACCAAATAAATCCCATAACGAATAGTTTTATATTTTATTTAAAAGTTCTGATGTTTTGTATTTAAACACATCCGAAAAGTTTTTGGTTGCGCTTTGTATCTCTTTTTAACGAATCATTCCAAAAGATCTAGCGAATCGATGAAGGATTCATAGATGGGATGGTTCAATTGAAAGACAATCGCTTCGAAAGGACGGAGCGTGATATCTTTTTGAGGCGCCATATGACTTCGGTCCCCGTAATTGTCCAATAGGACGTGTGTGTTACTCATATCTATCCCCGGAGTGGAGATTGCCGCCTTGGGGGAGAAATTGAGCATAATCAGATAAGTGTCGGCCCCAGTCTTGCGTAAGAAGGTATAGGATTGGGGATTCTCCGCATCCAGCAAATGATAACTGCCATAAATCAAACTCGGATTCTCCTTACGGAAACTGACTACTTTCTTAAAATAATTAAGTATGGAGGTCGGATCTTTTTCTTCGTCCGCTACGTTTATCCAAGTATAATCCGGATTTACCTTTAACCAAGGGGTTCCTGCCGTAAATCCCGCTTCCGGCGAGCGATCCCATTGGAAAGGAGTGCGGGCGTTGTCTCGTCCGGTCTCTTTCTGTTCGTCCAATACCGCCTGCGGATCTTTACCCTCTGCTTTCGCTTTCTTATAGCGGTTGATCGTATCGATATCGTTATAATCCTCGATACGGTCGAACCGAATGTTACGCATACCTATCTCGTCCCCGGCGAACCAATAAGGCGTTCCTCTCATCGTAAGCAGAAAAGTAATAAGCATCTTAGCGGACAAGGCCCTGAACTCATCCTTATCGCTACCAAAGCGACTGACCATACGGGGCTGGTCATGATTACCCAAGTAGATCGAGGGCCAACCCTTATCTACCGCCTTATCCCATTCCGTAAACATCTTCTTTAGGGCGATCAAGCTATAGTCTATACCGGATTCCGGATTGTCCGGTAGGGTTGTATTCCGGATACGGGCGGCGTCGAAATGATAAAGCATATTCAACTCTTCCCGGGCCGGATCGACAAATTTAGCGACATCATCTACCATCACGGCCGAACCTTCTCCAACACTCATACAATCGTATTTGCTTAATACCTGCCGATTCATCTCGTGAAGATAGAGGTGTAGGCGAGGCTCTTTGGCATAGAAAGAAAAGATATCCGGATATTTCTTGGAATCTATGAGAGGGAATGAGGGATCTTTGGCGATAAGAGAGATGGAATCCATGCGAAAACCGTCTATCCCTTTATCGAACCAGAAGCGCATCATATCGAAAATCTCTTGGCGTACCTCCGGGTTCTCCCAATTTAAGTCGGGTTGTTTCCGGGAGAAATAATGCAGGTAATACGAGTCGGTTGGCTTGTTATACGTCCAAGCGTTGCCTTCCTCGTCGAAATAGCTGAGGCGCAAGGGAGGCTCACCTTTCTCGGCCGGCCACCAATGGTAATAATTATAATAGGGATTATGTCTGGATTTACGGGCTTCCTCGAACCAAGGATGCTCGTCGCTGGTATGGTTTACTACCAAGTCCAGTACCAGTCGCATCTCCCGTTTATGAATCTCTTTCAGGAGGCGGTCGAAATCTTCCATCGTTCCGAATTCTCTCATGATTTCCCGATAGTCGCTGATGTCGTAACCATTATCATCGTTGGGAGAAAGAAAGATCGGGTTTAACCAGATGATATCCACACCCAAGCTTTGTATATAATCCAAGCGGGAGGTGATACCGTTTAAGTCACCGATTCCGTCGTCATCGCTGTCCTGAAAGCTACGGGGATAGATTTGGTATATAATCGCTTCTTTCCACCAAGTCTTTTGAATGTCCTCTTGACCGGACGTACTCTCTGTAACATGCTTTGAATCCATCTTATTATTCTTTAGTTTTTTACTATAACAAAAGGATGTGGTGGTTAGTTTCAGCAACTTATGACGCTTGGGAAATGTTGTTTTATCAACAAATAGAAGAAACATATGGAAAATGGAGTAATGATGCAGTATTTCGAATGGAATCTGCCGAACGATGGAATGCTGTGGAAACGGCTGAAGGATGATGCCTCGCATTTACATGAGATCGGGATCAGCGCCGTATGGATTCCACCCGCGTACAAAGGCCATGAGCAAGCGGACGAGGGGTATGGAACCTATGATCTATATGATTTGGGGGAGTTCGACCAAAAAGGGACCATACGCACCAAGTATGGAACTAAACAGGAACTTCAAGAAATGATCGAGGAACTTCACCGGAACCAGATTGGCGTATATCTGGATGCCGTGATGAACCATAAGGCGGGAGCCGATTATACCGAGTGGTTTATGGCGCAAGAGGTAGATCCTGGGCAACGGGAAAACGCTACCAGCGAACCCCATGAGATAGAGGGATGGACTGGCTTCGACTTCCCGGGGCGTGGCAATATGTATTCTAATTTTAAATGGCATTGGTTTCATTTCTCCGGGACGGACTATGATGTGTCCCGCAAGAAGGACGGTATATTCCAGATTCTGGGAGAGGGAAAACATTGGAGTGAGGGAGTCGATGATGAGAATGGAAATTATGACTATCTCATGTTCGCCGATCTGGATTTCGATAACCCCGAAGTCGTGCGTGAGATGCAGGACTGGGGGATCTGGGTATCGAACGAACTAAACTTGGACGGTATGCGCCTTGATGCGATCAAGCATATGAACGACCAGTTTATCAAGCATTTTCTGGAGGCGGTGAGAGCGGATCGGGGAGAGGGTTTCTACGCTGTCGGGGAATATTGGAAAAACGATACCGAATCGTTGGAGGCTTACCTGTCGCAAGTAGAATATAACGTGGATTTGTTTGACGTAGCCTTACATTATAACTTGAATGAGGCTTCCGAGAAAGGTCGTGACTATGATTTACGCGATCTATTAAAAGGGACCTTGGTCGAGATATGTCCGGATCAAGCCGTCACCTTCGTGGATAACCATGATTCCCAGAAAAACAGTTCTTTGGAGTCGCAGGTGAAGGATTGGTTCAAACCTTCCGCCTACGGTTTGATCCTGTTGATGAAGAAGGGGTATCCGTGTATCTTTTATGGGGATTATTATGGCGTAAAAGGAAAGAAATCTCCCCATCGTAAGGTATTGGATATGCTATTGCGTGCCCGGAAAGAATATGCGTACGGGGAAGAGGTGGATTATTTTGATCATCCGAACACGATCGGCTTCGTACGCTTGGGAGATTCGGGACATGCTGATTCGGGCTTGGCGGTGGTTATCTCGAACGGGGAAGATGGAGAGAAAACAATGTCTGTGGGGGAGAACCGGAAAGGCGAGGTATGGCATGAGATCACAGGCTCGGTAAAAGATACCGTGGCGATTGATGAGGAAGGGAAGGGCCGTTTCCTTGTCAAGGGAGGCAAATTGGCTGTTTGGGTCAAGGTCAAGGCTTAACGGATGCTTTACTTGACCTCGAATTGTATTTTCTTCTGGTTCCCCTCGTTGTCGATGAGAGTAAGGAGATGTTTTCCTTGGCCGACGGAGCAACTGATCTGGTGATTATCGGTGGTCTCTCCCAGATAGCTTTCGTCCAGATGCCAGTAAATCGTAGCATCACGGCGGGCGTGGGCGGCCTTGAAGATAAATTTCTCGGACTTCCCGGAGAAGCCTTTCGGAAGGTAGAGAATGGCGTTATGCTCGGGATAGATCAGTTCGATCTGGCGGTTCAGGTCTTGCCCGCAGCCGGGTTTTACCGGAGGGAGCGGGATATAATCGATGTGATAGTTGCGGTAGTAATACTCCTGCGCGGGAGGAAGCACGAACCACGGGCGGCTGATCATCCGGTCGACAGACTCGCAGGAACTATTGACCCTGTACCGTCCGTCCGCCGATAGATGCACGAGCTTATGGTAGGGGCAAATCCCCGTGTTATTGCCGGACAGCGGCATGTATAAGGTGTCCGTTTGCTCGCAGTAGGGCGAGGCTTTATGTCCGCTGTTCCGGCAGATCGCCATGGGAAGCGTCTCATCGTAGGGCAGGTCGAACCATTCGCCACCGGGCAATAGGGAAAAGAGATCGAAAAGGACCGGGGCGGCGTTGCCGACACCCGTAAGTCCCGGACGGCCCTCGCCGGAAGCGTTACCGGCCCATACGCCGACGACGTAGCGGGGAGTCGTGCCGATCGCCCAAGCGTCTCGTCCCCCGTAACTCGTCCCGGTCTTCCACGCTATCCGTTTCATCGACTCGAATTGTTGCCAGTCGGCCTCTTCCTCGGGACGGTTCAGGGCGGACATCGCCTCGAACGTGTACCACAGGGCCGCGGAGGAAAGGAGCGCCTTATCGGTGAGCCGGCTATCGGTAAGGGAACGGATAGGTTCCTTCCTCTCCGCCGGAAAGGGAGTCAGCGGATGGATATCCGCCGGATTATAGCGTCCGTTGTAAGTACGGTAATGTTTAAGCACACGAGACATGGAGGCATACATACCGGAAAGATCCCATAAGGTTCCCTCGGCCCCTCCCAAGATCAAGGAGGCCCCGTAATGTTCCTCGGAGAAACGTAAGGTAGTCATTCCCCACGATTTCAGTAAAGACATAAAGCGTCCGGTATTATACTGGGAGAGCATACGTACCAAGGGAACGTTCAAGGAGCGCTCTATGGCTACATGGGCCGGTACCGCCCCGTAGAATGTCTTGTTGTAATTATGGGGGGAGAAGCCATTTATATTCAAGGGCACGTCCGATACCAGCATGGAGGGGAGCAACAGCCCGTCGTGCAGCATACCGGCATACAGGAAGGGCTTGAGAATACTTCCCGTGCTGCGGGGCGAGGTGATGATGTCCACTTGGTTCCCCCGCCGCTCGTCGGCCGGATAGGTAGCGTTTCCGGCGTAGGCCAATACCTCCCCGGTCTCCACGTCCGCTACGATCGCCGCCAGATTATGGATATGGTTGGAACTGTATTCACGGGCATAACGGTTTACGAGGGCCTGTGTCTGCCGTTGCAGGGCTTGGCGGACGGAGGTTTGGATGCGTTGCCCCGGTTGTTCCGCGGCCAGTCTTTCTAACAGGTGAGGGGCATCATTAGGTAAAGGGAGAGGGGCTTCGGGAAGTGGCTCCATGCAGGCCAGCTCGTATTCGGTTTCCTCCAATACACCTTTCTTTTGAAGGGAAGCCAATAAGCGATCCCGCTTCTCCTTCAATTGTTTCCGGTTTCTCCCGGGGTGGATCAAGGCGGGGGAGTTGGGAAGAACCGCGAGCGTGGCGCTCTCGGCCCACGATAGCTCGGAGGCGCTTCGCCCGAAATAACGCCATGCGGCGGTCTCCAGCCCGATTACGTTTCCCCCGAAGGGAGCGTGCGAGGCATAGAGGTTCAGTATCTCTTGTTTGCTATGGGTGGTTTCCAGAAAGAGCGCCCAGCACATCTCGATCGTTTTCTCGTAGAAGGTACGGTCTTGGTTTCCTCTCGCTATGCGTGCCAATTGCATGGTCAAGGTACTTCCTCCGCTCACCACACGCCCCGCTTTCCCGTTCAAGCGGATCGCCCGGAAGATGGCGGCGGGGTCTATACCGGGATGGTAAAAGAACCGTTTATCCTCATACGTGAGCAAGCAATCCACGAATTTATCAGGCAAGCTATCCGCCGCCGGGAAACGCCATTGCCCGTCCGGTGCGATACGTGCGCCTAAAAGCTCGCCCTCGGCCGAATATAATAAGGTAGAGCAGGGGGCGGGAAATAATTGCCGGGGCACGATGCCATACATGACACACCACGCCGCCACGCCGATCCCCAAGAGGGATGCGAGGAGGCGCCATGGCACTCGTCCCGGCCTCGGTAATAGCGACTTGGATAGATGGCTGAGGCATCTGCCAGTACTCCGTAGGAAGTACTGTAGTACTGTGCGCAAAGTACTGCGGTACTCCTTACGAAGTACTGCGGTACTGTCCGGCTGAGTATTGCGGTACTTTATAAGGAGTACTGCCTCAATCATACCAATTGACACTCTCCTCATAATGATCGAACCTTAGCTCTTCCGTCACTCCGACCCTTCGCAAGGCGTTTAGCACGATCCTTTGCTCTTTAGGTGAGAGTGGAAATTCGCCCCTTCGCCGCTCGAAGTAGGGGTTACGTCCGAAATGGGACATGAGTATCGACATGAATTGCTGGTATTGCGCCGGGAACATCCGGCTCTGCATTCCGGTGAAACCCCGTGCGTAGGTGACGGGAACGGAGTCTCGGAAGTAGGGGCAAGCCCCATCCCGGGTACAGAGGGTGGGGTTCAGCAGCCGTAATACGGTTGCCGGTTGTTCGATGAGCGGCCGGTAGGCGATCTGGTGCAGACACTTCTCGGCCCGAGGGCAATCTTGTTGCTGGCAGACGGCGTAGTCGATGGGGATTTCCTTGTGTAGTTTCTTGGTCATGATCTTGTTTTACAATCTTAGATGTTTCATTGAACGCAAATATAGCGAATATATTCGAGAAGTGATTGTTCGAAAAGGAGATATACGGATAGATCATTGCATCTTGGTATAATTTATGTACATTTGTGGATTAACCATTTAAACATTCATGTGTATGATACGGTCTATCGGTTTATTCTGCGTACTTTGTCTCTTGTCTCTCTTGACAAGTTGTCATACGACAAGCTCCACGGATCAAGATCTTCCTCCTTATAATCCGAACGTGGAGGCGTTCACTACCGGGAAGATTTCCCGGTATTCTCCCGTTTACTTGATTTTTAATCAAGAGATCCCGGCGGAGCGGTTAAAGGCGGACCGATTGGGGAAACTCGTGCGCCTCAAGCCCGATGTGCCGGGACGATGGGCTTTCGAGAATAACCGGACGTTGGTATTCAAGCCGGAGAAAGGCTTTGAGCGAAACACCTCTTATCAGGTGAACGTCGATTTGTCCGAATGGTTTGAGGCGGAAGGTAAGGATAAGCGGTTCGCTTTCGGTTTTACCACGCTCCCTTTAGCTCTTCGGGGGAATCTGGAGTCGATGGATATCAACAAGAAAAACGAGAATGGGTACGATCTGACAGCCGTGCTTTTCACGCCGGATAAGGAATCTCCGGGGACCGTGGAGTCGTTGGTGGATTTCTCGGAGAAGGTAGACGCTACTTGGCAACACAGCCCGGATGGGAAGAAACATGAGGTAACCTTGACCAATGTTCCCGCAGGGATGGAGGGGGAACGGACACTTAGGCTTTCCGTCTCTTCTAATAAACTAGGCGTGGAAAAGGCCGATGTAGTGACGGTGAACATTCCGGATCAGAATGATTTCTCTGTATACGACGTGGTATATGTATCTGAGCCGGAATGCTACGTGGAGGTCGCTTTCACGAAATTATTGGACTCGGCCCAAGATATGAGAGGCTTGGCTTTTATCGCCGGAAATACCTCGGAGACCGTAAACGTGGATGGCAACAAGCTACGCCTATATCCGGACGCCGACTTGCGGGAGAAGGGTGCGATGAACATCCATCTGAACCAAGGCATCCGCAGTAAGAGCGGCTTGAACCTAAAAGAGGCCGTCGTGCGTCAAGTGGTAGCCAACGAGCAGAAACCTAACGTCCGTTTTATCGGGAAAGGAGTGATCATCCCGCAATCCACGCAATTATCCGTTCCTTTCCAAGCAATTTATTTGCGAGGGGTTACGGTGAGCGTTATCAAGATATTGGAGCAGAATATCGGTCAGTTCCTGCAATCGAACAACTTGGATGAGTCCGGGGAGTTAATGCGTGTCGGGCGCTTGATCGCCCGTAAGACGATCTTCTTGGATGAAGAGGGTCTTGATTTATCCCGGTGGAATACCTTCGCGATCGATTTGAAACGATTGATCGAGCCGGAACCGGGCGCTATCTACCGTCTGGAGCTTTCGTTTGACCGTTCTTTGTCTGTTTATCCTTGCGGGAATGATACGGTGGTCCTCTCGAAGGAACAGATCTTGGCCTCGGATGAGATCCGTTTCAAGGAAGAGTCCGCCCGTTTTGACGAGGGAGGGTATTACTATTATCGCCAGTATGATTGGTCTGATTATAATTGGGAGAAACGGGATGATCCTTGCTCGGACAGTTATTATTTTAATAAGGTGGAGGGAAAGAATGTCTTGGCTACTAATTTAGGACTGGTCGCCTTGATGGGGCAGGATAATGATATGACCGTGTTGGTGCATAACATACAGAGTACGGAGCCGGAGCGAGGAGTTACGGTTACCGCCTATAATTACCAACACCAAGCGTTGGCCTCGGGCACGACCGATGACAAGGGACAGGTACGGCTGGATCTCTCCTCGGGACGTTCGTTCTACCTGATCGCCTCACAGGGAACCCAACGTTCCTATCTGCGGGTGGATAACGGATCGGCTCTCTCGCTCAGCTCGTTCGATGTATCGGGCGAGGTCGTCCAGAAAGGGATCAAGGGCTTTATCTATGGTGAGCGAGGCGTATGGCGTCCGGGTGATACGTTGCATCTGGGCTTTATGCTGAACGACCGGGCGAAGCAATTGCCGGCAGAGCATCCGGTGGTGATGGAGCTGTACAACCCGTTAGGGCAAATGTATGCTCGTAAGACGCAGACCCGTGGCGAGCTGGGGCTTTACGCCTTCGATTTCGTTACCGAGGCGGATGCCCCCACGGGTGCGTGGAATGTGAAGGCACAAGTGGGTGGGGTCTCTTTCTCGAAGCGCTTACGCATCGAGTCCATCAAGCCAAACCGCCTGAAGATCGCCTTATCCATGCCGGAGAAGACCTTGTTGCGAGGTGAGCCTATGGATGCCCGCCTGCATGTGGAATGGCTGCAAGGAGCTATCGCCCGTAACTTGAAATATGATATACAAGGTACCTTTATCGCCACCCCGACTACCTTCGAGGGCTATAAGGGTTTCTATTTCGACGATCCTTCCCGTGTATTTAATACGGAAGAGAGTAAGCTGATCTCCGGTGTTACCAATGAGCGGGGCGATGCCACGGTACAAGCCCGCTTCGAGCTGGGTTCTACCGCTCCCGGAATGTTGCTGGCAAACCTAGTGACCCGGGTCTATGAGGAATCCGGTGATTTCAGTATCGACGCGGACCGGATGCTTTACTCGCCTTATCGCCGGTATGCCGGTATCAAATCTCCGCAGAAAGAGAAGGAACAACTAAATACCGGAGCCAATTATACCTACGAGGTCGCTTCTGTTGATTATTTAGGGAAACCGCAAGCGAATACGGAATTAGACGTGAAAGTATATAAAGTCTATTGGTATTGGTGGTGGGACTCCAACAGTAGCGGTCTGGCCAATTACGTATCGGATTCCTTCAATAAGCCGGTAAAGACATTTACCGTCCGTACGGATGGGGACGGCCGGGGTACGTTCCAGCTCTCTTTCCCGGATAAGGAGTGGGGAACGTATTTCATCTCCGTGAAAGATAAGGAGAGCAAGCACTCTACGGGAGTGATGAGTTATTTCGACTGGCCTTATAATGAGGGCCGACGTAACACCGATGGCAGCGAGTCCGCCACGATGCTTAGTTTCAAGACCGATAAGGATAGTTATACGCCCGGCGAGAAGATGGTAGTCACCTTCCCCTCTACGAAAGGAAGCCGTGCGATTATCAGTATAGAGAACGGCGTGCGTGTCCTTTCCTTGACGGAACATACGTGCGAGGATAAACAAACGACCGTGAGACTGGATGTGACGAAAGATATGCAGCCGAACGCTTACGTCTATATCACCCTTTTGCAGCCTCATGGCATCACGAAGAACGATTTGCCGATCCGCTTGTATGGCGTGGTCCCGTTCACGGTAACTTCTCCGGAGAGCCATCTGACCCCGGTTATCCAATCTCCCGCCGAGTTGAAACCGGATGCCTCTTATACCATATCCGTCTCCGAGAAGAATGGAAAGGAGATGGCTTACACGCTGGCGATCGTGGATGAGGGCTTGCTGGACTTGACCCGTTTCCGTACGCCGGAGCCTTGGAAGGCGTTTAACGCCCGGGAAGCGTTGGGCGTGAATACATGGGATTTGTATAACTACGTGGTTGGCGCTTATGGCGGCCGTATCGAGCAATTGTTCAGTATCGGCGGCGACGATGCGCTGAACAAAGGCCCGAAAGCGATCGTGAACCGTTTCAAGCCCGTGGTGCGATTTGACGGCCCGTTCTTGCTGAAGAAGGGGAAGACCGCCCGGCATACCTATCAGATGCCGAATTATAACGGGCGTGTCAAGATCATGGTGGTAGCCGGAAACGGGGAGGCTTATGGACATGCCGATAAGAGCGTGATGGTACGTAAGCCCGTAATGCTGCTAGGAACCTTGCCCCGGGTGATTGGCGTGGGCGAGGAGATGGTAGTACCCGCTACGGTATTCGCTACCGAGGATGGCGTAGGAGCCGTGAATGTATCTATCGCTTGCAGCTCGAATATGGAAGTGGTCGGCGAGGCGACGAGGAGCTTGAGCTTCGAGCGGAAAGGGGATCAGCAAGCCTCGTTCCGTATCCGGGTGAAGAAGAACCCGGGTATCGGGAAGGTAACGATAACCGCTACGGGTAAAGGGGATAAATCCGTTTATGAGACGGAACTGGAGATCCGTACGGTACGCCGCCCGCAAGTGAAAGTTACCGCCGCTACCTTGGAGGCCGGCAAGTCTTGGAAAGAGACGGTCGCTATGCCGGGTGCCACGGGTACGAACCAGTTGACCTTAGAAGTGTCGGATATCGCCCCCGTGAACGTATCCTCACGTCTATCTTATTTGTTGGGTTATCCGCACGGATGTCTGGAACAGATCACCTCGAAAGGATTCCCACAGCTTTATATCTCCTCGTTTACGGATTTGACCCTGCAACAGGCGAAATCCACGGAGGAGGCCGTGAAAGAGGTGATCCGCCGTCTGCGCTCTTACCAGACCGTAGATGGGGCTTTCGCCTATTGGCCGGGTGGAACGAGCAGCAATGGCTGGGGTACGGTTTATGCTACTCATTTCTTGCTGGAAGCCTCGAAGAAAGGTTACTTGGTTCCCGAGGCCATGAAACAAAGCGTATTGAATAATCTACGCCGGGTAGCCCGTAATTGGAAGCCGGTTACCTCTTATTATAAAGATTCGGAAGAGGCTACCCAAGCCTATCGCCTGTATGTATTGGCTTTGGCCGGGTCGCCGGAGATGGGTGCCATGAACCGCTTGAAAGAGATGAAAGATTTGACCTCCATGAGTCGCTGGTCGCTAGCTTCCGCCTATGCCTTGGTCGGCCGTGAGGATGTCGCTCAAGACCTGATCAGTAAGACGACGGCTCTTCCTTCCGGTTATTCCGAGCATGACGAGACGTTCGGCAGTGATGTCCGGGATCAATCCATCCAGTTAATGACGCTTTGCTTGTTGGATAAAGGCAAGGAGGCCGCTACCTTGGTGGAAGAATTGTCCAAACAACTTTCTTCGGATGATTGGTTGAGCACACAATCTACGGCATTCGCTTTAGTTGCCTTGTCGGACTACCTAGCTAAATATCGGGTAGACGGGGCCATGGATTTCACGTACGCTTGTGGCGGAAAGGATGGACAGGTGAAAACGGATAAGAATATATGGTCTGAGACCTTATTGGATAAGGCGGGGACCTCGGCGAGCGTCGAGTTGAAGAACACGGGTAAATCTACGCTCTTCGCCCGTATCATAACCGAGGGAATACCGGAGCAGGGAGAGGAAAAAGCGTATGCGAACGGTGTCTCATTGGCGGTTAGCTATGTGGACTTGAACGGAAGTCCGGTCAATGTCGCCCAATTGGAGCAAGGTACGAATTTCTCCGCCGTGGTTACGGTAAAGAACCCTTCGGCCCGGGGATATAATAATTTGGTATTATCGGAGATCTTCCCTGCTGGATGGGAAATACTGAATACCCGTTTCTTGAATGAGTCCGCTACGGACAGCTTGAGCGCCGGAGTGAATTATCAGGATATTCGTGACGACCGTGTTTATAGTTATATAGACCGTCTGCCGGCAGGCAGTCAAGTGACCGTGAAGATTAATCTTTGCGCAGTCTACCCGGGCCGTTTCTACCTGCCTCCGGTGTATTGCGAGGCGATGTACGATTATTTAATCCGTGCGAATACCGCGGGACAAGAAGTTACCGTATTCTAATTTCGTGGGGGGCGGGCAAACCCCGCCCTTATATTTTTTCGAAATTTATTGGATTTATAGTTGTATGCTCGAATAAAACCATTACATTCGCAGCATATTTGAGATTGATTTAAGTTAGTATTAGAAAGTATTTGCTCACAACTTGATTTGTTAGGTAAACTTTTTTAGTCGACATACTCAGCTCAATTAACCATTTAATTAAAGTTTACAAAATGAATCTTTACATTTCAAATCTAAGTTACAACATCTCTGATGAGGACTTAAGACTGTTATTTGCTGATTACGGTGAGATTACTTCAGCAAAAGTTATTATGGATAGAGAAACTGGCCGTTCAAGAGGCTTCGGTTTCGTTGAGCTGAGCGATGATGAGCTAGCTAAGAAAGCTATCGAGGAGTTAAACCAAGCAAGTTATGACGGCAAAGTCATCAATCTGTCTCTTATACACATCTCCGAGCCCACGAGACCCTAAGACATCTC
>ERZ1026975.991-NODE-991-length-14979-cov-6.977955_pt1 | contig 14979 bp, 10 predicted proteins | sample MGYA00519561_ERZ1026975 | MGnify/ENA primary metagenome ERZ1026975 (study PRJEB26926, sample SAMN06164672) | human gut metagenome | biome: ENVO:00009003; feature: ENVO:2100002; material: ENVO:00002003 | host: Homo sapiens | place: USA | collected 2012 ... | reverse complement strand
CGAGATGTCTTAGGGTCTCGTGGGCTCGGAGATGTGTATAAGAGACAGGAGCTACATCGGCGCGCAGGTGCTCCACGAGGGCACCATCTTCCCCGTGCGTGAGAAGAACATCCCGCTCAACATCCGCAACACGAACGAGCCGGAGCACCCCGGCACCACCATTCTCGAGAGCATCGAGGAGGACACGAACGACGGCAGCTTCATCACCGGCATCGCGGGCAAGAAGGGCTTCTCCGTCATCACCATCGCCAAGACCGGTATGTCCGGCGACCCCGGCACGCTCGTGCGGATTCTGGAAATTCTCGCCAAGCACGAGGTCAACGTGGAGTATATCCCCTCCGGCATCGACATCATCTCGCTGGTGGTGGAGAGCAAAAAGGTCTCCAAATGCCTCTACGCCATGCTGGGCGAGCTGCAAAAAGAGGTGCAGCCGAATAAGATAACGGTGACGGAGCACATCGCGGTCGTCGCGGCGGTCGGCCGGAAGATGGCGTACCGCCCCGGCGTTTCCGGCAAGATCTTTGCCAAGCTCGGTGAGAACGGCGTGAACATCCGCATGATCACGCAGGGTCCCGAGGAGCTGAACATCATCGTCGGCGTGGAGGAAAAGGACTTCGCGCAGGCCATTCGCGTACTGTATGACAGCTTTGTCAAGGAACATATTTAAGGAAAAGGTGAGGGCAATACCATGAAGCTTTATAATGTAGGTATTCTCGGCGCGACGGGCGCCGTGGGTCAGGAAATGATGAAAATTCTGCTCGAGCGCAAGTTCCCCGTCGGCGAGCTGCGTCCCATCGCCTCCGCGCGCAGCGCGGGCAGCGAGATCGACTTCGGCGGCAGGAAGTGCACGATCGTCGAGGCGTCGGACGATGCCTTTGAGGGTCTCGACATCGTGCTCGGCGCGGCGGAGAACGACATTGCCGAGCGCTTCGCGCCCGCCATCGTCAAGGCCGGCGCGGTGTTCGTCGACAACTCCAGCGCCTTCCGTCTCGACCCCAAGGTGCCGCTGGTCATCCCCGAGATCAATCCCGAGGACGTGAAGTGGCACAGCGGCATCATCTCCAACCCCAACTGCACCACCATCGTCACCCTCGTCGCCATCAACGCGCTGGCGAAGGAAAGCCCCATCGAGACCATCATCGCCAGCTCCTATCAGGCGGTCTCCGGCGCGGGCAAGAACGGCATCGACGAGCTGCACGATGAGGTCGCGGCGCTCGCCGCGGGCAAGCCCGTCGAGCCGAAGGTGTTCCAGTACCAGATCGCCTACAACGTCATCCCCCAGATCGGCGGTGAGGCGTACATGGGCTACACGAGCGAGGAGATGAAGATGCAGAACGAGGGCCGCAAGATCCTCCACCTGCCCGAGATGAAGGTCAGCTGCACCTGTGTGCGCGTGCCCGTGGTGCGCAGCCACTCCGTCTCCGTCGTGCTGCGCACAAAGGAAAAGATCAGTGTCGAGCGCGCGCGTGAGCTGATCGCCGCCGCGCCCGGCTGTAAGCTGACCGACGACCTTGCGAGCAAGGTCTATCCCATGCCGCTCGACACGAGCGATCAGGACCTCGTCTACGTCGGCCGCATCCGCGACGATCTGACCGACGAGCGCGGGCTGAACCTCTGGTGCTGCGGCGACCAGGTCCGCAAGGGCGCGGCGACCAACACCGTACAGATCGCGGAGCTGCTACTCGAAAAATAAAGGCATTTTTGTGAAAGGGAGCCTCTGTCCGACGCCGGACAGAGGCTCCCTTTGTTCATTGCGACATTTTTCTTGCTATTTTTTTGGTAAGATGGACAGGGCAAAGTGCTTTGACTTTTTGCGAAGAGACTGCTACAATAAAAGAAAAGTGGAAACGTTACCGGTAAGGTTCCCGGAAACGGGCTTTGATTTTTTCATGCAGAGGGTGTCGCTATGACCATCAAGGACATTGCAAAGCTCAGCGGCGTGGGCGTGAGCACGGTCTCCCGTGTACTCAACGACCGCCCCGACGTGAGCGAGGAAAGCCGCCGCCGCGTGCTGGAGGTCATTGCCGAGCACAACTATCTGCCCAACAATTCCGCGCGCAGCCTTGTGCGCACGAAGTCCGACACCGTCGGCCTTGTGGTGCGCGGCGTGCAGAACCCCTTCTACACCGATATCATCCGCGCCATCGAGCATAAGCTCGACCTTGCGGGCTACACGATGGTCATGCGTCAGATCGCCTCCTGCGACGACGAGGTGAAGTGCGGCGCGGTGATGGAGCGCGAAAAGCGCCTGCAGGGCCTCATTTTTCTCGGCGGACGCTCGGATTACTCTCCCGCAGAGCTGGCGCTGCTCAACGTGCCCTTTGTCTGCTGCACCTACACCAACGCCTACGGCACGCTCGATCCGAGCAAGTATTCCTCCGTCTCCATCGCCGACGAGCAGGAGGCCTACCGCGCGGTCATGGAGCTGGCCAAAAAGGGCCACCGCCGCATCGCGGCGCTGACCGCCGACCCCGACGACAGCTCCATCTCCCAGCTGCGCTACTCCGGCTACGCCCGCGCGCTGCGCGAGCTGGGCATCCCGCCCGAGGAGGAGGACGTCATCTGCGCGGACGATTTCACCGTGGAAAGCGGCTGCCGCGCCATGCGCGAGCGGCTGAAGCGTCCGGCGGACTTCACCGCCGTCTTCGCCATCGCGGACGATATGGCGATCGGCGCGATGCGCGCCCTGCGCGAGAGCGGGCGCAGCATTCCCGAGGACTGCTCCATCATCGCCATCGACGGCATCAATGTCTCCGAGTACATCCATCCCATGCTCACCACCCTCTGCCAGCCGATGACGGCTATGGGCACGAAGAGCGTCGAGCTGCTGCTCGGTGTCATCCGCGGCGGCGCGCACGACCATCTGACGCTGCCGACCACCCTGCGCGCGGGTGAATCCGTGCGCGACCTGACGAAATGATTTTCCCGCGCCGAGCGCGTGAAAATAAATTTGAATAAGGAGATCAATGAAACATGAAGAAGTATCTTGCGTTTGTCCTGGCACTTGTTATGGCTCTCAGCCTCGTTGCCTGCGGCAACAAGACGGCCGAGGAGCCCTCCGGCGACGGTGACGCCACCGAGGCCGCCGGCCGTGTGTTCTGGCTGAACTTCAAGCCCGAGGCGGACGGCACCCTGCAGAAGGTCGCCGCCATGTACACCGAAAAGACCGGTGTGCCCGTCACCATCCAGACCGCCGCGTCCGGCACCTACAACGAGACCCTGACCGCCGCGATGGATAAGGAAGCGCCTCCCACGATGTTCGTCGTCGGCAACCAGGCCGCCGTGGACACCTGGGGCGACTACTGCTACGACCTGACCGGCACCCCCATCGCGGGTGAGCTGACCACCGACGCCTACAACCTCTACGACGCCGACGGCAAGCTCTGCTCCATCGGCTACTGCTATGAGTGCTACGGCATCATCGTCAACGAGGATCTGCTGGCGAAGGCCGGCTATCAGCTCAGCGACATCACCAACTTTGAGACCCTCAAGGCCGTTGCGGAGGACATCCACTCCCGTGCCGCCGAGCTGGGCTTCGATGCCTTCACCTCCTCCTCCATGAGCGGCGACTCCAGCTGGCGCTTCACCGGCCACCTCGCCAACCTCGAGTATTACTATGAGTCCGTGGACGATCCCGACGCCTGGAAGGTCTGCCCCCCGAGCATCAAGGGCACCTACATGCAGAACTTCAAGAACCTCTGGGATCTCTACATCAACAACAGCGCGGTCGCTCCCTCCACTCTCGCTGCCGGCGGCTATGACGCTCAGGCCGAGTTCGGCAAGGAGCAGGCTGTGTTCTATCAGAACGGCTCCTGGGAGTGGGCGGCTCTGACCGGCACCGGCGATGGTCAGTACGGTCTTGACAACCTCTCCATGATCCCCTTCTACTGCGGCGTTGCCGGTGAGGAGAAGGCCGGTCTGAACTGCGGCACCGAGAACTGCTGGGCCGTGAACGCCAAGGCCTCCGCCGAGGACATTCAGGCTACGCTCGACTTCATGTATTGGCTCGTCACCGACGCTGAGGTCTCCCGTATGCTCGTCGATGAATTCGCCGTCATGCCCTACAAGCAGGCTGCCGAGTCCACCTGCGGCTTCCTGGCCGACGCCAACGCCTATGCCGCCGAGGGCAACTACGTCATGCCTTGGGTCACCAACTTCCAGCCCAACGTCGACGCCTACCGTGAAGCCATCGTCGCCGCGATGAACCAGTATGACAACGATCCCACCGACGCCAACTGGGAGCAGGTCAAGACCGCGTTCGTGGACGGTTGGGCCGTGCAGTACGCTGCCGCCAACGGCTAAGCGTCTCCATACCGCAAAACCTACCATTCTTATGAAGAGGGCGGGCTTTCGCCCGTCCTCTTCTTCTACCACGGCAGAGGCCGCAAGAGGCCCGCGCCGTGCTCAGTCAATCTATCTCGATGGGAGTGATCGAATTGAAGCGTAAACACGACGCAGCAGCCGTCAACAGCTCGCTCGTCCGCCGCCCGATCCGGCGGTGGGCCCCGCTGTTCATGGGTCCCATGCTCTGCGCCTTCGCCATTGGCTTCGTCTATCCGTTCTGCAAGGGCGTGTACCTCTCGTTCTGCAAATTCAAGACGACCTCGGACGCGCAGTTCATCGGCTTCGGCAACTACATCAAGGCGCTGAACGACGCGAGCTTTGTCCATTCGTTCTGGTACACGGCGCTCTTTGCGCTCGTCTCGCTCGTGTTCATCAACGTGCTGGCCTTCGCCGTGGCCTATGCCCTTACACAGGGCATCAAGGGGAGCAATCTCTTCCGCACGGTGTTCTTCATGCCAAACCTCATCGGCGGCATCGTGCTGGGCTATGTGTGGTCGATGATCTTCGACGGCATCCTCTCGCGCTACGGCACGTCGATCCTGCTGGAGACGAAATACGGCTTCTGGGGCCTCATCATCCTCATGTGCTGGCAGCAGGTCGGCTATATGATGATCATTTACATTGCCGGCTTGCAGGCTGTGCCCGAGGATATGCTTGAGGCCGCGAAGATCGACGGCGCGAACCGCTGGCAGACACTCTGGAAGGTCACCATCCCGAACGTAATGCCCTCCATCACCATCTGCACCTTCCTCACGCTGACGAACAGCTTCAAGCTCTTCGACCAGAACCTCGCCCTCACGGGCGGTCAGCCCTACATCATCCAGTCCGACGGCTCAGCCATCAAGACGACCGAGATGCTGGCGCTGAACATCTACAACACGTTCTACGGGCAGAACGTCAACTCCCGCGGCACCGCGCAGGCCAAGGCCGTTTTGTTCTTCCTGCTCGTCGCCGCCATCGGTTTGATCCAGCTCCGCGCTACACGCAAAAAGGAGGTGCAGCAGTAATGAACGGTTCCCTTTCCGCCGAACGCCGCCGCAAGACCATTCTTTCGGTCGTGCTGGCCTTCATCTGCATCCTCTACATCCTGCCGGTGCTGGCTGTGGTAGTCAACTCCTTCAAGCTCAACACCTATGTCAAGACCGAGACCTTTGCCCTGCCCACCGCCGAGAGCTTTGCCGGCTGGGCGAACTACATCAAGGGCGTCACCTTCGGCAATTATCCCTTCTGGAAGTCCGCGTTTTACAGCCTTTTCATCACGCTCGTCTCCACGGCGCTGATATTGCTGTGTACCTCGATGGCCGCGTGGTACATCGCCCGCGTGGACAGCAAGCTCTGCCGCGGTGTCTATTACCTCTGCGTCTTTTCCATGGTCGTGCCGTTCCAGATGGTCATGTTCACTCTCTCCAAGACCGCCGACCGCGTGAAGATACCCTACTTTAACTTTGCGAGCGGCAGCCTCGAAAAGGTCGCGCTCAACACGCCCTGGACCATTCCCATCATCTACCTCGGCTTCGGCGCGGGCCTTGCCATCTTCATGTTCGTGGGCTTCGTGAAGTCCATCCCGCTGGAGATCGAGGAGGCCGCCGCCATCGACGGCTGCGGTCCGCTGCGCACCTATTTCTCCGTCGTGTTCCCAATGCTGCGGCCCACGATGATCTCCGTCGGCATCCTCGAGATCATGTGGGTGTGGAACGACTATCTGCTCCCCTATCTCGTGCTCGACAGCACCAAGTACAAGACCATTCCCATCCATATCCAGTACCTCAAGGGCAGCTACGGCACGGTCGATCTCGGCGCGACGATGGCGCTCATCTTCCTGAGCATCGTCCCCGTCATCATCTTCTACCTCTGCTGCCAGAAATACATCATCAAGGGCGTCGCGGCCGGCGCCGTGAAAGGCTGATCTCACATGAATCGTTCCTCCGGCATTCTGATGCCGATCTCCTCGCTCCCCTCGCCCTACGGCATCGGCACGTTCGGCAAGGCGGCGTATGACTTTGCCGATTTTCTCCACGCGGCGGGACAGGGCTACTGGCAGCTCCTGCCGCTCGGCCCTACAAGCTACGGCGACTCGCCGTATCAGAGCTTTTCGACCTTTGCGGGCAACCCGTACTTCATCGACCTCGATCTGCTCATCAAGGATAAGCTGCTCACGCGCAAGGAGGTCACCTCCTGCGCGTGGGGCTCGGAGCCGCGCTACGTCGACTACGGCAAAATTTACGAGAGCCGCTTCGCGCTGCTCGAAAAGGCCAAGGCGCGCGGCTGGGAGCGCGACCGCGAGGCGGTCGCCGCCTTCGAATCGGAAAACAGCCGCTGGCTGCCGGACTACGCGCTCTTCATGGCGCTCAAGCGGCATTTCGGCATGAAGTCCTGGACCGAATGGCCCGACGAAGGCGCGCGGCTGCACAAGACCGACGCGCTCGAGCGCTACCGCGCGGAGCTGCGCGGGGACGTGGAGCTGTTCACCTACATTCAGTTTCTCTTCTTCCGGCAGTGGAGTGCACTCAAGAGCTACATCAACGGTCTCGGCATCCGCATCATCGGCGACATCCCCATCTATGTGGCGATGGACTCCTCCGACGTGTGGAGCGAGCCGGAGAAATTCCAGCTCGACGAGCGAAACGTACCCGTCGAGGTCTCCGGCGTGCCGCCGGACTACTTCAGCGCTGACGGTCAGCTCTGGGGCAACCCGCTCTACGACTACGAGGCCATGCAGAAGGACGGCTTTGAGTGGTGGATCCGCCGCATCGGCGGGGCGGCGAAGCTCTACGATGTCATCCGCATCGACCACTTCCGCGGCTTCGAGAGCTACTGGGCCGTGCCCTATGGCGAGACGACCGCGAAAAACGGCCGCTGGGTCAAGGGCCCCGGCATGGCGCTCGTCGGCGTGCTGACCGGCTGGTTCCACGACATCGAGTTCATCGCCGAGGATCTCGGCTATCCCACGCCGGAGGTCACGCAGCTGCTTGCCGACTCGCGTCTGCCCGGCATGAAGGTGCTGGAATTCGCCTTCGACTCGCGCGACACGAGCAGCTATCTGCCGCACAGCTACGGGGAGAACTGCATCTGCTACACCGGCACGCACGACAACGCGCCCCTCGCCCTTTGGCGCACGGAGGCGGATAAGGCGGATATTGCCTTCGCCGTGCAGTACCTTGGGCTCAACGACCGAGAGGGCTTCAACCGCGGCATCATCCGCGGCGGCATGAGCTCGGTGGCAAAGCTCTTCGTCGCGCAGATGCAGGACTGGCTCGACCTCGGCGCGGGCCACCGCATGAACATCCCCGGCACGAGCCGCGGCAACTGGGAGTGGCGTATGCTCCCGGGTGAGGCGAGCAAAAAGCTCGCCGGGCAGATCCGCGAAATGACGCGCATCTACGGAAGATCATAAAAGCTGTGAGCGAAAGGGCTGCCGCCAGCAGCCCTTTTCCATTTGACGCGGGCGCAAAAGCATGGTATCGTAGAGAAAAACGGATGCGCCGCGCCGCGGCGCTTTTTCAGAGGACAGGCCATGAAAAAACTCACCATCGGGATACTCGCCCATGTCGACGCGGGCAAAACGACCCTCTCCGAGGGCCTTTTGTATGCCGCGGGCGCACTGCGCACGCTCGGCCGCGTCGATCACGGCAATGCCTTTCTGGATACCGAAGCACTCGAACGCGAGCGCGGCATCACCATCTTTGCCAAGCAGGCGGTGCTCGACTGCGGCGGCACGCACATCACGCTGCTCGATACGCCGGGCCACGTCGATTTCTCCGCCGAAGCGGAGCGCACCCTGCAGGTGCTCGACTACGCGATCCTTGTCATCAGCGGCACGGACGGCGTGCAGGGCCACACCCGCACGCTCTGGCGGCTGCTGGAGCGCTACGGCGTGCCGACGTTCCTCTTCATCAACAAGATGGACCTTGCGGGCGCGGACCGCGCGGCGCTGCTGACGGATCTGCAAAAGAGCTTCGGCGCGTGCGTCGATCTCGGCGCGGAGCCGAACGAGCGCGACGAGCACGCCGCGCTGACCGACGAAGCAGCTCTCGAGGAGCTGCTGGAGCGCGGCGCGCTTTCGGATGACACGCTCGCCGCTTTGATCTCCGCGCGAAAAATTTTCCCCTGCTGCTTCGGCTCCGCGCTCAAAAATGAGGGCGTGGCGGAGTTTTTGCAGCTGCTCACGCGCTTCACGCGCGAGCTGGCGCGCGGCACGGACTTCGGCGCGCGCGTCTTTAAGATCTCCCGCGACGCGCAGGGCACACGGCTCACGCACCTGAAGGTCACCGGCGGGACACTGCGGGCAAAAATGCAGCTTCCCAGCGGCAAGGCCGACCAGCTCCGGCTTTACTCCGGTGCGAAGTTCCGCCCGCTCGACGCGGCGGGCGCGGGCGAGGTCGTGGCCGTCACGGGCCTTGCGGACACCTATCCAGGGCAGGGGCTCGGGGCGGAGGCGGACGGCGAAAAGCCAGTGCTGCAAAGCGTTCTGACCTACCGCATCCTCCTGCCCGACGGCACAGACGCGCACACCGTCCTCCCAAAGCTGCGCGAGCTGGAGGACGAGGACCCGATGCTCCGCATCGTGTGGGAGGAAGCGTCCGGCGAGCTGCACGCCGAGCTGATGGGCGAGGTGCAGCTGGAAATTTTGCAGCGACTCATATCCGACCGCTTCGGCCTCTCCGTCACGTTCGGCGAGGGCGGCATCGTTTACAAGGAGACCATTGCCAACACCGTCGAGGGCGTGGGGCACTTTGAGCCGCTGCGCCACTACGCCGAGGTGCATCTGCTGCTCGAGCCCGCCCCGCGCGGGAGCGGTGTTCAGCTTGCCTCCGCCTGTCCGACGGACGAGCTGGACCTCAACTGGCAGCGTCTCATTCTCACGCACCTTGCCGAGCGCGCGCATCCCGGCGTGCTGACGGGCAGCGCGCTGACCGACGTAAAAATGACGCTCCTCGCGGGCCGCGCGCACCTCAAGCACACCGAGGGCGGCGATTTCCGGCAGGCGACCTACCGCGCCGTGCGGCAGGGTCTGATGCAGGCCGAGAGCGTGCTGCTCGAGCCGTTCTATGATTTCCGTCTTGAGCTGCCGCCGGAGTGCGTGGGCCGCGCAATGACCGACCTTGCCGCGATGGGCGGCTCGGCGGACGCGCCGGAAACGGTCGGCGGAGAAGCGGTGCTCACCGGCTTCGCGCCGGTCAAGGGACTGCGCAGCTACGCGCGTGAGGTCGCGGCCTACACCCGCGGACGCGGACGTCTGAGCTGCACCCTGCGCGGCTACGAGCCCTGCGCGGACGCGGAGAACGTCATCGCCGCCATCGGCTACGATCCCGAGCGCGACGCGGAAAACCCCACCGGCTCGGTGTTCTGCGAGCACGGCGCGGGCGTCTACGTTCCGTGGAACGAGGTCAAGGCCCGCGCGCACGTCCCCTGCGTCCTGCAGGAGCACCCCACCGAAGCCGCCGAACCCATGCCGACACGCAGCCGCGCGTCCTCCGGCTCCGCCGCCGAGGACAAGGAGCTGCTCGCCATCTTCGAGAGCACCTACGGCAAGGTCGAGCGCCGCGCGTTCGAGCCCAAGCGCGCGCCCGCGCGCACCGCGCTCGACGAGACGCGCTATAACATCAAAAATCAGAAGACCGGTCCCGAGTATCTGCTCGTGGACGGCTACAACATCATCTTCGCGTGGGACGCGCTCAAAAAGCTCGCCGCGCAGGACGTCGCCGCCGCGCGCGAGGCGCTCGCGGGCATCCTCGCCAACTACCGCGGCTGGCGCAGATGCGAGATCATTCTGGTCTTCGACGCTTACAAGGTCAAGGGCAATCCCGGCTCGATGGAAAAGAAAAACGGCATCTACATCGTCTACACCAAGGAGGCGCAGACCGCCGACAGCTACATCGAGCGCGCGACCTACGACCTCGGCAAAAACCACCGCGTCCGCGTCGCCACGTCGGACAACATGGAGCAGGTCATCATCCTCGGTCACGGCGCGCTGCGCATCTCCGCCCGCGCGTTTGAGGAGGAGGTCGCCGAGGCCGAGGGGCAGATCAGCGACCTCATCGAGCGCTGGAACGTGCGGGACTTCGATCTGCGCCGCGTGCGCGCCACCGCGACCATCATTGACAAATAAGGAAGAGAAAGGGTCCTGAGACCTTTTCTCTTTTTTCCCCTTGACAAATACCCCATAGGGGTATATAGTGCAGATACCCCCAAGGGGTATATCGCTATCAGGGAGGCACGGTATATGGACCGATCGGAATGCTGCCGCTGCTCGCAGCGCAAAAAGGAGCGCTCGCCGGAGGAGTACAAAAAGCTCATTCACCGGCTCAACCGCATCGAGGGGCAGATCCGCGGCATCCGCAGCATGGTGGAGTCCGGCGCGTACTGTCCCGACATTTTAGTGCAGGCCGCGGCGGTCAACGCGGCGGTCAACGCCTTCAACAAGGAGCTGCTTGCCGCGCACATCCGCACCTGCGTGGCGGAGGATATCCGCGCCGGCAGGGACGAGACGATCGATGAGCTGGTGACGACGCTTCAAAAGCTCATGAAATGAGCGAAAAGCGCACAACCTAACCGCAATTTCACAGAACCGAGGAACACGCAATGACACAATACAATGTGACCGGCATGAGCTGCGCCGCCTGCTCGGCCCGGGTCGAAAAGGCGGTGAGCAGGGTCCCGGGCGTCACGTCCTGCTCGGTGAGCCTGCTGACGAACTCGATGGGCGTGGAGGGCGCCGCCGCGCCGCAGGACATCATCGCCGCCGTGCAGGCGGCGGGCTATGGCGCGTCCTTAAAGGGCGCGGGCAAAGCCGCGCCGAGCGCTGCCGAGGCGGAGGCCGCGCTGGAGGATCACGAAACGCCGAAGCTGAAGCGCCGGCTGCTCTGGTCGCTCGGCTTCCTGCTCGTGCTGATGTATTTCTCAATGGGACACATGATGTGGGGCTGGCCGCTGCCCGCGTTCTACACGGACAACCATGTGGCGATGGGCCTGACCCAGCTGCTTTTAACGGTCGCCGTCATGGTCATCAACCAGAAATTCTTCATCAGCGGCTTCCAGAGCCTGTGGCGCCGTGCGCCGAACATGGATACGCTCGTTGCCCTCGGCGCGACGGCAGCCTTCGGCTACAGCACCTACGCCCTCTTCGCCATGACCGGCGCACAGGTGCGCGGCGACACGGAGGCCGTGATGGCCTACATGATGGACTTCTACTTCGAGTCCGCCGCCATGATCCTCACGCTCATCACCGTCGGCAAGATGCTCGAGGCCCGCTCCAAGGGCCGCACGACCGACGCGCTCAAAGGCCTGATGAAGCTCGCGCCGCAGACCGCGACGGTCGAACGCGACGGCCGGGAGCTTGAGGTCCCCATCGAGCAGGTGCAGAAGGATGACATCTTCGTGGTCCGCCCAGGCGAAAGCATCCCCGTGGACGGCGTGGTGCTTGACGGCGCAAGCGCCGTCAACGAGGCGGCGCTGACGGGCGAGAGCCTGCCGGTGGACAAGGCCGCAGGCGACACGGTCTCCGCCGCGACGGTCAACCAGTCCGGCTTCCTGCGCTGCCGCGCCACGCGCGTCGGCGAGGACACCACGCTTTCGCAGATCATTCAGATGGTCAGCGACGCCGCCGCGACCAAGGCCCCCATCGCAAAGATCGCGGACAGGGTCTCCGGCGTATTCGTGCCGGCCGTCATTGCCATCGCGGCGGTAACGACCGCCGTGTGGCTGCTGCTCGGTCAGAGCGTCGGCTTTGCCCTCGCGCGCGGCATTTCCGTGCTCGTCATCAGCTGTCCCTGCGCGCTGGGGCTCGCCACGCCCGTCGCCATTATGGTCGGCAGCGGACTGGGCGCGAAGAACGGCATCCTCTTCAAAACCGCCGCGTCGCTGGAGGAGACGGGCCGCGTGGACATCGTCGCGCTGGACAAGACCGGCACCATCACCGCAGGCGAGCCGCAGGTCACCGAGCTTCTTCCCGCAGGCGGCGTGCGCGCATCGGAGCTGCTTCGCGCAGCGCTTGCGCTCGAGCAGAAAAGCGAGCATCCGCTCGCCCGCGCGATCCTCGCCAGGGCGCAAGCCGACGGCCTGACCGCAGATGAGGTCACGGACTTCCGGGCGCTCTCCGGCAGCGGCCTGACCGCCGTGCGGAACGGGCAGACGCTCTGCGGCGGCAGTCTCGCCTACGTTTCCACCGCATTGGAGGTCTCCCCCGCCATGCGCGAGCGCTGCGAGGCGCTTGCGGAGGACGGCAAAACGCCGCTGCTCTTCAGCGAAAACGACAGACTCCTCGGCGTCATCGCCGTGGCGGACGTCATCAAGCCCGACAGCCCGCAGGCCGTGCGCGAGCTGCGGAATATGGGCATCGAGGTCGTCATGCTCACGGGCGACAATGAGCGCACGGCGCGCGCCATCGGCGCCGCCGCGGGCGTGGACCGCGTGATCGCCGGCGTACTGCCCGACGGCAAGGAAGCGGAGATCCGCCGCCTGCGCGAGCGCGGCAAGGTCGCTATGGTCGGCGACGGCATCAACGACGCTCCTGCGCTCACCCGCGCGGACGTGGGCATCGCCATCGGCGCGGGCGCGGACGTCGCGCTCGACGCGGCGGACGTGGTGCTGATGAAGAGCCGTCTGAGCGACGTGCCCTCCGCCATCCGTCTGAGCCGCGCGACGCTGCGCAACATCCACCAGAACCTCTTCTGGGCGTTTTTCTATAACACGCTCGGCATCCCGCTGGCTGCGGGCGTGTTCGTCCCGCTGGGGCTGACGCTCAACCCCATGTTCGGCGCAGCGGCGATGAGCCTGTCGAGCTTCTGCGTGGTGTCCAACGCCCTGCGGCTGAATCTCTTCAAGCTCCGCGACCCGAAGCACGATCATAAGCGCAGAAAAAAGCCTGCCTCTGCAAACACAGCACCGGCAGAAGAAAAAACAACAACGGAAAAGGAGAAGGAACCCATGAAAAAGACGATGAAGATTGAAGGCATGATGTGCGCCCACTGCGAGGCGGCCGTCAAAAAGGCGCTCGAGGCCATTCCCGAGGTCGTGGACGCCGAGGTCAGTCACACCGCCGGCACCGCCGTTGTGACACTGCAAGCGGGCGTGGACGACGCCGCGCTCAAAAAAGCGGTGGAGGACAAGGACTACAAGGTCCTCGGCATCGAATAAGGCAAAAGAGAAGGAAAGCGCGCTCGGATCCGAGTGCGCCTTCCTTCTCTCTTTTCTTTATGCCGCGATCGGCATTACCGGGGGGAGCGTGATGATCGTCGCGCCTGCGGGCGGAGCCGTGAGCGGCTTTTCGCTCGTCGTGCGAACGCTGATCGCCGCATCAAAGCGCACATCACAGATATTGCGCAGCTGGACCGCTCCCTTGACGGTCATGCGGCTGCTGTTCCCCGTGAGTGTATAGTCGATGCGGAACGCCGCCTCCTCCTTCGCGTTCATCGCCGCCGTGTACTTGAGCTCCACGCCGCCGTCGCTGCGCAGCGTCAGGTCAATACTCAGCTCCTCGACGCCGCTGTCCGCGATAAAGCCCGGGATGGCTTCTGCCAGCAGCTTCGCAAGCTCCTCCTTGCCGAAGTGCCACTTATAGCTGCTGCCCGACTTGGTGAAGGTCTCGTCGCCGAACAGCTCGACCGCGGCGGCGGCAAGCTGCTCCGTACCGCTCCAGCTCTCATAGAATCGGTTCGCGTCGCCCTGCTTCATCGCGGCATAGAGGGCTTTGCCGACGGTGTAGTCCTCATTGCCGCCGTACATCGACTCGTAGAGAGCGCCGAAGCTCATCACAGCGTCCGTCGCATACCATGCGCCGGAAACGGCCTGCGTGCCGTCTACCTTCGCCATCAGCGCATCAAAGAGCGGGGACTTAAAGTAGAGCTTATCAGAGAATATAGCCTCCAGCTCGGGCTTGACGGTCAAGGCGCGGTACGCCTCCGGCAGCTTTCCGCCAAGCCCCTCGAGGAGCTCCGCCAGATCGCCGAGGTCGGCGCTCACGCTCATGCTCATACCCTCTCCACCCATCAGCACGGACGCCTTGCCGGAATACGGATAGCTGCGGTCGCCCTTGATGGAGTCGATGACCTTGACCGTGCCGGAGAGGGTCACATCCTCCTTATAATTCTTGGAGGCGTCAAAGCGCTTCGCATTTCCGGCCAGATAGCCGTTGAGAATGGTGAGACGGCTGTCCACCTTCTCCGCGAAGGTCTCCTCGTCGAGCAGGAACGCCATGCGGTAGCCGTTGTCCCAGAACACGTCGTAGCCGAGCACCTGCGAGAAGAAGCGTAACGGCACCATCGTGCGGTTGGAGGGCGTCACATAGGAGCGGACGTCCATCTTCACCGTCGAGCCGTCGGCGCGCGTGATGACGTCGCTGCCGACGACGTGGGTAAAGCTCGCCTTCTCACCCGTTACGATGGCGGTCTTGGTGGCCTGGTCAAATTCGATCCTTGCGCCCATGGCCTCCAGCGCGGCGCGCAGCGGCACCATCGTGCGCCCGTTCTTCACCTCGGGCACCGCGTCGGTGAAAGCAATGCATCGGTCGCCCAGCAGCACATTGACCTGCCCGGCCACGCCGCCGAGCGCCTTGATGTTCTGCTCGCGCTGTTCCTTTGAAACCGTCGCGGCAGCCTTCGGATCGGCGCTGACGAGAATATAGGTCGGACCGTCGGC
>ERZ1026975.989-NODE-989-length-14986-cov-5.993369_pt1 | contig 14986 bp, 10 predicted proteins | sample MGYA00519561_ERZ1026975 | MGnify/ENA primary metagenome ERZ1026975 (study PRJEB26926, sample SAMN06164672) | human gut metagenome | biome: ENVO:00009003; feature: ENVO:2100002; material: ENVO:00002003 | host: Homo sapiens | place: USA | collected 2012 ... | reverse complement strand
GTCGGGCAGCGTGTCGCGCACGGCCGTCAACGAGCGCAACGGCGGCAGGACGCAGCTCGTGTCCGTCATGGCGAGCGTGACCATGCTCGTCGTGCTGCTCGTGGCCACACCGCTCATCCGCTTTCTGCCCGTGCCGGTGCTGACGGCCATCGTCGTCAACGCGCTCATCGGGGCGACGGAGTTCGGCATCGCGCGGCGGCTCTGGCGCGTCAACCGCGTGGAGCTCGGCATCTTTGCCGGGGCGTTTCTCGGCGTGCTGCTGCTCGGCGCGATCAAGGGCGTGCTCGTGGGCATGGTGCTGTCGTTCATCGACGTGCTCATGCGCGCGGCCGCGCCCCAGCGCACCTTCCTCGGCACGCTGCCGGGCAAGGCGGGCTTCTTCCCGATCGACCGCGTCAGCGGCGTGCAGGCGCTGCCGCACATCGTGCTCTACCGCTTCAGCGGCAGCTTGTTTTTCGCCAACATCCGCCGCTTTCAGGAGGACATCGAGGGTGCGGTGCAGCCCGACACACAGGCCGTCATCGTGGACGGCAGCGCCATCGTGAGCGTGGACATCACGGCGTGCGACCGGCTCGTCGCGCTCAACCGCAAGCTGCGCGCGCAGGGCGTGCGCTTTTACCTGACCGAGCACATCGGCGAGGTCAATGACCAGCTGCGGCACTTCGAGGCCGGGGAGCTGATCGAATCCGGCGCCGTGCGCCGCACGATCCAGGGCGCGCTGCGCGATGCCGGCGCGGCCGTCGATATCGGCGGGGCGCAGCAGCGCATCCCCGACAACATGGACGATATCCGCCAGCTGCAGGAGCTCGAGTGGCTCTACGGCGCGGACGCCGAGGTGCAGATCGAGCGCAACGTGCAGCTCATGCTCGCGCGCATGCGCGCAACGGACGACAAAGACGCACGCCGCACCATGCTCGAGCACTTCCTCAACGAGGACTTCCACTTCGGCAGCATCGACACCGACGAGGTGCTGCTGCATCTGGAGGGCCACACGGACGAGCTGGCCGTGCTGCTCGGCAACTCCGAGGACGATGTGTTCACCGACCTTGAGGTCGAGCGCGACAGCCTCATCGACCGCGTCGAGCAGGATTATCCCGAGCTCGTCGAGCACGTGCGCGAGCGGCGCGACCACCTCGACCACGACTTCCGCGCAAACCACCCCACGAGCGCTGCGCGCATCGAGGCCCGCCGCGCGCAGCTGCACGCGCGCATCGAGCGCGAGCGCGCCGAACGCAGCGAGCGCCGTACCCAGCATCAGGCAGAGCTGCTCAAACGGCATGCCGAGCACGCGGCTGCGCATCAGGAGCGGCACGAGCAGTACGCCACCGAGCAGCAGCTGCGCCATGAGCAGCAGCTCGAGGCGCGCCTGCGCCGCCAGGCGGAGGCGCAGGTCGCGCGCGAACAGCGTCAGGCGGCGGAGCTGGCCCGCAAGGCCCAGCACGCGGCCGAAAAGGCCCAGCGCCACGCGCAGCACGCGGCCGAGCGTGCGCAGAAGCAGGCCGATCATCTGGCCGAAAAGGTCCAGCGCCACGCCGAGCGCGCGGCTGCGCACAGCCGCCGCGACGACGACAGGGACTGAACGCGGGCGCGGGCAAAAACGACGGAAGGAAACCGGAAGGGGCGGCCGCCCCTTCCGCTTTTTGCTGCGTGCAGGCGGTGCCGCCGGTCGTGCGCCGGCCGAAGCGGCGGTTTTCGGGCCGCGCCGTGCGCAGCCGGTCGGCCGCTGTCGGGGTGACAGGACACGTGTCGGAATATTGGTTTACATAATACATATACCGTTTCGACACATTCTGTCTGTCGAATGCAGACGAGTTTTTGCGCTTTCCTTCGAAAAATTGTACCTTTCGACGGTTGATATCGGATTATGTCAACGGAAAACTAGAGCAATTCGCCAAAAATCACATTGTTCTTCCATTCCAGATATGGTAAAATATCCTCGCAAGACAGGGGAAACGAGCGATTTGGCAGAGAGCTGACCGCAAGCCTGAATTTTTGCGGAGGAGAATGTTATGGAAACGAAAATCAGTGTTCTGCTGGCTGATCCCGGCGAACAGTACCGCGCGGCCTATTCCAAGGCCATCGGCCAGGAGACGGACATGGAACTGGTCGCCCAGACCGACAATGGGCTGCGCGCGGAAGAACTCATCATCAAATTCCAGCCCGACGTCGTGGTGCTCGACCTCGTGCTGCCGAATCTGGACGGCCTGTCCCTGCTGACGCATCTGCGGGCGAAAAACGCATCGTCCCGCGTGATCGTCACCTCCGCGATCTGCAACGAACAGGTGCTGATGGAGTGTGCGGAGCTCGGCACGACGTACTTCATGCAAAAGCCGTTTGACCCGCCGCTGCTCGTGCAGCGCATCCGCCAGACGGCCCGGCCGCGCCAGCGCGCAGGCGGCACGGGCACGCAGCTCACTGCGGCGGAGCCCGAGCCCTCGCTCGAGAGCGTCGTCACCGACGTCATCCACGAGATCGGCGTGCCCGCGCACATCAAGGGCTACCAGTACCTGCGCGAGGCGATTTTGCTGACCATCGACGACATGGACATCATCAACTCCGTGACCAAGGTGCTCTATCCCGAGGTCGCGCGCAAGTTCAACACGACGCCCTCGCGCGTCGAGCGCGCCATCCGGCACGCGATCGAGGTCGCATGGGATCGCGGCGATATCGAGACGCTGCAGAAGTTTTTCGGCTACACGGTCTCGAACATCAAGGGCAAGCCGACGAATTCGGAGTTCATCGCCATGATCGCCGACTGCCTGAGCCTGCGGCAGAAGCAGGCGAGCGTGCACTGAATGCACAAGAGGAGCATAAGAGAAGATGCAGAAAGCCCCCGAACACAATGTCCGGGGGCTTTCTGTGCGATAGGGGGGTGTTACTTTGTGGGATGCGCCTGTTCACCGGAACAGGGCGAGGAAATCATCCAGATCATAGTAGCTGCCGCCCTGCGGGCTGAGATCCGGCGCGGCGGCGTAGGCGCTGCCCGGCGTGGCCGTGACGGCGAGGCTGGCCGAATCGACCTGCGTGTGCAGCGTGACCCGGCTCGGCGTGAGCGAGATGTACAGCGGCGACGCCGCGATGTTCGCCGTGATGTTCAGCGCCCCGTCGGCATAGCCGAACTCGGAGATCGCGCCGACGACGCTCGCAAACGACAGGTGCTCGAAGAAGTAGGTGTAGGCCTCGATGGCGTTCTGCACGGTCTGGCGGTCAATGCCCGGCGTGACGGTGAGCACGGCGTAGAGCGCCTGCTCGAGCGAATCCATGGACGCTTCGACGTGGTGCCAGCCGAAGTCGATATAGACACGGTTGTTCCAGAACGTGACGGTCAGGTCGCGGCCGAGCAGCTGCGACACGGCGCGCGCCGCGACGGGCTTGCCGAGCGAGAGCACGAGGTCGGTATCGAGACTGTAGCCGTTGACGGTCACGGTCGCGTCCATGCCCATGGCCTGCGCGCCGACATAGCGCTCGAGCACCGGGGCGAAGGGCTGCAGCTGCGAGAGGGTGACATAATTGCCGCTCGTGGGGGCGAGCGTGGTGGCGGAGCCGGACGTGCCGGTGATGGTCACGCGCACCGTCCAGCCCGCGGCCGTGACGGTCACGCTGTCGGCCGAGAGGGCGGCGGAAACGGGGGTGCCCGCGATGTTCAGCTGCGCGTGCAGCGCGTTATTCGACCACGCGAGGTCCTGGATGCTGTCCACGGCGGACTGCGGCGTGAGCTCGCGGAAAAACTGCGCGTAGGCATTGCCGGCGGCAGCGGCGTTACCCGCGCCGGCGAGCTTGCCTGCCCAGGCGACGAGGTCCTTGATCTCGCTGCCCGTGCCGCTGACGTGGATGTTCCCGGCCGAGACGTACACGGTACTGCCGATGTACTCGGCCGTGACGGTCACGCCGTCGACCGTGGTGGTGAGCGCGGCGTCATAACCGCCGGAGGTCTTGGCCACGGTGGCCGTGCCCGAGAGGCTCAGCGGGCCGCTGAGCGCGACATTGAACGTTGCAGTTTTGGCCGTGGCCGCGTCCATGAGCGGGCTGACAAGGCTCAGCGCGCCGGTCAGGTCGGTATAGCCCTCGAGGGACTGCACCCGGAAGCCGCCGTAGTACGGCGTGGCGGTGACGTGCATGCGCGCGCCGCCGAAGTTGAGCGCCACGTCCGCGCGCGTCAGGCGCAGGGCGTCCGGGTCCGTGAGCAGGACGGTGCCGGAGATCATCGGGTCGTTGAGCCGGATGGTCATGCCGGTGTCGGTCTCCTGCATGGCGACGTTTTTCGTCAGCGCGGTCATGCCGGCCGCATCGAGCGAGATGTTCGGGATCTGCACGCCGAGGTAGCCCGCGACCGTGCGCGCCGCGTCGATCGTGTCGGATGCGCGCAGGACGATCTTCTGGCTGCCGAAGGCGACGTACACGCGCTCGTTGCTGTAGGCCGCGAAGAGGTCCACGCCCGCGACGTTGCCGCGCACCTGGAAGGCCGTCTGGTCAATATCCACGTGCGCCGTCAGGCCGTAGGACTGGCCGTTGGCGGTGACGGTGACGCTGTAGTTCGGCGTGCGGCGGAAGAAGTCGCGCACGATGGCCTGCGTGTCCTGTCCGCCGTCGGAGAGCTTGCCGAGGTTGTTCGGGTCATATTCGGTGGCGAGGTAGTGCTGGAACTCGGTCTGGTCGTCGGTCACGGCGCCGAAGTCCGAGAACACCTCCGTAAGCGTGCTCGTGCAGTTGAGGCTGCCGAGGCCGGACATGGACACGGTGTAGCTCTCCACGGTGTCCATCTGCAGGAGGTCCCAGTTGGCATCAATGGTCCAGACCATGTGTACGGCCGTGAATTCGGGGTTTTTCGACGCGCCGCTGTACGTGCGCACCTGATGGCGGTAGTACGCGCTCGCGCCGGCCGGCTCGAGGTCGAAGGTGAGGGTGTAGGTGCCGTCGTCATTGGCGGTCATGGTGGGATTGAGCACCGTGTCGCGGCTGATGACGTAGTTGCTGAGGTTGCGCGGGTCCTGCCCGTAGGCGTCCTGATAGTCCTGCTGCGAGATGGCCACGATCTGGTCGCTCCACGTGGCGGTGTCGCCGCTGATGGAGCTGGCCTTGCGCACGAGGATGGCCCCGTCCTTGAAATACTTCTGCTCGCCGAGCTTGACGAACATGCTCGTGCTGATGGCCTCGGTAAAGACGCTGTCGCTCGTCACGACGCGCACGTTGTGTACGGCCTGATTGTAGTCGATGAAGCCGACTTTCGCCTTCGTCTGGCCGGTCGTCTCGGAGCGATAGGTCTCCTGATCCATGACGCCGGTCGTGATGTAGATATTGTCCTCCGCGCTCTGGCCGGAGGGGTCGCCGTCCGGGCGGGAGAGCGTCGTGCTCGCGCCGCCGGCGCCGTCATCATCGCTGCCGCCGACTGCGCCGGGAATGATGATCGCCGCCGCGATCGCCAGCGCCAGCAGCGCGCCGCCAATGACATAGGTGCGCTTGCCGTGCTTGCGGCGCGTCGGGCGCGCGGCGCTCTCGGCGGGCACCAGCTCGCTGTCGGCAATGTCCGGCGCGGTCTCATCCGCGGTCGGCTTGCGCCGCCAGGTCGGCAGGCGGAAGGTCTGTTTGCTCATGAATATCGATCTCCCTTGCAGGTGATGCCTGACGTGCACATCGTCAGGAAAATCACATTTCTTCATGGCTTTATTATACGACGGGGACTTTTTAAATGCATCCTCCGTGCGCGCGAGCGGTAGAAACGTTGGGAGAAGGCCATTCTACCAACGGGAGAATACCAATATTTCGGTAAAAAAGCCCCTCTTGCGGCCGAACGCCCGGCGTGGTATACTCATAGCATGGATGATGTGAGAGGCGCGCTCGCCGCCAACCTTGCCGAGCTGAGAAAAGAAGAAAACCTGACCCAGGCCGAGTTTGCCGCGCAGTTCAACTACTCCGACAAGGCCGTGTCCAAGTGGGAGCGGGGCGACTCGCTGCCCGACGTCGTGATGCTCAAGACCATTGCCGACCTCTACGGCCTGCGCGTGGACGATCTGCTGACGGACGGCGGCGTGGCCGCGGCGCGCGCGGCAGCCGCCGGGACCGGCGGCGAGAAGCAGCACGACGCGTACCTCATGCCGAAGGTGCTCATCGCCGCCATGTGGGTGACGATGGTGTGGGTCGTCGCGGTCGTGGTGTTTTTGTATTCGCAGTTCAGCATCGGCAAGATGTACTGGATGGCGTTCGTGTGGGCGGTGCCTGTGTCGTTCGCCGTGGCGTTTCTCTTCTCCCGCCACTGGGAGGGCGAGACGACGCTGCAGTGCGTGTTCGCGTCGCTGTTCGTGTGGAGCACGATCACCGCGTTTTACTTTCAATACCTCGAATACAACATCTGGGCAGCGTTCTTCGTCGGCATCCCGGTGCAGATCGCGCTCATCCTCGGTGCCAAGCTCCGCCGCGCCGGCGTGCACTGGCTGCACCGGTGAAAAAAACCGCATACACCGCTTGACGGCCGGCCGCGCACGTGCTATACTCGCTCCTAATGACAGGCCGAAACGGCCGGGCGGCGTCCGCACCGCAGCAGACAGGATATCACCGCGTCTGTGGGACTCATATGCCCCACAGGCGCTTTTTTTGTGCGAAAGGAGTCTTATTTATGCGCGCACGCACTTCTTCTACGCCCGACGACGCCAAGCGCGTGACCATGCAGGTGTCCACCGTCGGCATCGTGTGCAACGCGGCCCTGACGGTATTCAAGCTCGTCGCCGGCATCGTGGCGCACTCGTCGGCCATGGTGGCCGATGCCGTACACTCGGCGTCCGACATTCTCGGCTCGCTGATCGTGATGATTGGCGCGGTCTTTTCCCACAAGGCGGCCGACGCCAGCCACCCCTACGGGCACGAAAAGCTCGAGTGCATCGCGTCCATCCTGCTGGGCAACATCCTCGTGGTCGTGGGTGCTGCCATCGGCTACGCGGGCGTGATGAAGATCGTCCGCGGCGAGACGCTGGCTGCCCCCGGCGTGCTCGCGCTCATCGCGGCGGTCGTGTCCATCGTCGTGAAGGAGGGGCTGTACTGGTATACCATCGCGGCGGCCAAGCGCATCCGCTCCGTGTCGCTCAAGGCCGAGGCGTGGCACCACCGGTCCGACGCGCTGTCGTCCATCGGCAGCTTTGCGGGCGTGCTCGGCGCGCGGCTCGGCGTGCCCATCCTTGACCCGATCGCGTCCATCGTCATCTGCCTGTTCATCTTCAAGGTGGCCTATGGCATCTTCCACGAGAGCATCGACCGGCTCGTCGACCGGGCGTGCGATGCCGACACCGTTGCCGCCATGCGGGAAACGATGCTGCGCACCCCCGGCGTCGTGCGCGTGGACGATCTCAAGACGCGGCTGTTCGGCAGCCGGACGTATGTTGACGCCGAGATCGCGGTCGACGGCGCGCTGCCGCTGCGGGACGCGCACGTCATCGCCGAGGCTGTGCACCACGAGCTCGAACGCGACTATCCGGATGTCAAGCACTGCACCGTGCACGTCAACCCGGCGTGACGCGGGCGGAAAAACAGGGTTCAAAATGGCAAAGGGCCGTCCGAAAGGGCGACCCTTTTCGCGCGGAAATTTGCAGAGAAAACCGCAAAATTCGTGCAAAGAAAGCGCTAAGAAAATTTTTTGCGCCGTTTTGTCGAATAGAAATCGCCCATTTGCCCGAATTCGACACGGAGGGCCGAAAGCGGTTTACATAATGCAGATTGAGGAGCAAAAAGCAGAGACGCCGCAGCGGTTTGCGGCGTCGGTCATCGGCGGCGCGGCAGGGGGCGGACGGCGGCCGTTCGGGCGGATTTGTCACGCGTGACGCGGACGCTACATCACGTGGCACCGTACCTAACCGTACCGTACAGTACCGTACCATACCGTGTCTTACGCTGCAGGAAGAACCCACGACTCAGAAGATCTGACCCTGTCTCTCTCCAAGAAAGCCAAGGGGAAAGAAAGCCGCTGTGGGAAACCGGCAAAAATGTGGAAAACTCTGTGGAAAGTCTGTGGAAAACCTGCCGCAGCGGGGAATGGGGCCGGCGCTGGGCAGGCTGGCCGGGGAGTGGCGTGGTGCGGGCTTGCGGCTGGGTGCGCTGTGGCGATCGTGCGGAGCAGGACGCGGGAGCTGCGCAGGGCGCGCTGGCTGGCTTTCTTTCCGAGAGAAAAAACGCTTGACAAATTATGCAAAAGCATACTAGACTGGAAGCAGGAGATCAAGCAGGAAGCGGCGCGTGATCGACGGCGCCGGAGTGGGCGAGACGCTTCCACGGCATCCGGCGAGCAAAGCTCGGCATCTTCTCCTCGGGGAGAAGGCTTGGGGTGCGGCACTGGTCGAGCGGCGCAGGAACGGAATTGCCATAGTGCGTGACGTCAGGCAACACGGCATCCGGCGAACATAGTTCGGCATCTTCTCCTCGGGGAGAAGGCTTAGGGCTGGCATAAAATCTACCCAACGAAAAAACGTGCATGGAAGGGTGGCTTCCATGCACGTTTCGGGTCAGATGGGGGTTCCGGCGGGGCGGGCCGGGGCTTACACAGCCGAAGCCGGACGCAGCCGGGGCTTACGCAGGCCGGGGGCCATGCCAGACCGGCTTGGTCTCGCGCCGGATGGGCGCTGCGGCGGGTCAGCTGTGCTGGCCGTGGGCCGGGTAGTGGATGTGCAGCAGCTCATGCGCGCGGCCCTGGAGCAGGGTGTCGTAGACATAGCCCAGGTCGGGGTTCTGCTGCGGGATGCGCAGGGCGCAGGCTTCATCGGCCTTGAAGATGGCCTCGGCACGCTCGGCCTTGCGCTTATTGCAGGCGGGGGGCTGGCCGCCGCCGCCGATGCAGCCGTTCGGGCAGGCCATGACCTCGATGAAGTCGAAATGCTCCTCACCGGACTCGACCTTGGCGATGAGCTTGTCGGCATTGGCCAGGCCGTTGGCCACCGCGATGCGGATGGTCAGGTCGCCGGCCGTGACGGTGAACGCCTTGATGCCCCCGAGTCCGCGCACGCCGCACTCGGCAATGGTCTGCAGGGTGTTGGGGCTGGCATCGTCGAGCACGCGGCGGATGACGGCCTCGGTCACGCCGCCGGTCACGCCGAAGATGACGCCGGCGCCGGTGTAGTCGCCGAGCGGGGCGTCCGGCTCCTCGTCCGGGAGGTGGGCAAAGTCGATGCCGGCCTCCTCGATCATGTCGCACAGCTCGCTCGTCGTGATGACGAGGTCGATGAGCCGCTCACCGTCCTTCTCGAGCTCGGGGCGCGCGGCCTCGAACTTCTTGCCGGTGCAGGGCATGATGGCCACGGAGTAGACGTTCTCGCCCGCGAACTGCTTGCGGATGAGCGAGCCGAACATCTCCATCGGGCTGCCGCAGGTGCTCACCTGGGGCATGAGGTGCGGGTGGCGGTGCTCCACGTGCTGGATCCAGCCGGGGCAGCAGGAGGTGAACATCGGCAGCTTCGCGCCGGACTTGACCTTCTCGAGAAATTCCGCCGATTCCTCCATGATCGTCAGGTCGGCCGTGAGGTTCGTGTCGTACACCACGTCGGCGCCGAGGCGGCGCAGCGCGGCGACGAGCTTGCCGGTGCAGGGCTCATTCGCGGGCAGACCGAAGCGCTCGGCCATGCCGGCGCGCACGCTCGGCGCGTACTGCACGACGACCTTGCGGTTTTTATCCTGCAGCATGGACCAGAATTTCTCCGTCTCGTTGCGGATGGTGATCGCGCCCGTCGGGCACACGGACGCGCACTGGCCGCAGCCGACGCAGTTGGTGTCCTTGAGGGTCTTGCCGAAGTCGGCGGAGATGTGCGCCTTCTTGCCGCGGCCGCTGAAATCGATCGCGCCGATGTTCTGGATCTCGGCGCAGGTGCGCACGCACAATCCGCAGAGGATGCACTTGCTCGGGTCGCGCACGATGCTCGGCGAGGAGAGATCCATCGGCTCGGTGCAGTAGGTATTGGGCTCGAAGCGGTGTGCGTCCACGTGGTAGCGGCGGGCGTACTCCTGCAGCTTGCAGCGGCCGCTCTGGTCGCAGGTCAGGCAGTCGGCCCGGTGGCTGCTCATGAGCAGCTGCAGCGTGGTACGGCGGCTGTCGAGCACCTGTTTCGTGTGGGTGTTGACGACCATGCCGTCGCGCGGCTGCATGGAGCAGGCCGCGTCCATCTTGCCGCGGTCGTTCTCGACGAGGCACAGGCGGCAGCCGCCGTAGATGGACAGGTTTTCACAGTAACAAAGCGAGGGGATGTCGATGCCGTTGTTGCGGGCGACCTCCAGCACGTTGCGCTCGGTCGTGAACGGGCAGGACACGCCGTCGATGATCATTTTCTTTTCAGCCATTGCTCACGCCTCCTTGATCGCACCGAACGGGCAGCCGGTCTTGCAGGTGCCGCACTTGATGCATTTGTCTGTGTCGATGTGGTGCGGCTTTTTCAGCTCGCCGGTGATGGCGCCGGCCGGGCAGTTGCGCGCGCACTTCGTGCAGCCCTTGCACACTGCCGGGTCGATGACATACGTCGTCAGGCTGCGGCAGCTGCCGGTGCGGCACTTCTTGTCGAAGATGTGCTCGCGGTATTCGTCCTCGAAGTTCGCGAGCGTGGACAGCACGGGGTTCGGCGCCGTCTTGCCGAGACCGCACAGGGAGGAGTTCTGGATCATCTTGGCGAGGGAGCGCAGCTCCTCAATGTCGCCGGGTTTCCCGTTGCCCTTCGTGATCCGGGTGAGAATGTCGAGCATACGGGTCGTGCCCTCGCGGCACGGGGTGCACTTGCCGCACGACTCGTTGCAGATGAAGTTCATGAAAAACTGCGCGATGGACACCATGCACGTGTCCTCGTCCATGACGACGAGGCCGCCGGAGCCGATGATCGCGCCGGCCTTTTTCAGCGAGTCAAAGTCCATGGGCAGGTCCATGTGCGCCTCGGTCAGGCAGCCGCCGGACGGGCCGCCGATCTGCACGGCCTTGAACGCTTTGCCGTTTTTGATGCCGCCGCCGATGTCGTACACGACCTCGCGCATCGTCGTGCCCATGGGCACCTCGATCAGGCCGGTGTTGACGACGTTGCCGGTCAGGGCGAAGGCCTTCGTGCCGGAGCTGCCCTCGGTGCCGACGGACTTGAACCAGTCCGCGCCCTTTTTGATGATGTCGGGCACGTTGGCAAACGTCTCAACGTTGTTCAGGCAGGTGGGCTTGCCGTACAGGCCCTTGTCGACGGAGCGCGGGGGCTTCGTGCGCGGCATGCCGCGGTTGCCCTCGATGGACGCGGTCATGGCCGAGCCCTCGCCGCAGACGAACGCGCCTGCGCCGCAGTTGATGTGCATGTGGAAGCTGAAGCCACTGCCGAGGATGTTGTCACCCAGCAGGCCGAGCTCCTTGGCCTGCTCGATGGCGACGGTGAGCCGGTGCACGGCCATGGGGTACTCGGCGCGGACATAGATGTAGCCCTCGGTGGAGCCGGTGGCCACGCCCGCGACGATCATGCCCTCGATGACCTTGTGCGGATCGCCCTCCATGCAGGAGCGGTCCATGAAGGCGCCGGGGTCGCCCTCGTCGCCGTTGCAGACGATGTACTTGACGGGCTCTTCCTTATGTGCTGCGACCTGCGCCCACTTCTTCCCGGTCGGGAAGCCGGCGCCGCCGCGGCCGCGCAGACCGGAATCGCTCACGGTCTGGACGATCTCGTCCGGCTGCATCTCGAACAGGGCCTTGGCCAGCGCGCCGTAGCCGCCGATGGACAGGTACTCCTCGATGGATTCCGCGTCGATATGGCCGCAGTGCTCAAGCACGCGGCGGGTCTGCTTTTTGTAAAACGGGATGTCCTCCTGACGCTCATACAGCTCACCGTTCTGGTGATAGCCCAGGCGCTCGATGAATTCGCCGCCGAGGATGGTCTTCTGGATGATCTCCTCCACGTCGCTGACCTGGCACTTCGTGTACAGCCAGCCCTCCGGCTCGATGCGCACCAGCGGGCCCATCTCGCAAAAGCCGTGGCAGCCGGACTTCTTCAGGCCGATGGCATCGGCATGGTGCTCGGTCAGGGACACCTCGCACGGGATGCCGAGCTCGTCCATGCGCTTTTTGAGCTCATGATAGACGTTCAGGTTGCCGCCGGCGACACAGCCCGTGCCGCAGCAGACGAGGACCTTGCGCTTTTCCGCGTTGCGCGCGGCCATGTAGTCGGCCTGCAGGGCGCGGAACTGCTCCAGGGATTCGATTCTCTGACGCATTATGCACCCTCCTTTTCACGCAGCTCCTCGATGAGATCCACGGCCTTGTCGGGGGTCATGGCCGGGTGCACCGTGTCGTTGACCATGACGACCGGACTCAGACCGCACGCGCCGAGGCACGACACGATCTCGATGGTGAACAGGCCGTCGTCCGAGGTCGGCTTGCTCTCACTCAGGCCGGTGGCGTCATAGAGCGCCTGCAGCACGTTGCCGGACTTGCGCACGTGGCACGCCGTGCCGCGGCAGACCTTGAGCACGTACTTGCCCTTCACGTCGAGCGAGAAGTTCTCATAGAACGTCGCCACGCCGTAGATCTTCGACTCGCTGATGCCCACCTTGTTGGCGATGTAGCGCAGCGCGTCTTTCGGCAGATAACGGTATTTTCCCTGCACGTCCTGCATGATCGCAATGATCTGCGAGGCGTCGCAGGCGTGATCTGCGAGGACCTGGTCGATGAACTTGTAATCGATTTGTTCCATAATTTCGATTCCCTTTCCAACAGATTTGCACCGCCCGGCTCCTATTCCGGCCGGATGCAGGATTCCCTGCTCCCTATCATACAATATCTATGAAAATTTTTCAATGCCCAGACCCGTCGTTTTGATAACGACAAACTGCGAGAATTTTTCACAATATGTTTCACTTTTCAACCACTGTGCATCTTTGGAAAAACCGCCGCAAATGCTTGACACGGCGGCCTTCGCATGGCATAATTGCAGCAAACTATGCGCCCGCGCCGCAAGCTGTGCTTCCGGCCCGGCCGCCGCCGATCCCGCACCGAATCTGACACCGAATCGCCCATGAGGTGGAAGGCTGCGTGCGTGCACTGCTGCACCGCCATGCCTTCCGGGTATGGCATTTTTTGTCTCTTCCGGCGGGCGGCAACTACGAAAAGGAGAGATCTGCAATGAAACATCTGCGCAAATGCACGGCTCTGCTGCTGGCAGTCCTGATGGTGCTCGCCCTCGCCGCCTGCGGTCAGAAGGACGACACCGCCGCCGTCGACAAGGACCTGACCGTCAACGTCGTCTCGCTCAACGGCACGACCGGCTTCGGCATGGCCAAGCTCATGGCCGACAGCAAGGCCGGCACCGCCGCGCTCAACTACAGCTTCACCGTCGAGACCGACCCGAGCAACGCCACCGCCGCGCTCGTCAACGGCACGGCCGACATCGCCGCCCTGCCGACGAACGCCGCCGCCGCGCTCTACAACAAGACCGACGGCGCCGTGCAGGTGCTCGCGCTCAACACGCGCGGCGTGCTCTACGTCGTGACCGACGGCACGGAATCCATCACGTCCTTTGCCGACCTGCGCGGCAAAAACGTCTATGTCCCCGTGCAGAACCCGACGTTCATCTTCCAGTACCTGTGCGAGAAAAATGGTCTGACCGTCGGCACGGACATCACCATCGACAACACCTATGCCCAGCCGGCCGAGCTGAACACGGCGCTCGCCTCCGGCGAGGTGCACATCGCCGTGCTGCCGGAGCCGATGGTCACCATCGCCCGCGCGGCCAACCCGGACCTCACCGTCGCGCTCGACCTGACCGCCGAGTGGGACAAGGTCGCCCCGGCCGGCAGCCTCGTGCAGGGCTGCGTCGTCGTGCGCAAGGCGTTTGCAGACGCTCACCCGAACGAGGTCAAGGCCTTCCTCGACGAATACAAGGCGTCCATCGAATTCCTGACCGCCGAGCCCGAGCAGGCCGGTCAGATGATCGAGGACGCGGGCATCTTTGCCAAGGCCGCCGTGGCCGCCAAGGCCATCCCGAACTGCAACGTCTGCTTCGTGTCCGGCGCGGACATGCAGGCTGCGCTGACGGAGTTTCTCACGGCGCTGAGCACCGTCGCCCCGCAGAGCATCGGCGGCAGCGTGCCGGCGGATGACTTCTACTGCGTGCTGAAATGAAGCGCTTTGCCCGCGGCGCGCTGACGCTCGCGTTCTGGCTTACTGTGTGGGCGGCGCTGGCGCTGCTCGTGCACCGGGAGCTGCTGCTGCCCGCGCCGTGGGTCGTCGTGCGCCGGCTGTGCGAGCTGGCCGCGACCGGGGCGTTCTGGCGCATCACGGCCGTGTCCATCGGCCGGGTGCTGCTCGGCGTGCTGGGGGCGGTCGTGCTCGGCGTGGTCATGGCCGTCGCCTGCACGGCGTCGAGGACCGCCGACGCGCTGCTGCGCCCGCTTATGACGGTCGTCAAGTCCACGCCGGTGGCGTCGTTCGTCGTGCTCGCGCTCATCTGGATCGCGCGCGACTGGCTGCCGGTATTCATCGCGCTGCTCATGGTGCTGCCCGTCGTGTGGAGCAATGTCTGCACCGGCATCCGCTCGGCCGACCCTGCGCTGCTCGAGCTTGCGCGGGTGTACGGCTGGCCGCGCGGGCGCGTCCTGCGGCGGATCTATGTGCCGGGCGTGCGGCCGCACTTTCTGGCCGCGCTGCGCTCCGGCCTCGGCTTCGGCTGGAAGGCCGGCATCGCCGCCGAGGTGCTCACCGTGCCGCACAGCGCCATCGGCCGCATGATCTATGAATCGAAACTCTATCTGCAGACCACCGACCTCTTCGCCTGGACGCTGGCGGTCATCCTGCTCAGCGTCGGGCTTGAGCGGCTGGTGCTGCGCGCGCTCACCCCGCGCGGGAGGGGAGGCGGCGGCGCATGATCGAGACGCGTGACCTCACCGTGACGTATGGCGGCCGCACCGTCCTGCGGGAGGTGGACCTCACCGTGCCCGACGGCGCGCACATCGCGCTCATGGGCCCGTCCCTGTCTCTTATACACATCTGACGCTGCCGACGATAAGGCTC
>ERZ1026975.983-NODE-983-length-15023-cov-5.690072_pt1 | contig 15023 bp, 9 predicted proteins | sample MGYA00519561_ERZ1026975 | MGnify/ENA primary metagenome ERZ1026975 (study PRJEB26926, sample SAMN06164672) | human gut metagenome | biome: ENVO:00009003; feature: ENVO:2100002; material: ENVO:00002003 | host: Homo sapiens | place: USA | collected 2012 ... | reverse complement strand
GTGGGCTCGGAGATGTGTATAAGAGACAGGGTGAACGTGCGCACGCTAAGCTTTGCGCGTGCCATGCATGATGAAGCTACCGGACGGACAGGCTTGCCGGTTTGCCTGTCCTGAAGGGAACGGGGACGCACAGCGTCCCGCAAAAACCCGCTGCGCCCGGAGAAGTTCCTGTCAAAGCGCTTTCGGACGGGGGTTCAACTCCCCCCATCTCCACCAGCACAGAGAAAACCAGCAATCCGTTGTGATTGCTGGTTTTTTCTTTATTTATCAATGCTTTGCGGATCTTTCGGAAATCTTTGCGGTGCGAAAAACGTTGCGGATTTACGATAGCTTTCGGCATAATGCAAGCGTGTTTTGCTAACAAAATGCTAACCGTGTGCGGAGATCAGGGCCAGAAGCCGGAGGCGGACAGCTCGCGGATACGCTCCACGCGGGGCGACGTGTACAGCCCAGCCGTGATCAGCACACGACGGACGGTCTGATAGCTGATGTCAAGCGACTTTGCAGTGGCGCGCAGCGACTTGTGCTGCCGGTAGGCAGTCAGGATTTTGCTATATTGGTCCATTGTATCGGTCTCCTCACAGGCCGCACTGCTTTGCAAGCAGCAGGCGCACGTATGGCGGGCAGCCGCAATCGCTGGATACCCAGCGTTGCAGCGTGCGCAGCGGGATCCGGCACGAGATCACGGAGCACAAAGCGGTCTACAACATGGCCGAGCTCACGGACGTGGCGCTCCCCTACCCGGAGGCCGACGCCAAGAATCTGTTCGTGCGTGACGATAAAAAGCGCAATTACTACTTCATCACCGTCCGGGGCGACAAGCGCGTCGACCTCAAGGAATTCCGGCACAAATACGGCACGCGCGCGCTGTCGTTTACGTCCGAAAACGACCTCATGCAGGTGCTGGGGCTCATTCCCGGCGCCGTTACGCCGCTCGGCCTGCTCAACGACGCCGAGTGCAAGGTGCAGCTTTATCTCGACGAAGCGTTTTTCGCCGCACCGGGGCTCATCGGCGTGCACCAGAACGATAACACGGCCACCGTGTGGCTGCGCGCGGACGATCTCGCGGCTCTGATCCAGGAGCACGGAAATCCGGTGCGCATTGCGGAGCTGTGAGCACGGGCACATACGCACAAAAAAGCAAGGCTTCCCGAATTCGGGAAGCCTTGCTTTATCTATTTCTCTTTTTTGCAGTCACAGTTTCTGCCGCACTGCGCACAGTTGCCGGTGCAGCCGCTGCCGCAGCAGCCGCCCTTTTTCATGGCGCGGTGCCAGACGCGCCACGCGATGACGGCGCACACGGCCACGATGGCCAGCAGAAGATAGTCGATCAGGCGCATCACACCAACCCCGCGATCGCATACGCGGCAAACGCCACGACCCATGCCACCGAGCACTGCAGGACCACGACGCCGACGGTCTTGAGCCGGGAATCCAGCTCGCGGCGGATGGTGGCGATGGCGGCCACGCACGGCGTATACAGCAGCGTGAACACGAGGAAGCTGATGGCCGAGCGCGTGGTGAGCAGCGACGAAATGGCCGCGCCACCGAGCAGCACCTGCAGCGTGCTGACGACGGACTCCTTGGCGATGAAGCCGGAGATGAGCGCCGTGGCGCAGCGCCAGTCGCCGAAGCCGAGCGGCCGGAAGATGGGTGCGAGGAACTGCCCGATGAGCGCGAGCAGGCTGTTGGCACTGTCGGCCACGACGTTCAGGCGCGTGTCAAAGCTCTGGAGGAACCAGATGATGATTGTTGCGAAGAAAATGACCGTGAACGCGCGCTGGAGGAAGTCCTTCGCCTTCTCCCAAAGCAGCAGCGCCACGCTCTTGAGCCCGGGCATGCGGTAGTTCGGCAGCTCCATGACAAACGGCACGGGCTTGCCGCGGAAGGCCGTCTTGTTCATGATGAGCGCCGCGATGATGCCGATGAGGATGCCGAGGACATACAGGCCCAGCATGACGAGCGCGCGGTAGCGCGGGAAAAACGCCGCCGTGAAAAAGGCGTAGATCGAGATCTTCGCCGAGCAGCTCATATACGGTGTGAGCAGGATGGTCATCTTCCGGTCACGGTCGGACGAGACGGTGCGCGTGGCCATGATGGCCGGCACCGAACAGCCGAAGCCGATGAGCATCGGCACGACGCTGCGGCCGGACAGGCCGATCCTGCGCAGGGGCTTATCCATGACGAAGGCGACGCGGGCCATATAGCCGGTGTCCTCCAAAATGGACAGGAAGAAAAACAGCGTTACGATGATTGGCAGGAACACGAGCACACTGCCGACGCCGGCGAACACGCCGTCGATGATGAGGCTATGTACCACGGGGTTGATGCCGTAGGCCGTGAGCGCGGCGTCCACGACGCCGGTCAGCGCGTCGATGCCGAGCTGCAGCAGATCGGACAGCCACTGTCCGATGACGTTGAACGTAAGATAAAACGTGAGGAACATCACGACGAGGAACGTCGGCAGGGCGGTATACTTGCCCGTGAGGATGCGGTCGATCTTCATGGAGCGCGCGTGCTCTTTGCTCTCGTGGCACTTGATCACGGAGGACGCCACGACGCCCTCGATGAACGTGTAGCGCATGTCCGCAAGGGCCGCGTTGCGGTCGAGCCCGGTCTCGTTTTCCATCTGCACGATGCAGTGCTCGAGCAGCTCCTGCTCGTTTTCATCGAGTTCGAGCGACGTGGCGAGGTCGTCCCCGCCTTCGATGAGCTTGGCCGCGCAGAAACGCGCCGGCACGCCGATGCGGTCGGCGTGGTCGGCGATCAGGTGCACGACCGCGTGAATGCAGCGGTGCACGGCCGAATCGTCCGAGCAGAAGTCCGTCACCTTCGGCAGCGTCCGGCTGCGCGCAACGGTCAGCGCCTGGTCCACCAGCTCGGACACGCCCTCCCCCTTCGCCGCCGAGATCGGCACGACGGGGATGCCCAGCGCCTGGCTCATCTTCTGCACGTCGATGGCGCCGCCGTTGGCGTGCACCTCGTCCATCATGTTCAGCGCCAGCACCATCGGTACGCGCAGCTCGAGCAGCTGCAGCGTCAGGTACAGGTTGCGCTCGATATTCGTGGCGTCCACGATGTTGATGATGCCGTCCGGCTTTTCATGGATGATAAAATCGCGCGAGACGATTTCCTCCTGCGTGTACGGACGCAGGGAGTAAATGCCCGGCAGGTCGACGACGGAGCAGCCCTTCTCGTCGCGCATCTCGCCCATCTTCTGATCGACGGTCACACCCGGGAAGTTGCCCACGTGCTGGTTGGAGCCGGTGAGGGCGTTGAACAGCGTCGTCTTGCCGCAGTTCTGGTTGCCGACAAGTGCAAAGATCATGCCGGCACCCCCTCGACCTCGATCTTTTTCGCTTCCTCCACGCGCAGCGTCAGTTCATAGCTGCGCACGCGGATCTCGATGGGGTCGCCCATCGGCGCCACCTTCTGCAAGGTGACGCGGGTATGGGGGATGAGCCCCATGTCCAACAGCCGGCATCGCAGCGCGCCATCCCCACCGACCGCTGTGATGACTGCTGAGGAACCGATCTTCAATTCATCTAATGTCATTGCCATTGCCTTTCTGTAAAGATTCATTTCCCTAATGAAAAAGCTAGCACGGCGGACACGATTTTGTCAAGAGCGTGACAGGAATTTCCGAACTTTTTGCCGAAAGGCAGCAAAAAAACATCCCGGAGCGGCAAAGCCGCTCCGGGATGCCCGGTCATGGATCACAGATCCGGATGATGTATGTGTGTGCTCACGCGGCTTCGTCCGCCGCCGGCGTCTCGGACGGCGCGGGTGTTTGCTCCGCCGCCGGCGTCTCGGACGGCGCGGAGTCCTCCGCAGCCGCCGGGGCCTCCGTCAGCTCCGGAGTCTCCGCAGGCTGCTGCGGCTGCTGGGCCGGCGTCTCGCCGGACGATGGGATCTCCCCGGTCGTCGGCGCCTCAGGCGCCGCCTTGACGACGTTCAGGACATACTGCATCATAATCATCGCAAACTGCGCACGTGTGGTCACGCCCTGCGGGTCGAGGAGCGTCTGGCCGTTGATAACGGCGCCGGAGATCAGGCCCTCGGCCACCGCCCAGGTCATGGGCGCACGCGCGAAGGCGGACACGCTGCCCGCATCTGCAAACGACGACAGGTCGCCGTAGACATCCACGTCGCAGCCCTTGAAGCGGGCGTACTCATACAGGATCGTCGCCGCCTGCTCGCGGGTCGCCGTGCCGTTGGGATCGAACCGGCCGTTGCCGATGCCGGCCACGATGTTGTTGCTCGCCGCCCAGAGGACCGCCTTGGTATACCAGGCGTCGCTGCTCACGTCGGTGAAGGGGTTTTCCGCCTCCACTGCGGGCTCGCCCTCGAGACAATAGAGGATCTCGACGATCATGGCACGGGTGAGCTCCGTGTTGGGCTCGAAGGTCGTGTCGGACGTGCCGGCAAAGAGCTTGTGCGCCACGACGAAGTCAATGCCGTTGTGCGCCCAGTTGGCCGTGGACGGCATATCGGTGAACTTGTGGCCCGGGCAGGCCTCGCCGCCGGGGCACGGGACGGCTGTCGGATCCTCTGCGCCGCAGACGGTGCAGACACCGTCAACATAGTGATGCGCAGCAGGGATGACCTTCTGTGCCGTCAGCGTCGCTCCGCAGACGGAGCACTTGCTGCCTTCGGTCAGGCCGGAGGCCGTGCAGGTCGCCGCCACGGCCGGGATCGTCTCGGGCGTGTGGGGCTTGGCCGGGATGGCCTCGGTCATCGTCTCACCGACATCGTTGGTGTAAACGCGCGTGCCGGAGGCCGCACAGGTCGGCTCCTTGGTCACGACGCCCGCATCCCACGTGTGGTCATACACGGCGCTCATCTGCGCGATGCGCGCGGTGAGCCAGTCGTTCATGTCGGCCACGGTATCGGCATACGTCGTGCCGGCCGGCCAGAAGTGGCTGCTCTGGTTCGGATTGCCGACGCGGATGAGCGGCCACTGCCGGTAGTTCATGGCGGCGCTGGCCGAGAGACGCGCGGCGCCGGTCATGACCTTGCCGTCATCCCCCACAAGCTGCTGCGCCTGCGCGAGGAACGTATCGTGATAGTAATTGCTGACGGCCGCGCGGAAGCCGGGGATCTTCAGGAGCGCGGACACGAGGTAGCGGCCATTGATAAAGTCGTTGTCCGGGCCGATATAGCCGTTCCAGCCGCTGCCGCAGGTCATCTCCATATCCCAGACGGGGCCTGCATACATCAGGCCGTCAGCGTCCTTGTAGAAGAACAGCGAGGAGTAGAACGCGTCCGAATTGCCGGACAGGCTCTGCAGCAGATAGGCCTGCACGAGCGAGGTCAGGTCGCAGTACTCATAATAATACTTGCCGGTCTCGGCGTTATAGCCGGTGTAGTTGCCGTCGGCATCCTGCGCGTAGACCGCATCCTCAAAGGCCTGATAGTACTCGCTGATGTAGGCCATGGCGTCCTTGCCGCACCACTCGGGACTCTTGACGTTCATGGCGGAGCCGCGCGCGGTCATAAAGCCGCTGGCCTCGTCATACTTCGGCTCGGGCGTGCCGCTGAGCTTCGTGCCGTTGAGTTCGAGCAGGTAGCCGCCGGTGATGTTGGCAGGCTCGGTCAGACCGGTCGTGTACCGGTAGGTCTGGCCGTACCGGTTCTCGGCCGTGCCGGTGGTCATGTTGCTGCCATAGCCCGCGTTGACGCCTGCGTAGGCGTCCTCCATGTCGGTGATGTCCACGCCGGTCTTGTTGACAGCGTTCTTCTCACTGACGAGATAGGTGCCGCGGTAGACGCCGTCATAGTACAGGTCCACCCAGTCGGAGGCGGCCGTGTACGGCATGCCCAGCGACGCGGCAAGATCCTTGAAGAGCTTGTCGTGAAGGAGCGTTGCGTCGTTATAGCCGGCCAGCAGCGTCCAGGTCTTGACCTTTTCCCCGCAGGCGACGAGGTCGCTCTTCTTGCCGAGCTTGATCTGATAGGACTTCTTCTCGGCGGCGGTGAAGGTGGTGTTGCCGCGCGCCTTGAGCTGCGTGAGTGCGCCGTCATAGACAGCCTTGCCGTCCTTGTCGACAAGCAGCATCTGCGCCGTTGCAATATTGGACTTGCTGGCATCGACAAAGTCTCTGCCCTGCGCGGACGGATCGTCGCTCGTGATGTAGAGCGCGCTGAGATTTTCGGACTGCGCCACGCACACGGTGCCGGCCGCCTTGCCGTTGATGAGAACGGTGAGGGTATAGAGGCCGTCATCTGCATCGGCAAGCTTTGTGACGTTCACGGTCTTGCCGAGCTTTTCGGTGCCCTTGCTGCCCTGCAGCTCCACGGTCGGATTCGTGCAATTTTGCGTGTCCACCGACAGGGCGAGCTTGTTCAGGTCTGCGCTTGCGGGCAGGAACAGATACTGCGAACCGTCCGCGCTCAGGCCGGTGACGGTCCGGCCGTCCACCCGGGCACTGACCGTGCCGAGCAGTTCGGACGGCGCAAACGCGCCGTCAGGCAGCGTCGTCACCTTGACCTCATTGGAGTAGTACGGCGAGGAATACCACTTGCCGTCCACCTTCGTGCAGCCAAACAGGCGGAAGGTGTACTCCGTTGCGGGCGCGAGGCCCGTGACGGTGCAGGCGGGCTTTGTGGCCATGGGCAGAACGTCCCAGGTGCTGCCGCCGTCGCTGCTCATCTCGACGCGGTAGTTTTCCGCACCGGCGGCCGCAGACCATTCGAGGCGGACCTGCTTCTGGCCGATCTCGGTCGCGGCAGCGTCCCGGACGCCGCCGGGCAGGATCTTATACTGGGCAGACACGGTGCCGTAGAAATCGCGCATGCCCTTGATCGTGACGGTGCCGAGGCCGACGCTCGTGTTGTTTGTATAGTAGATGTAGCCGTCAACGTTCACGTCGCTGGTCTTGACCGTCAGCTTCTTGCCCTGATACGTGACCGTGACGTTGCAGATGGCTTTTTTGCCGCCAAAGACGACGGATGTGGTCCTGACCTCCGCGTCGGCAATATTCTTGCCTTTCGTGCCGCACTTCGTGCAGACGTGGTTCTCGTCCCAACTGTGGCCCTCATACCAGATCGCCGCGCCGCGGTAGCTCGCGCCGCAATCCTTGCAGGTGGTAAGGTAATAGCCGTTCGTGGTGCAGGTGCGGGTGTCGACCGTCTCCGTAACGTGGGCAATGCCGTCGTCGCCGAAGTGATACATCTTGTCGCCGAGCTGCTGCCAGCCAGTGACATAGTCGCCGGCCAGGAAGTACATCTGCTGCTCGGTGCCCTCGACGGTCATCCAGCCGGTGTACTGCGCAGCCTTCACATCCACGGCCTTGCCGCAGACCGCGCACACGGACTTACCGTCACGGTAGGTCGTCAGCTGATGGCCGCGCGCGCAGCGGGACTGCAGCACCGCGGAATCGACGAGACGGCCGTCCTTGCTGTCGTAGGCCGAGACGGTCATGGTCTTGTCGTTGGCCGTGACATAGAGGATCAGACCCTCATAGCCCTGCTCGCAGTAGGCGTAGTCAAAATCGGAGCTGATCGCATAGTTCTGATCTCTGGACTTCTCGCCCAGGTCGCCACAGATGAAATAGGTCACGCCGTTTTCGGTGACGGCGGCACCGTCCCTGGCCATGATGCGCGCATAGGAGTGGTCATGGCCGGAAAAGACCGCGTCGATGCCGGCGGCCTCTGCCGCGGACGGGATCAGCTCATGGAACTTCTCGCTGCCGCCGTTTTTGGCGTTGGTATAGTATGGCGGCTGGTGGATGGACAGGACCTTCCACATGCAGGTGCTCTGCGCGGCGTCCTGCCGGAGCCATGCGCAGGCTTCGGTGAGATCCGCGCTGTTGTTGATGACGGCGACATAGACATCGCCGTACTCCACGGAATAGTAGTCCTTGCCCGGGAGCTGGAGCAGATCCGCCGAGATGCGGCCGCTGGCGTCACCGTAATACTCGTGGTTGCCAAGCGCATGGAAGAAGCTCACGCCCGGGAACGCAGCGGAAAAGGCGTTTTGCATTTCCGTCCACATGGCGTAGTTGGAGCCGTTGTCCACATAGTCGCCGGTCTGCAGGCCGAAATCGACCGGCTTATCTTTGACGATCGCGCCGAGCTTTTCCAGCACCGCGATGCTTGCCTTGTCCTCTTCGCTGTCCGGGTTGCCGGTCATCTGCGTGTCGCCCATGACGACGAAGGACGTGGTGTCCTGCGCAGCTGCGCGCGTGCGGAAGCTCTGCGGCTCCGACCAGGTGGCGCCGTCGCCGACCCGGAACTCATAATCCGTGCCGGCCGTCAGGCCCGTGAGCTGCGCCGCGTTGGTATAGGCAGCGCTCTTGGACGTGGAGAAGCCGGTCAGTGTGCAGGTCCCGTCGGCCGTCTGCCAGGCATCCGCGCCCTTGACGCGGTACTGCACGACCGCCTTGCCGGCCGTACCGATACCGGACAGCCAGCTGATGCCCTGCGCGGTGCCGCTGCTCACGGCGGCGTTGAGATGGATGCCGTCGTAGGCCGTGCCGCCGGCATCGGCAAGCACCGTGACCTTCGTCGCCTCGGCGACGCCGTCCGGTCCGGTGGCCGTGAGTACGCAGACCGTGCCGGCCGCCTTGTCCTTCATGGCGTCGGTCTCGAGCAGGCCGTTGGCGTCCGTCTTGCCGATCTCGGTGCCGTCCACATGCAGCGCAACGCCGGGCGCCGCGCTGCCGTCCTTGTTATAGACGGAGATCACGCTGGTCATGCCGGCAGGCTGCGGGCCGGGAACGATGGTGTAATACGCCGACAGCGGCAGACGCACCGCCGCCTGTGCCGCCGTGTAGGCCGTACCGTTGGCGGCCGTGAGCACGATGCGGGACACCGTGTAGGTAAACTGGTTGACCAGCGTGTCGAGCGTCGGCGCGATGTGGAACGACAGCTTGGCCAGCTCGCCCTCGACCGGCGCCGCCGCCTCGAGGTGCAGCGTCAGCATGGCTTTCTTAAAGCCGGTCTGCATGTATTCCATCTTGCCGGTCACGCCGGGGGCATACGTCACGTCCGGCTGGCCGATATCGTCATTGAGCTGCAGTATGGTGATGTCCGCAGAACTGACCTTCCCGTCCGCCGTGACCGTGAGTGCATAGTTCGCGCCGAGCGGAACGAAGTCGGAGCCGGTGACGCTGACTGTCGCGGTATCTGTCACCGTCGTGCCGCTTACCACAAAGGCAGTCGTTTTCTCGACGGTATTGCCAAAGGCATCGGACACGGAGACCGTCATCGTGTGGCGGCCGTTTTGCAGCGTCATGCGCACGGTCGCGTCCGCGTCGGAATTGTCCGACTGGATCGGCTCGCCGTCGATCTTGATGGTCGTGGCCTGTGCGTTGATGCCGGAGCGGTTCTTCCCGTCCACATCGTGGTACTTTGCCACGGCCTCAATGGAGTTGGAAGCGATGACCGTGTCGCCGCCGCTCGAGAGCGCCGTGCCGTTGATCGTCATCTCGTCGATGACCGGGTTATCCAGGTCGTCGAGGTTCGTGCCGTAGACAACACGATAGTTATCAAAGTAGATCGTGCCATTCTTGCGGCCGGAATCGCCGATGCCCTCGTTGCCGTTCGGCTGATAGGACATCCAGATCAGACTGCGGCCGCGGCGCAGACGGATCGGGTGCTCCGCGTCGCTGTAAAGATCGCTGATGTCCGCCTTGCAGTACATCCAGCCGGTCCAGGTGATCTGGAGCGGGCGCTCCGGGTCGGCATTCTGCGCGGTCAGGCGCGGATAGGACCATTTATACGCGCCGCTGGCCGGATCCCAGGACTCCACGTCCGCATACATGCAGTATGCCGGCGTGCCCTCGGGCGCATATACCCAAACGCCGATCTCCGTCGGCGAGCCGGGGATGTAGATGTCGCTCTCGCCGCAGTAGCGAATATTGAAATTGACGTTGGACATGCCGTTGTAGGAGCTGTAGTCGTAGTTGAACTCCATCGAGTTCTGGCCGAAGCGGACCTGACCGCCCTCCGCCTCGCTGACGATCTTCAGGTTGCCGCAGCAGTAATCATCCAGCGCACCATTGGGCCACAGGAAATAGTCATAGCCGTCATTGTGGAACGGCTCGATCGCATTCCAGTAGCTGTTGACCTTCAGCGGCGTCTTATCGTCCGAATTCTTGGGGATATAACCGCCGTCGGGGTTCGTGCCATTATTGGCAAATGTGTCAAGGATCCAGTGATAGTGCGCACACTGCTGGCGATTGCCCTCCGCATCGGGCTCAAAGTCGAGCAGGGTCACCGGCAGCTTGCCGATCTCGACTTGGATCTCCGCCGTCTTGGACTTGTCATAGGCATACGTGGCCTTGACCGTCACGTTCATGGTCTCCTTGCCGGAGCCGGCGGTAAACACATTGTCACGCACGCTGCCGGCGTCGGCATCGCTCACGCCCTCTGTCTGAGAGGTAACCGTCCACCGGAAGTCGCCGTCCTTATAGACGATGTCGCGGCCGCTGCTCTTGGCGATCAGGCCCAGATCCGACGACGCGCCGAAGTCCAGCGACGCCTCTGCGCTGCTGAACGACAGATCCGTGATGTCCGCAATGGTCACGGTCGTGCGGCCGGCGGACTTGCCGTCGACCAGCAGCTGCGCCGTCACCTCGCCCTTATAATTCTTCGCGGGCGTAAACAGGCCGTCGGCATCAATGGTGCCGCACTTGCTGTCCGTCACGGACCAGGACACATTGTCCGGCAGCTCCGCATGGCCGCCGTTTTTGTCCACGCCGATGGCCGAGAACCGGATCTGGCTGTTGGGCGTATAGATCGTATTGTTCGGAGAGAGGGACGCGTGGTCAAACACGCCGTCCTGCTCCGCCGTGGAGACCAGCAGCAGCGCGCTCGAGACCGTGCGCTCCACGCCGTCGGACGGGCGGTTGCGGATGGTCAGGTCGCTGGTGCCCTCGCGCTTCGAGGCATAGGTCGCCGAGCCGCCGCCGTCGAGGTAGATCGCATTCACAACGCCCTGCGCGGCCAGAAACTCCGCCTGCTCATTCATCGTCATGCCGACGGAGTAGGGGCTCTGGCGGCCGTCGGCCATAAAGGTCACGACCGTGCCGTCGGCCTTGAGGCCGATGCTGTTGACCGGTATGAGAGAATCGCCGTTATGATTGACCTGGCCGTCCTTGACCAGATAACACGGCCCGGAAACGGCCTCCAGCACGTCGGAGCAGTCCGTTCCGGCGTCACGGATGGCATACGTACCGTCCTTCAAAACAGCGAAATACGGCTCGGAGGCAGCGCCGTTGTTCTCCTGAATGACGTTGCCCTCCATGATGAGGTAGCCGAGCGGCTGCGCATTCTGCATGTTGTAGAAGTCGCCGTTCATGGCCATGATGACGTTGCCGCCGGTCGCCTTGGTGTAGGCCGCTGCCTGCAGCGTTGTCTTTTCCAGGTTCCAGGGCAGATTCGCCGCCGCGTCCTTGCGGGACGCGGGCGTGCTGCCTTCAGTATAATAACCGCTATACGAAGCTTTGAAAGTTGCCTTCGCACCCGGTGCGATCGTCGTCATAAAGCCGGCGATCTGCGCGTTGCCTTCCTTGGTGTTCAGGAAAATGTCCGTTTCCGTCACACCGTCGACCAGCGCATAGTCCGTCTGGCCGATGACCAGCTTGTCGCCGGCGGGTTGGATGGTTTCATTCGCAGCCAGTGCCTGCGGGCAGATCAGTGTCAGCACCATAACGGCTGCCAGCAAAAAGGCCCAGGCTCTGTTTGCGAAGCGGGTCGTATTCACGTCTCCCAGCACTCCCTTCTGTTACTCTCTGTGTTGTCGAAAATTATAAAAAAGAAGAGATGAGGTTTTCCCATCTCTTCTTTGTGCCGTTATTTCAGCATTCTATTCGCGACCGAAGTCCTGATAGAAAAACATTCAATTACGTGCGTGGATATCTTACTTCGCGAAAACGTTGTGAAGCATCTCCACGACCTCAGCACGGGTGCAGGTCTTGAGGGGGCTGAAAGTGGTGGCAGAGGTGCCGATGGCAACGCCCTTGGACCACGCGCCCAGAACGTCCTCGTAGAACCAGTCGCCGTTAGAAACATCCGTGAACGACATACCGTCCTTCGTCTCGCCCTTCAGCTGACGCTGAATAAACGCAGCCGCCTCGGCACGGGTGCAGGTGGCATTGGGAGCAAACGTGGAGCCATCGCCGGTGCCGGCGACGATCTCGTTCTCATATGCCCACAGGAGCGCATCTTCATACCAGAAAGCGGAGCTGCCGGACTCCGGAACGTCGGTGAACGGAACGGTCTTGGTGGTCGCTGCCTTCGGCTGGCCGGCGGCATTCCACACGAACTCGATCATCTCGGCACGGGTGCAGGCCTTGGCGGGGCTGAACGTGGTGGCGGAGGTGCCGACGGTGACGTTGTTATCCACAGCCCAGATCACAGCGTCGTAGTACCAGGCGCCCTTCGTGATGTCACTGAACACCGGCTTGCCCGGGACGGGTGTGCCGGACGGGGTGGTCGACGGAGTAGTCGACGGGGTGGTCGTCGGGGTGGTCGTCGGATCGGTAGTGGAACCGGTCGGGGCAACAGCCAGAGCGCTGGTGGCGAGCAGGCAGACTGCAACCAGAAGCGTCAGCATGACTGTCAGGATTTTTTTCTTGGACATGCTTTTCTTCCTCCATTAAAAATTATGCTTGTCACTCCGGCCGGGCGCGCGCGAAAACCGTCCACACGGTTTCAACCAGAATTTGACGTTATTATCGTACCACAACCCTCCCCGGTTTGCAAGCCCATTTTAGACAAAATGACGATTTTTTGCGCAGGCTTCCCCAGCCGTGGAAAAATCTGACCGGCGGCGCGAAACATTTGACACGTGCTCCGGCCGCACCTATAATCAAGCCGGGCATCGGATGCCGTTTTGATGCCGAAACGATGTATTTTTGACCCGAAGGAGGCGGTGGCATGATCCAGATCCTGATCGTGGACGATGAAAAGCCGATCTGCGACCTGATCCAGATGAGCCTGACCCGCGCGGGCTATCACTGCACGTGCGTGTACGACGGGCTGGCCGCGGCGGACATTCTGGAGCGGAACGTATTTGACCTCATTTTGCTCGACGTGATGCTGCCGAACGCCGACGGCTTCGAGCTCATGGAATATATCCGCCCGCTGGGCATCCCGGTCATTTTCCTGACCGCGCGCGGCTCGGTCGACGACCGGGTGCGCGGCCTGCGCATGGGCGCGGAGGATTATATCGTCAAGCCCTTCGAGGTCGTGGAACTGCTCGCGCGCGTGGACGTCGTGCTGCGGCGCTACAACAAGACCGACGCCGTGATCGAGATCGGCGGGCTGCGCATCGACACGCGCGCCATGCAGGTCTGGCGCGGCGCGGAGGAAATCAGCCTGACGCACAAGGAATATGACCTGCTGCTGTTTTTCGCGCGCAACCCCGGCACCGCGCTCTACCGCGAGACGATCTACGAGCACGTCTGGGGCGGCGAGTACAGCTACGGCAGCAAAACCGTGGACCTGCACATTCAGCGGCTGCGCAAAAAGGTCGGCTGGGAAAACCGGCTGCTGGCCGTGAACAAGGTGGGCTACCGGCTGGAGGTATGAGCAAATGAAGTTTCGCGCAAAGCTCACCATCGCCATGGTGCTGCTGCTGTCGCTGACCTATGGCATCGGCGGCAGTCTCATGATCGCGCAGTCGTTTTCTTCCTCCATCGACCGCGAGCGCGATGCCGCCGTGCAGACCTACCGCATGGTCGTGGACGTGCTGGATCTGCTCGGCGACAATGCCTCGCCCGGCACGGCGGCCAACACGGTCGCGCTCGTGCTGCACAAGCTCGGCAGCGGCGGGTCGAGCACGGCGGCGCGCATCCGCTTCGGCACGCAGATGACCGAGACAGGCAACACGGTGCTGCTCGACGCCGCGCCGGAACCGGTCGACGACGGCACAGGCGTCACGCGCATCGTGAGCGCCGGCAACAACCGGCACTACCTCATGCTCAGCGCCACAGCCGACGGCACAGCCGTCACGCTCGCGTTCGACGTGACGGAGGCCTACACCGTGCGCCAGACGCAGCAGCGCGCCTACCACACGACGTTTGTGATCCTCATCGCCATCGGCGCGGCCGTGTCGTGGGTCACGTCCTATCTGCTGACGCGCCCGCTCGGCACGCTTTCCCGCGCATCGAGAGAGCTGGCGCGCGGCAACCTCAGCTACCGGGCACCGGTGCGCTCGCGCGACGAGGTGGGGCAGCTCGCGGCCGACTTCAACCGCATGGCCGGACAGCTCGAGCAGAACGTCAACCGTATTCAGGAGAGTATGGCCCTGCAGGAGCGGTTCATGGCCGACTTCTCGCACGAGATGAAAACGCCCATGACCTCCATCATCGGCTATGCAGACCTTTTGCGCAGCCAGGTGCTCACCACCGACGAGCAGATGGACGCGGCAAACTATATCTTCTCCGAGGGCAAGCGGCTCGAGGCGCTGGGGCTGAAGCTGCTGGACATGCTCTCGCTCGACCAGTCGAAACTCCAGCTCGTGCCCGCGAGCCCAGCCGACCTGGTGGCGGGGCTTCTGGAGCATCTCAAGCGCGTGTACGCCCAGAAGGGCATCGCCCTGCAGTACCGCACGGCGGAGGGCACGTGCTTTCTGGAGCCGGACCTATTCAAAACCCTGCTCGTGAACCTGATGGACAACGCCCGCAAGGCGCTCGACAACGGCGGCTACATCTACGTCTGGCAGGAGATGCTGCCCGACGGCTGCCGCGTGCGCGTGCTCGACAACGGCCGCGGCATCCCGCCGGAGGCGCTCGCGCACCTGACGGAGGCGTTTTACCGCGTGGACAAGTCGCGCTCGCGCGCGCAGGGCGGCGCCGGCCTCGGCCTGTCGCTGTGCAATGAGATCGTGCAGCTGCACGGCGGCACGATGCAGTTTGAGAGCCGCGTCGGCAACGGCACGGTCGTGACCGTGGAGCTGAAAGGAGGCCGCATATGAGACCGTGGATGCGTACCGCGCTGGCAGTCGTGCTCGTGCTGGCGATCGCGGCGGGCGGCTTTTTCCTGCCAAACCTCGTGGCCGCGCGGCTTGACCG
>ERZ1026975.976-NODE-976-length-15104-cov-6.731477_pt1 | contig 15104 bp, 20 predicted proteins | sample MGYA00519561_ERZ1026975 | MGnify/ENA primary metagenome ERZ1026975 (study PRJEB26926, sample SAMN06164672) | human gut metagenome | biome: ENVO:00009003; feature: ENVO:2100002; material: ENVO:00002003 | host: Homo sapiens | place: USA | collected 2012 ... | reverse complement strand
GCCTTATCGTCGGCAGCGTCAGATGTGTATAAGAGACAGGAGATATACACAACGCTTTTTCTTTGTGATGATAATTCCATAAATGGCGGTTTTACTTTCATCAAAAAACACCAGCCCTGTTAGCAAGACAGGGAAAAGCCAGTAGAGCGTGTTAAAAATTGTGCTGCCAGTAGTCCTATTCATAAACAGCCACCACATGAACGGGTTACTCTGATATGCAAAATGTGATTGCATAGTAATGGGGTCTATCACCGCAATGACAAGCAATATTATCAAGGCCAGCAGGACAAGCCTGCTTCGATATAACTTTTTTACATCTATCCAAAAATACTTCATGCAATCGTCACACCCTTTTCGTTCCGCTGTATTTAGGAGCTATAATCTCGATTAAACGAAATCCTCCTTGCTCATTATCATGGGTTGCATCACCCATATAACGCACAAGGAGGAAAAAGGGGACAATATTTTTTGAATTATTTTTTCGTAATGCTTGCGGCGATCTTTGCCAGCTCGTCCGTATCAATAGAGCCGTAAACCGAGAAGAAGCAGCCGTCCCGCTCAAAGCAGATATAGCTCATACCATCTTTCTGAAAGAAGTAGCCCGTCACCCCGCCTTTATCAAACGGCTCTATCTTTGTATTTTCGGTATCGAAATAAACCCGATTGTCTGACTGGGTAATCATAATTTCAAAGCTCTCGGCTTCGTTGATGGCATATTCATAGAGAACAATCCCCGGTTCCGTATTCGGCTGCTTAGTCGTATCTTGCAGAATTGCTCCGTCCGGGAGATAGCCAGCCTGATACTCGGTCAAGTCCTGCGGCTCGTCCAGCTCGTCACCGTGCAATTCAAAAATGCTGTATTTTTCAAAGGTTTCGATTACCCACGAAATGACTCTTTCCCGGAATTGGGCATTTGCCACCATGCAGGTCGAGAATAGCAAGGTCAAAGTGATGGCCGCAACCGCAACGGTTTTCCAAACCTTTCTGAACGCAATATGTGTCCGGTTGTTTCCTGCCGCCTCATCATCCGCATCTGCTTCAAGTTCGTTGTGCAAATAGCCCTTTAAGGCAATATGACAGGCTTTCACGAAAGTATCATCGGAAATCATACAGCCTGCCTCAACGCCCATACTTGAAGATAGCAGTTCTTTGTAGAAGCGAAAGCGCCCCTTGGCGTTTTCCAGATGGAAAAACATTTCTGTCTCCTCCGGGGATAAGCGGAAACAATATCTGCTCAACAGCAGGACGCGCCCCTGATGGGGCAGCAACAAGATTTTCTTGCTCAACTCATGGATCTGCTGTTGGTGCAAATCAACACAAGCGCAGTTGTCATTCTCAGCAGCCGCGAGGGTGTCTGCGGTCTTTTCAAAGCTGGTCGCCGCCGCTTCTTGAAGCAAAGCCTGCCAACTCATATCCATAGTTTTACCCTCCCTCATACAGTTTTCTGAGCTTCTTGACGAGCCGCTGTCCGCGTTTTTTAGCGGCATCCTCTGAAATGTTCAGTAGCTCTCCGATCTCTTTGTATCCCATTTCCTCGGCGTACCGAAGATAGACAAAGCGCCGATCATCAGGGTCGAGCCGGTCTATCAACTCGGTCAGCTTACGCACATCGGCATTGTGAATACACTCGTCTGCGAGGTCATCGGAGTTTTCATCCGAAACGCAGTCCCAGCGGTCAAGGTGAACGCTCTGCTGGGAATGACGCAGCACATCAATAGAAGCGTTTTTCACTATGGTAACGCAGAAAGCGGTCATTTGGGGACAGGGTAATTCAGAAATTTTTTCGATGTTGTCCATGATCTTTACAAATGCGGTGGACACAACATCTTCTGCGGCTTCTTCTGATTTTACGATTTTGAAAGAAATGCGCTGGAAGTGGACACGATGCTCATGGAATATCCGCTCTACCAGCGCCCGCTGTTCATCATTCAAAACGCCAAATAGGAATATCATCATAATAGGTTCCTCGTGGGTAATTCGTTGCAGCCTATCTTTATCGGGCAGGAAAACGCACTTACACAAGCGTTTTTCTCACGACACGATATTTCAAATTATACCACAGAATAATCCTACGGAAAAGAGGGGAAAACGAGCCAAGCCGATGACACCGCCTCCGTTTTTCGTGGGGTTTCCGGGGGACGCACTAACGGCAAGCAGGGCAAGTGTAGCCACACTTGCTATTTTTGCATCCCGGCGAGATGCAAAAACGCTTGTTGGGGAACCTCCCCAAACCCGGCTTTGGGACATTTTGTCCCAAAGTAATTTGTCTGCGTCACCGTTTGCTATCGCTCCTGTTCCTTTTTGCGCTGGCCGTCCGTGACGCCCAGCAGATGGTCGATGTTGGCTTTGACCGCCACGGCCTGCCGCATTTCCTCCTGCGCCGAGCGGTACTCGATATAGAGTGCCTTTTTCCGCGCCGCCAGTTGGCGGCGTTTTTCTTTTAACTCTGCCATCATAGGCAGCTTTTCACCGCCCAGCAGTTCTCCCATCGTGGCCTTGGCTGCCCGGTAGTCCGCCAACTCCGCTTCATGCTCGGCAAGGTATTTCCGGCTGTACTTTGTAGCCTTGTACCCGTCAAAGACGGGGCGGGTCTTGGCGTACCGCACCACGGCTCCCATCAGCTCGGAGGTTACGGACAGGTCAGCCTCCGTCCGCCGGAGTTGCTCGGTCAGCGCGTGAAAGCGGGAAACGGCGTCCTCGGCCTTGGCGGAGAGTTGGTCATACTCGGTGATATTCTGCTCCTGCATGAATTGAAGCGCCGCCGCCATCTGTTTGAGGTTATAGACCTTTGCCCACCGCGCATAGGCTGTACCCTTACCGGAGCGCAGCCGCTCCCGTATATCCACGATCAGATTGACACGGCGAGGGGCAGCAGGCGCAGAAACAGGCCGTTCCGGGATTGGACGCTCCCCAGCGATGACAGCCTTGATGTCCTCGGGATCGTAGCCGTCCCCAAGGGTGGACGCCCGCAGCCGTGTCGCCCGCTCTTGCCCCGGAACAAGAAAAGAAATCGTACCGCCGCGCCCATGCTTGACCGTGTAGCCGGACGACTCCATGAGCCGGAGGAAAGCGTCAAAATCGGCGGGGCGTTTTGCAAGAGCTTCATTGATGGCAAGCCGTAGCTGCTCCTTGTACGAGGGCTGCCGCTCCGTCCCCAGCCACGCCCCATAATGGAGAAAGCACCCCTTGCTGTGCAGCTTGGGGTTGGTAATGACGGACAGATCATTTTCAAGACAAATGCGGTCAGAGAGCCGCCGCACCGCACGGCCAGAGCCGATGAAGTCCCGGAATTTCCGGGTACAGTCCAGCGAGGTCGAATTGTAATAAATGTGATTGTGAATGTGCGCCTTGTCCGTGTGGGTGGCAACAAAAAAGGCATACTTGCCCTTTGTCCAGCGCATCGCCGTTTCATAGCCGATGCGGTTGGCCTCCTCCGGCGTGATCTCCCCGGGTTTGAACGATTGGCGGATCTGATAGCACAGCACATCCGCGTCCCGCCGTTGCTCCCGGCCTGTGGCGGCTTTGTACTTTGCTTTGCTTAAAAGGAACTCGGCATCGGCAGTCATGTGGTCGCAGCCGTAGGACGAGATCAATTCGCCGCCCTCGGTCTTGTCCGGGTTTTGCCCGTAGTCAAACCGCTCTTTCAAGGACTGCGCGATGGTTTCGCCCTTGCTGATTTTGTGCTTCTTGTAGTAGGTCGTGGCCGTAGGCAGCCCTCCTTTCAGCATTGAATAGTCATAGATAATCTGTTATACTTGTATCAGTATAACTGCGGAGATACTTTACAATAGAGACTTGACGGAGGACTTCGTAAATGTATAGAGAATTAGTTTTAGAGCTTTCCAAAGGAAATGAGTGGGTGAAAGTTCAACCGCCTTGCTCTGAGGCCGTAATATCCGAAGCAGAAAAAGTTGTAGGATACTCGTTTCCCGAAGAATTAAAAAATCTACTAAGGGAAATGAATGGTGATAAGTGGCTCTTTTTATCGGCTGAAGAAATAATTGAGAATGTAAAGCTGAATCGAGAGATATTCCTTCCACTTTTTGAGGAAGATTATAGCAAAGAAGAATATCAGGAACGAGTGGATAGGTTCATATTCTTCGCAACGAATGGGTGCGGCGATTATTATTGTTACCGTATTTGCCCAAATGGGACGGCTGATACGAGCGTAATTTATATCTGGGAACATGAAAACATTGGGGATCGCTGTTGTTGGAAACCTGTTGCCAACAACATAAAGGAACTAATCGTGCGATATTGTAACGGTGAGATTTAATAATCCAGCAACTTCCATTTCGCCAAGATAAACACTATATAATCAAGACTGCGGCTGAAATCAGCCGCAGTCGTTTCAGCTTTGGGACATTTTGTCCCGAAGTATCAGCCGGTAATGAAATCCCGCAGGGCGAACTTGGCCGAGTGCAGCTTGTCCACCAGCCACTCAGCGATGGCGGGAACGCCAAAGGGAGAAACGAGGAACGCAAGGACGAGGAACACGATCCCGCCCACCGTCTGCCCGCCGATGAACAGGATCAGGGAGAGCAGCGTCAACACGATGCAGCCCAGCTCGCACACGGCGGACGCCACGCAGAACAGGAATGTGACCATAGCGGCCAGCAGGGACAGCGCCACCATCACGGGGGCGGCAAGGATTTTGAGAACGATCATAGCAGCTACCTCCATTAAAAAATCGGGTTGGTTTGTCCTTCTACCCATATTATACCGCTGGGAAAATAGGCACACAAGGATGTCGAGCTTTCACCACTTTGGGACAAAATGTCCCGAAGTCGTGAAAGCCGGGGAACGGCACAAGGCCGCTCCCCGACAGGTCATAGGCTCACCACCGCCGACAGCTTTTTCAACAGCTCGGACAGCGGCTCCCAAAGGTCGACATAGTCCTTTTGGAGCGCCGCGATCTCCGAGGGATAGATACCATAGGTGTTGGCATGGACGGCCACTTGGTTTAGGTTGTTGGCACACCGCCGCTGCAAAGCTACCAGCTCCCGGATGTCCGAGAGGTCAACATGGAGAACATAGCCGTTGAGTGCCATTTTCCGCATATAGGCTCCCATGTTGGAGATCCCGGCCTCGGCCATGCGGTCAGCGATCAACGCCTGCTCCTCCGGCGTCACCATCACATGAAGATGGACAGAGCGCCGCCGCTTTTTTGTCAACGCTCCTCACGCTCCCGGCTGCGGCGCTTGGGCGGGTGTTCCCGTACCTTGTCCAGCGGCTTTTCTGCCGGGGGCGGCGCAGGCAGATTGTTGATGATGCCGTCGATCATGTTCCCGTTCTGCTCCATAGAAAGCTCGGCGTTCTTGTTGGGATTGCGTTCCTGCTCCATAAATGTCCTCCTATCTGTCGCCCCGGTCAGGGGCATTTTTCTTTGGGGCGGATTGCCCACGGTCAGCCTCGGCCTGTTTTGCGGCGGTTTTCATCTGCTCCCGAATGGAACGGGGTCTGTCGGGATTGTCGGGCGCAGGCCGCAGCTCATAGTCAGACGCCTGCCGTTTTGTCAATGGCCGTGTGTAGGTCAAATGCCCCCACGCCAGAAACGATCCATTTTCAACCGGGACGCGCTGATCGTAGTTGACGATCTCATCCGGGGCGTTGCGGGGCGGCTTGGGGAATGTCCCGATGTCCACGGGGCGCTGGGTGGAATAGTACTTGTAAAGGCCGGGGGCCTCGGTCTGCTTGACACCGACATTGTAAAGGCGCTGGTACTCCTGCACCCGCGCCGCAAAGTCCTGTTCCAGAGCGGCACGGTCGCTGCCGTAATGCCCCCATTCATACTGCCGCTGGCCGTCCTTGTCATCATAGCAAGCCCATGTGACATAGGGCGAGGGGGCGGTAGGATGATGCCCCAGCGCAAAGCCCCTGCCATTTTCCAGCATGACGGCCTTGATGATCTCATAGCCTTGATTTTTGTCCATATAACCTCCTCACCGTGACACGTCCTTCTCCGTCCTCTTGACCGAGGACTGGAGCTGATAAGGGCTTTTGCCGTCCTCCGGGTGCAGGAAGTCCAGCCTTGCGGCGGCGCGGATGGCGTTCTGATTGAGCTGCCGCTGCCATGCCCCTTGGCTGGGCGCCCACTTGAAGCCCTCGCTTTTGAGCGCCTGCCGGGTGTCGGCGTCCGGCTTTTCCTCAAAAATGAGCTGCAAGCGGTTCTCCGCCTCATTGACCTTGGCCTCACCGCCGGGGAATGTCCAGCCGACAAACTCCGCCTTATGGCTCAGCTCCTCGATGCGCTGGCGCACACGGCGGATATTGGCGTTATTGTTGGTGAGCAGATAGGACGGAAACGGAACGGGGTCTTTGCGCCAGTCTTGGGACATGGACGCCTTGACCTTTTCCACCTGCTCCGCCGTCAGCTCGGGGCAGCCCTCCAGCGTCTTGTGCTTGCGGTAGTAAGCATTGACCGCCTTCATCATGGCCTGCTGAGACTCCATTCCCTCCAGCTTTTTTGTGAGCTTTTCCACGGCGAGGTCATCATCGGCGCTGATACCGCCCCGGCCTGTGGAACGGATCTTGTCCAGCAGCTTTTCAATTTCGGCGTACTCACCGTAGTTGCGATCCCGGGCGGCGTTCTGCTTGGCCTTTTTCGCCACGGGGAAATTGCCGCCCCCGGTAATCAGAATGGACGGCACACGGGCGTCAATGGCGTTGCGTTCGTTGAGGTTTTCCGCCAGCCTGCGGGCGTAGCGGTCAACAAGGGCGTCGATCTTATCGTGGTACACGGGATCGACCTGTGCTTTCTGTTTCTCTGCCAGCGCATAGGCTTCATCCACCATCGCCCGGTAGCCAGCGGTGGCCGAGCCGGGGGCATAGTCGGAATAGCTGTTCATGTCCTTTGCCCGCTTTGCCGCCGCCTCGCTGATCTCATAGTATTTAGGCATAATTCCTCCTTTCAGCCGGGACTTCGGGACAAAATGTCCCAAAGCCCCGGTGCTTTGATGTGGAAAGCGTTTCTGCGAAAACAGGGGCGGACTGGAAAACATACCGCCCACCCCAAAAGCGCCCCGGAAAAGCCTTGTAAATGTGGGCATTTTCCGGGGCTATTTTTCCACGCACTACCTCCGTTTGCGGCGCATATACGCCCGCTTCTGCTCCCGCAGGGCAGTCCCAGCGCAGGCCGGGGAGCAATACCGCTGCCGCCCATCCGGGAGGAAAGCCCTGCCGCACACCGGGCAAGGCCGGGTTTCTGTGATACGCTCCACGGTCAGCGACCTTTCCAGCACGGGATCAAGGGGCAGCACCGCCGCGCGGAAATAGCGGCAATAAGCGCCCGTCCAGCACTTGCCCAGCATATAGCAGGGACAGTCCAGCGGCAGGCAGCCATAGTCTTTATCGTAGTTGGCGCACCATTTTGTCACCAGCTTACGAATCTCCGTTTTTTCCTGCCGGGTCAATTCACGGCTCATTTTTCTCTCCCGTCTTTGGCTTGAGCTGTTCCCGGTAGCAGAACACGCAGCCGATCCCATGCCAGTAGGGGCAGCCGTCGCAGCGGGAGCCTTTGGGCGGCAGGTTGGGCGGAGCACTCTTAAAGTAGCTTTTTTCTTTCATAAAGTCCTCATAGGGGCTGTTGGTAAATCTCATTCCTCGCCCTCACTTTCCGTTTCGTCCTCGTCCTCCCAAGGCGGGGTATCGTCGTAATCGTCACCGTAGTCCTCCGCAGCGTCGGCAGCCTGCTGCTTCTTGGGACGGTAGATCTTAAAATACCAGCCAGCCGCGCCGCCGATGACCACCACGGCCAGAACCAGCAGGAGCGTCCCGTTGCTGCTTTTGGGCTGCTCCGGCTCGGGGTCAGGCTCCGGCTCCACCACGGGCGCAGGCTCGGGAGCCTTGCCCTGGCACTCGCCCATGTTCACGGCGCAGACGGTGCAATCCGTGTTGATAGCGCCCACGGCACATTTATCCGCACAGGAGCACTCTGGCAGCTCGCCGCCCGCCGCCTGCATCGCCGCCAGCAGGTCGGCCTCGTCCACTATGTTCAAAAAGTAGGTCTGGTACTGCTCACCGTCCTCGTCGGTGGGCTTGTCATAGTCGATGACGATGTAAAAGGTGCTGCCGCCGCTGGTCTGCACCGTGATGAACTGCTTATTGGTGGCCTTGTCGTAGAGCAGGTCACGGGTCACAAGGTTGCCGTCCTCGGTGAAGCCCTCGCCGGAGTCAACGGTTTCCATGGGCGGCGGCTCCACAGGATCAAGCCCGTCCCATTCCTCACCGCCCCCGGCGTAGGCCGTGACCGCCATGCCGCACATCAAAACAGCGGCGCAGAGCGCCGCTGTCAGCTTCTTCATCCACTTGTTCATTCGCTGTCCTCCTTATCCGCAGACTTCGGGACATTCTGTCCCAAAGTGCCGCCGCTCTTGATGGTCTGAAGCAGCACGGGCAGGTCGGTGAGCGAAACGCTCATGCCGCGCACGATCTCCACGATCTCGCTGTTCTCGGCCTCCAGCTTTTTCTGTTCCAGCTCCTTGAGCCGCGCCTGCTGCTCGTTGATCTTGGCCGTGACCTTTTCAATCTCGGCCTGAATTTTTGCGCTTTTGGAGATAGCCATAAAAAACCTCCTGTCAAAACAATTTTCCGTAGGCGTAGAAATGGGACTGCCAGTAACTCGTGTTGAGGTTGGCATAGCTGATGGGGTCGCCACAATGAAGCATCCAGCCGTCGCCCACATAGATGCCCACATGGGAAATCCCCGGCGTGTCATAAGTCCCCGTGAAGAATACCAAGTCGCCGGGTTTGGGGCTGCTTGTCCGTGCGGAGATGTTGTATAGCCCCTGCGCCCCCAGCCGCCCGAAGTCCCAGCCGCATTGGTTGTAGACATAGCTGACGAAGCCGGAGCAGTCAAAGGATGTGGATGGGCTGCTGCCGCCCCAAACATAGGGGTATCCCACATACTTTTCCGCCTCTTTCAGAATGGCGGCAAAGGTTTCATCGGCAAGGTAGCCCTCCGGGATCTCATGTGCCGGGGGCTTACTGGTGTACTTACCCACATAGGGCGAGGACGGGAACAGGTCGGGACGGTTGCCCAGCGTCGCCATGTATAAGGCATACCGGGACAGGGTTTCCTCGCCCATGAGGTAAACGGGCAGATGGGAGAGATTGAAGTTTTCAAGCGTGACATAGCAGATGTAATAATCGTAATACACCCGGTAGGTGTCGCTGTGGGTGTTGCCATCCTCGTCCGTCCAAGTGTCTGTTTCCAAGTAATACCGCCGTTCCACCTCCACATCCTCGGTCAAAATATACTGGCGGTCAAAGAGCATTTGGAGTGTTCCCCGCACCTCGTCCAGCGTCCACTCACCCTCATGGAGCGCGCAGACGATGGACAGCAGCACATAGGGATCGTGTTCGATGGTGTCGAGGTCAAAATGGTATTCGTCATAATCGTGGGTGCGGGTGTAGGTGTCGAGGTATCGTTGCAGCTCGTCCTCCAGAGCGCAGTAGGCGGCCTCCGTTCCCAGCAGGTCAGCGTCCTCGGCGGCATAGGTGGACGCGTCGATGGCTCCGGCCACGCCGTTGCCCACCGTCACCAGCGAGGACATACACGATTGCAGCACCACCAGCAGAAGAAACGCCGCCAGAAGCAGGAGCAGCCCGCCGGGGTGTTCCTTGATGTAGGCGGACACCTTTTCCGTCACCTTGCCCGTGACGGACGCCGTACCCTCGGCGGCCTTGGCGGTCTGCCTGGCAGCCTCCCGCGCCTGCTTTGCGTACTGGCGCTTGATCTTCTGCTTTTGCAGATACCGGGACACCGCACCGCTCTCCTGCATTTCCGGGTGTTCCTCCACGGTCTTGCGGTAGTAATAGTCCGCCGTGGCCTTGATATGCTTGCTTTCGGCACGCTCCACCGCCTTTGCCGGGTGTCCCCGGATGGCCTTGCGGAGCTTGCGCCTACCGAAGCGGTACACGGACTCCGCCGCCAGCTCGGAACGGTGTGCGCCCTCCGTGCCGACATTTTCATGCTCGACCTCATAGAGCTTGCCATGCACAAAGTCGTGGACGCCGTGTCCGGCGGTATGGGCAAGGCGTTTGACCGCACCGGGCTTTTTCGGTGGTTTCTGCTTTGCCAGCTTCTCCCGGGCGGCGTCCAACTTCTCGCCCCGGCGCTCCATCCGCAGCTTGGACGCCGCCGTTTGCTCCTGCCGGCTTTTCCGCCGAAACTTGGACTTCGGGACATTTTGTCCCGAAGTGGGGTTACTCGTCTGTTCGCTCATGGGCAAGATCCTCCGGGCGGGTGGTCAGCAGGTCATAGATCTCTCCACGGGGAAAACGGTCTACAAACGGGATGGTGACATTTCCATAGAACAGCAATCCCTCGCCGGAATTGGAGTGCGTAATATAGGAGAGCTGATGCTCGGAAATGCCAAGCTGCTTTGCCAAAATTGCACGGTCGCTCTGCGCCTGCGACAGCAGCACCATGAAATCCGTGTTGTCCAGAATGTTCTCAATCTCACGGCTGGCCAGCAGGTCTTTCACATTCTGCGTCAGTGCCGAGGGGACGCAGCCCTTTTTACGGAGCATCTTCCACACGGCCACAAAGTAGCTGGCGGTCAGCGGATCACGGAGCAGGATGTGGAACTCGTCAAAGTAGCACCATGTCGCCACGCCCTCGGCATGGTTGGCGTTCACCGCCGCCGTGACAAATTCGTTGGTGGTGTGCATGGCGATCTTGCGGAGGTTTTCACCCAAGCCCTTTAGGACGATGCAGACCACACGGGAATTGAGGTCAACATTCGTGGGATGGTTGAAAAGGTTGAGTGAGCCGGTGCAGTAAAGCTCCAGAGCCGTCGCCACCCGCCGCGCCTCCGGCTCGGGCTGGCGCAGCAGCTCCTCATACAGATCTTGCAGCAGCGGCGTTTTTGCCGTTTCCAGCCCCAGCGCCATCTCCCGGTAGACCAGCCGCACACAGCGGTCAATGACGGTTTTCTCGATGGGCTGCAAACCCTCCTTGCCGCCCACGATCAGCTCGCAAAGGGACAGCAAAAAATCCGCCTTCATGGAAAGCGGACTATCCTCGTCGTTGATATTCATTTGCAAGTCCATAGGCGAAATGTGGTGCGGGCTGTCCGGGGCGATCTCGATGACCTGTCCGCCCAAGCGCCGCACCAGCGGGGCATATTCGCCCATCGGGTCAACAACAATGATGCGGTCATTGGTGGCAAGGAACACATTGATCAGCTCCCGCTTGGCGGCAAAGCTCTTGCCGCTGCCCGTAGAGCCGAGGTACATTCCGTTTGCGGACTTCAGCTTTTTGCGGTCAGCCATGATGACATTGTTGGAAAGCGCGTTCATACCGTAGTAAAGTGCCTGCCCGTCCATGCGAAGCTCCCGGGTCATAAAGGGAATGAAAATGGCCGTGGAGCTGGTAGTCATGCCCCGCTGAATTTCAATGCCGTTGTAACCGAGAGCCAGCGAGGACACAAAGCCCTGTTCCTGCTGCCAGTCCAGACGGCGCAGAGCGCAGTTGTATTTCTGCGCGATGCCGCTCACCGTGAACACATCATTTTCAAGCCGTTGCCGGGTGGGAGCGAGGTTTACCACCGTAAAGGTCAGCAGGAACATTCGCTCATTTCGGCTTTGCAGGTCGGAGAGCAGCTCGGCGGCATCCTTGGAAAAGGTAATGAGGTCAGGCGGCAAAATCTCCATATCATACCCGGCACGGACAGCCTTTTTCTGTTCCTCCGCTTTCATGCGGCCTATGTCGGAGATCTTTCCCTTGATGGTCTTAATGGCCTTGAGCTGGTCTACCGTCTGAATGTGCATGGTGACGGTCAGCTCGGCATCCAGCTCCAAAATCTCCGCCAGCAGCTTATCCGAAAGCTCCGACGCCATGATCTGCAAATAGGACGCCGCGCCCCACATCTGGCCGACACGGAAAGTCCGGCTCTGCCGGAAATCGAAGCTGTCCGGGGCGATGTAGTCCTTTGTCCCCATGCCCGTCTTGGGAATGTCTTTCCACGCAAAGCGGAACGGCTCACGCCCGCCGGGATGCATCTGCCCATGCAGCACCGCCAGCCGATCCCGGCCATCCAACGGGCGGGACTGAACGCCCAGCCGTTTCAGATTGCCCATGACATCCGCCTCCACGCGCCCCAGCCGTGGACGCGCCTCCACCGCACCCTCGGCGGGCAGGCCAAAGGTAATGTACTTGTACCGCTCAATACCGTTGTTGCTCTTGGCAATCTGGCCTTTGAGCATTTCCACATATTCGCCCCGGATGCTGTTGAAAGCATCCTCCTGTGCCGGGATATTCACTTTGTAGCGGTTGGCGTTCCGGCTGCGGCGGTTGACAAAGGAAAGCTGGAACGGCAGAGAGCTGTCAAAATAATTCAGGCACGCGCTCCACCCGCTGATAATGGCAGTCTGATCCTCCGTGGACGCCACGGCATAATTGATGTCCTCATATTCCAGCGTCTTTGTGTAAAGCCCGCCGGGGAGCTGGCAGATCCCGTCCGGGTGCATAGCGATATAGGGAATGGTCTGCTGGGCGGACAGCGCCCGGTGCTTATTTGCGTTTTTCTGCTTTTTTGCTTTGCTCAATAGGCTCCTCCTTTCGCGCAAATGGGGCATAGATATTTTCCGTTCGGTACGGGCGGATGCCGGGGCGGGTAAACTTGACCCGGACGATGTTGCGGATCACCTTTTCAAAGGGTAGACCGTCCTTTTCGTACATCGCCAGCAGGAACGCCGGGAGCATGATCGCCAGCATAGCGAACAGCGCCCCGGTGTTGCCGATGGCCTGCCGGGTCAAAAGGTAGGTGGGAACGCCGATAGCAGCTCCAAGGCCAAAGCAGATAAGCTGCCGCTTGGTTAGGTTGAACGCAATCTTTGTCTTGATTTTGGAAAGATCGTTCGGGACATTCACATAGGGCATCAGTCTGTCACCTCCAGTTTGGGACAATTTGTCCCAAAGTCCGGGATCGTCGGCTCCACCTCGTTGCCCCACACATCCCAGCCGGGAGAGGTCTGCCGTGCGAACAGCTCCACACGGGGCAGGTCGCCCATGAGGGCAACGATCTTGTCACGGGTTTCGTCCGGCTTTTTGCTGTGGGCTTCAATGGGCGAAATGATAAACTGGTGAATGTCGGCGGCCTGCCGCTTGGGGTGTCCCTTGGTCGCCAGCAGACAGATCTCGGCGTTGGCCCGCGTCCAGAAGCCCAGCCCATAAAACCAGCTATCCGCCTTTTTGTTCTTTTTGAGCCAGACGAACGCAACGGATTTATAGGTGAAGCCCCACGCACGGATCAGCCGCAGAGCCTCCGGGAGCTGGGGAAAGGTCGCCCACATGAAAAGGGCGCTGTCCTTGGCCGCAAGCTCGGCCACAGGCAGCGCACACAATTCATCAATGCTCATGGTGGGGTAGTGATTTTCCGCCGCGCCCTGTACTTTTTTTGCAGAGTAGCGCCACGGGGGATCTGCGTAAATGATGGGGTATTTTTTGATAGCTATTCTCCTTTCTTGCCTCCGGCCACGGCCAGCCGCGCCTGCTCAATGCGCTGGGCGGCGATGGTGTAGATGGAGGGGGCATTTTCAAAGCAGATGAAGCGGCGGTGCGTGTTCATAGCGGCAACGGCAGTCGTGCCGCTGCCCGCGCAGATGTCCGCCACCACCGCTCCTTCGTCGGTGTAGGTCTTGATGAAATACTCGCACAGCTCCACGGGCTTTTGCGTGGGATGGATGCCGCCCGTCACCGTCGGCACGAACAGCACATTTCCCGGATAACGCCGCCCGTCGCTGGACTCTGAGCCTGTCCGTTCAAACTTGCCGTAGTTGGTACTGCACCCGCTGCGGGGATTGGTCTTGCGGTACGGCTCCCCGTAGGTGAATTGCGGATGGTACACCGAGGACTTCTGATAGAACACCAGAATGTTCTCGGACTTTTTCAGCGGCGCACGGTTGGCATTGAGAAAGCCCGTTGCCCGGGATTTGTACCACACCCACTCATAGCGGAGCATGGCGAGGTTGGACGCACCCAGCACCTTATCAAAGGGGCATTGAGCGAAAAACAGGATGGCTCCGTTGGGCTTCACCGCCCAGCGCACCGCCTCCCACAGCTCCGGGAGCGGCAGCGGCACATCCCAAAAGTTCCGGGTCGTGCCGTATGGCGGATCGGTCAAAAGCATATCCACGCTATGCTTCGGCAGAGAGCGCAAGCCCTCGATCCCGTCCATGAGGTGTAGTGCATCCAGCTTTGGGACATTTTGTCCCAAGGTCATATTCATCCCTCCTTTAATGTGCGCTGAACACGCTGCGGGCGATGGAGCCAGTCTTGAACAGGCAGAAGCAGAGCAGCACGGAATAGCCCATGCAGCCCCATATCGCGCCGATGGGGTCGCCGCCCGTGGCGATGCCCTGTATCAGCACCGCATAGATGGCAACGCAGACGAGAATCAATAGCCCTTGAAAGCCCACGGCAAACAGGGACTTCAAATAGTTCTGCCCGGTATTGCCCAGCTCCCGGTTAGAGAGCGTGGCAACGGGGATGGGGGCTAAGCTGGTCAGCAGTAGGGTAAGAACCCGGCGCCTTACCATATCACTATGGCAGGTTTCCGAGAACTCCCCTCCGAACCGGACTTACACCTCTCAGCGTATCCGGCTCTCCAGATGTCAGTCTAATTTCCCCGCGTGTAACTTGTCGTGACAGTAGACGCAGAGTGCCATTGTCTTGCGCTTACGCCCAATCATGGCGATTTCCCATTGTTTTCTGCCACTTAAATCTTTGAGTTTTCGTATATGGTGTATTTCAAGCGGCACATTCTCTGCGCCACACCACTCACACCTGTTTGCTTGCAGTCTTTTTATAAGACTATTACGCCCATAATTCTCAAAAATTCTTGCTACTATATCAGGATTTCCGCTTTCTACTTTAGTGTCCCGGCGGAACCCATTATTGTAAAACAATACCTTTCCGACCTTGCCGTTTTTCTTCGGATATTCCACAACAAAATCTTTTCCTTGACGGTACTTGCGGATAATTCTGCTGATTCGTGTCCGATATTTTCCAGCAAAGGTTTTGAGCATACTGTATCTCATTACATAGTAGAAGTTATTGAGTACAGACACGTTGTTTGCAAGTCGGTAGTAGTTATACA
>ERZ1026975.970-NODE-970-length-15172-cov-5.369452_pt1 | contig 15172 bp, 12 predicted proteins | sample MGYA00519561_ERZ1026975 | MGnify/ENA primary metagenome ERZ1026975 (study PRJEB26926, sample SAMN06164672) | human gut metagenome | biome: ENVO:00009003; feature: ENVO:2100002; material: ENVO:00002003 | host: Homo sapiens | place: USA | collected 2012 ... | reverse complement strand
TCCATATAATCTTCTTTTTCTTTTTTTCACTGTCTACTTGACAGGGGGCACATCACGGTGCAGGGCGGTTTTTTGTTTTGCTTATTTGCAGCGGCGCAGCACCTCGAGCGTGTAGCGCCAGACACGCTGCACGGAGGCGATGTGCATCCGCTCACGGCAGGTGTGGATCTCCGTCAAATCGGGGCCGAAGGACACGCAGTCGAGCCCCGGCAGCTTTCCGGCGAAGAGCCCGCACTCGACGCCCGCGTGGATGGCCTCGACCTTCGGATCGCGGCCATATTGTTCGCGAAAGACCGCAATCATGCGCTCGCGCAAGGGCGAGTCCTTGCGGTATTCCCACGCGGGGTAGTCGCCCGAGACGGCCACCGTGCCGCCGAGCTGCGCCATCAGGCAGCGCAGGCGCGCGACGAGCATCTCTTTTTGAGAGGAAACGCTGCTGCGCACGCAGAACGATGCCTGCACGGTGTCCGCATCCGTCGTCAGGATGCCGAGATTTAGCGACGTCTGCACGAGGCCCGGAATGTCCCGGCTCATGGCCTGGATGCCGTTCGGTAGGCAGCAGAGCATGCACACGGCGCGCTGCGTGGATGCCTCGTCCATCGGCAGCTGCTGCGGCTGTGCCGTCTCGGCACGCACGAACACATCCGGATCGGCGGCCACGTATTCGTGCCGGAGCGCAGCATCCATATCCGCGATGGCCGCCTGCGCGGCGGCAGTATCAGCCGCCATAATAACAGCCCGGCTCTCGCGCGGGATGGCGTTGTCCTTCAGGCCACCGGCGACGGAGACGAGCCGCAGCGGTGTGCGCTCGCTGATCGCGTACAGCACGCGCCCCATGAGGAGGTTTGCGTTGCCGCGGCCTTTGTCGATCTCCGCGCCCGAGTGGCCGCCGAGCAGGCCGCCGACCGTGACGGTCAGCGCCGCGCCGGAAAACGGCGTGCGCGCGACCGACAGCGTGCACACGGACACGTTGCCGCCGGCGCAGCTGACGGTGAGCACGCCCTCGTCCTCTGAGTCGAGGTTGAGCATCGTGCGGCCCTTGAGGACGGACGCGTCCAGCGCAGCCGCGCCGAGCATGCCGGTCTCCTCATCGACGGTGATGACGACCTCGAGCGGGGGATGGGGAATGTCGTCCGCATCCAGGATCGCCAGCGCCATGGCCACGGCGATGCCATCGTCCGCGCCGAGCGTCGTGCCGCGCGCGCCGATCGTGTCGCCGTCCACGAAGAGGTCCAGCCCCTCGCGGGCCATGTCCTTCGTGCAGTCCGGCGCGGTCTCGCAGACCATGTCCATATGCCCCTGCAGGATGACCGGGGCGGCGGCTTCGTACCCCGGTGTGCCCGGGGCGAAAATGACGACATTGTTGTGCGCGTCCTGAATATGGCGCAAATGATGTTCGGCCGCAAAGCGGACGAGGTAATCGCTGATTTCTTTCGTGCTGCCGGAGCCGTGCGGGATAGCGCACAGCTGCTCAAAATAGGAAAAGACGGCATGCGGCTCCAGATGATCGAGAATGGGCATGACAAATCTCCTTTGCTGGTGAAATGAACCCGGCGGACACGCTGCCGTGCCCACCGGGGGATGGTTAGGCTTCCGCCGGGATCTGCACCCGGGACAGGGAAGCGCGGATGTTGCCGGTGAACAGCAGGCTCAGGCGGCGGATCTGCGCTTCGAGATCCTCTTTCATCCCGTTTTCGAGCCATTCATAGAAAATGTCCGTGATGCCGAAGCGGTAGAGGTCGCACACGAGCTTTTTGTCCTGCGCGCTCACGCGCAGGCCGCGGGCCTGCTCCTCGACATAGCTGTGCATCATTTCCCCGGAAATGCGGTCCACGTGCTTCTCAAGCTCCAGCCGGTGCGAGGATGTGTAGATGTGGTACACGGCGCGCTTGTGCTCGCGCGCGAAGCGGGAGGCGGTGATCATGCACTCCTCCCAGCTGCCGGTCGCCTCAAATTCATCGAGCGCGCGCTCGGTCTCGCGGCGCAGGATGGTATCGAGCAGCTCGTACAGGTCGGAGTAATGATAATAAAATGTCCGGCGCGTGATCTGACATTCGTCTACGAGCTGGGTCACGGTGATCTTGTCAAACGGCTGCTCGGACAGCAGCTTCAGGAATGTGTCCTGGATAGCGGCTTCGGTCAAATGTGCCAAGCGGGATCCCACCTTTCTGGTCGTGCGGCGCGGTCATTGCGCGGCCGGTTGTGTGTCCTGTGCGGGGAGATATTCAATGTGCGCATAGCTGTGGCGCCGGGCGACGGTATCGCACATGAATGTGTAGACTTTCCGGTGCAGGTCCCGGCGGGCGCTGCGCGGCGGCAGCGCGGGGTCGGGATAGAACGGATCGCTGATGACAACGGTGATGCACGGCGGCAGAAACCGCAGCAGCTTCCGCTGCCGGTAGACGACCACTACGCCGACGGCGGGCACCTGCTCGCGCACCGGGTAGGCAAATGCCGTGTCCGGGAACGGGCGGATACCATTATAATATGGCCAGATATGTGCCTCCGGGTAGATCATAACGGCCTGACGGCGCTCCAGCCGCCGGTGCAGCGCGGCGAGAAACTGCCGCGTGCCGTCGATCGTGTCCGCCAGCGGAACGGCGCCGAGCATCTGCACGATGTTGCGCAGGCCCGGAATGGAGACCGTATCCGCCGCGGTGACAATGCTTGCCCGGCGCGGGAACGCCAGCAGCGTCGGGATAAACGCGTCTGCGAGCGTGTTTGTGTGGTTGCCGTAGAGAAAGCAGCCGCCGGGCAGGTCACGCAGTGCCTTGCGGTTTTCGATCCGCAGACCGAAAACGAGCTTGCAGTACAAAAACAGAAACGGCGTCATGACCAGCCGGTAGACGACAAACGCGAGCGCCTGCCAGACCGGGCTGGGGTGCTCGTAAGGAAAGTCGGCGCCGATCGGCTTTGGCCGGATGCGCCCGTTCGTCGGCGCAAAGTCGTCATGCAGCGGGTCGTGATAATAAACAGTCTTGCGGCTCATGTCGGTTCGCCGCACAGGGCAGCGGCGTCAAAGAGCATCTGCTCCATCTGCCGCATGCAGCTCTGCTGTTCAAACTGCGTGCCGCTCTCGAGATACTTCCGGCTGTAGTCCGCGCGTTCGGCCGGGTGCTCGACCCAATAGTCGATCTTGGCGGCCATGTCTTCGGGATCCTTATTTTTAAATAAGGACTTCTCGTCAAGTGCGAACGCTTTGGCCGCGCTCTTCGGGGAGTTGGCGATGACCGGCACCAGTCCGCAGGCAATGGCCTCCAGGCAGGCGATGGACTCGATCTCCACCTCGGCGGGGTGGCAGTAGAGGTCGGCGCAGCGCAGCAGATTCAGCAGATCCTGCCGCGAGAAAAACGCGATCTCCATGTCAACGCCGTATTTTTCCGCCAGATGACGGTAATGCTCCTCGCGGGGGCCTTCACCGGCGAGGATGAGGTGGATCTGCTCGCGGTGGGCCGAGCGGCCGATGGCCTCGATGAGGATCTCCTGATTCTTTTCGCTCGACAGGCGGCCGGTCGAGACGATGAGGAACTTGTCCTCGAGCCCCTCCGGGCGTTTGGCCGGGCCGGGCGTGAACATGCTGTTGACGCCGTTGGAGATCACGCGGCCGTTCGTCGGGCCGACGACGGACTCAAACGTGTCGCGGATGAACTGTGTCGGGTAATGGATGATGTCCGAATACTGATAGACCATCTGGTAGCAGGCGCGGTAGACGCCGCGGTTGATCGCATCGAGATCCTTGCACAGAAAGTGCGCCGTGACGTTTTCGGCCTGACAGTGGAAGCTGGAGGTGATGGGCTTGTTGTACGCCTTGGCGATCTTCACCGCCGTGTGCGACAGCTGCAGCACGAACGTCGTGTGTACGACGTCGCAGTCGCGGATCGCATCCTCGAGCAGGGCCTTGTCCACGCGCGGCAGCGTAACGCCATTGCGCTCCACGATCGGGTTGAGCAGGTAGAGGTTCAACTCCGGCACGACGTAAAAGCACTCGTTGCCGGCCTTGTCCTGATCGGCGCAGACCACGCGCACGGTGTGCCCCTGCGCGTGCAGGAAGCGGATGAGGTTCATGCAGGCGATCGTGGTGCCGTTGTTTTCTTCGCCCAGAATATCACAGACAATCGTGATCGTCATGTTGTCGTATCATTCCTTGTTTTCAAAATTGGCAGGGGAGACCTGCCGCGTGATGCGACGTTCGTCATTGTAACCGGAAAAAATGAGAGCCGCATGAAAAAGGATTCTTTCAAGAATTCAAACAAATCTTATCCTATCATATCATACTTTCCTGCGTGAGAAAACCTCTCATTTTCCTGAAAATGTGACTGATTTTTTACGATGATCGTAAAACGCCACTGCGCCCTCTTGAATTACGTTTTCGAATCGTGTATATTATTTGTACCTATGTGTTCATATTTTTTGTTTTAGGAGAGCAAATTATGACAGACTATCAGAAGATGTATCAGGAAAAACTGACGACGCCGGATCGGCTTGCCCAGCAGGTGCAGTCCGGCTGGCTGCTCGGCATGGACACGGCGACCTCGCAGACGCCGGCTATCATGACCGCGATCGCGGAGCACATCCGCAACAGCGATATTACGGGCGTGAAGGTGCAGGCCCTGCTCGATGCGTATCCGTTCGAGTTTTACACCGACCCCACGCTGGCCGGCAAGATGACCGGCTACAGCTGGTTTTCCAGCAGCGCGGCACGCAAGGCGGTCAATGCCGGCTATGCCGACATCATCCCTGCGTATTACCGCGATTTCCCGACCCGCATCCGCACCGAGTACGACTATGACGCCGTGTGCGTCGAGGTCGCGCCGATGGACCGCCACGGCTACTTCAGCCTGGCGCTCAACGGTTCGTATATCGACGCCATGCTCGACAAGACCGAGCGGATCTTCCTCGAGGTCAACGACCGTCAGCCCCGCGGCCTGTGCGGCTCGCTGATCCACATTTCGCAGGTCGATGCCATCGTGGAGTACAACCACGACCTGCCGGTCCTGCCGCCGGTCCAGCTCGACGAGGTGAGCAAGACGATCGGCGGCCTCATCGCCGAGCGTATCCCGGACGGCGCGTGCCTGCAGCTCGGCATCGGTGCGATCCCGGACGCGACCGGCATGGCACTCAAGAGCAAGCACGACCTCGGCATCCACACCGAGATGTTCACCGACTCCATGGTCGAGCTCATCGAGTGCGGCGCGGTCAACAACAGCAAAAAGCAGATCCATCGCGGCAAGACCGTCACGACGTTTGCCTTCGGTTCGCAGCGCATTTATGATTATATCGACGATAACCCGGCCGTGGAGATCCTGCCGGTCGAATACGTCAACGATCCGGACGTCATCTGCCAGAACGACAACATGATCTCTATCAACGCAGCGGTCGAGGTCGACCTCTTCGGCCAGGTCTGCGCCGAGTCGGTCGGCACGAAGCACATGTCCGGCTCCGGCGGCCAGATCGACTATGTCCGCGGCGCCTGCCAGTCCCGCGGCGGCAAGAGCTTCATCGCCTTTACGTCCACGGCCAAGGGCGGCACAATCAGCAAGATCAAGCCCATCCTCACCCCGGGCGCCGTCGTCACGACGAGCAAGAACGATGTCGACTACATCGTCACCGAGTACGGCGTGGCGCATCTGCGCGGCCGCAGCCTCGGCGAGCGTGCCCGCCAGCTGATCGCCATTGCGCACCCCGACTTCCGCGACGAGCTGACCTTTGAGGCCAAAAAGCGCGGCATTATGATCTGATTCCGCAGTACAAAGCCTGCTGTCCGTATCCCACGGACGGCAGGCTTTTTTCATCTCGCGCGTTCTGTATCCGGACGCACACAATGGTGACGCGTGTTTCATCAAGCACTTGGAAATGCGCAAAAGTGTTACATTTGTACCGCTGTGGGGATTGTTCTTTCCTCGCAGCGGCACTATAGTGTAACCACAAAAAAGGGGACAGATTTCAATGCTGCCCCAAATCTATTGGAGGGATTTTTCATGAAGAAAACGTGGAGCAGAGTGCTCGCCACCGTTCTGGTTCTGGCCATGGTGCTCTGCATGCCCGGTTTCGCAGCAAGCGTTGCCGACACGGCGGACTATGACGCCGATCATGCGGCCTCCGCTGAGGAACTGACGGACGCGGATCTGCCGGAGCTGCTGTCCTCGGACGGCAACCACTATCCGATCGTGCTGGTGCACGGCCTGTTCGGTTGGGGCGGCACGGAAGTGCTCGGCCTGAACTACTGGGGCGGCTTCAGCAGCCTGCGCGACATCCTCAACGATGCCGGCTACAAGGTCTACACCCCGTCCATCGGCCCCGTCGCCAGCAACTGGGACCGCGCCTGTGAGCTGTATGCCTACCTCGTCGGCGGCACGGTGGACTACGGCGCATACCACTCTGCCACCAATGGCCATGCCCGCTACGGCCGCACGTTCCCGGGCGTCCTGCCGGAGCTGAACAACCCCGACAGTGAGCTCAAGGTGCATCTGGTCGGCCACAGCATGGGCGGCGAGACGATCCGCATGCTCGCACAGCTGCTCGAAAACGGCGACGCCGATGAGCGCAACGCCAGCCGTGACGGCTCCATCAGCCCGCTGTTCACCGGCGAGAACCGCCACTGGATCGAGAGCATCACGACGCTCTGCACGCCGCACGACGGCAGCCAGTATGACACGAAGGTCTATCAGAACATCGGCGATCTGGCGCAGTATGCCATGGGCATCATCGGCGCGGTTGCCGGCACCAATGTCAATGAGAACAACCTCGGTCTGGACTTCAAGCTCGATCAGTGGGGCCTGGTGCGCCAGCCCAACGAGGCTTACTCCAGCTACTTCTATCGCGTCATCAACAGCAAGATCTGGACTCAGCACACCAACGACCTGAGCGTCTATGACCTCGATGTTGATGGTGCGGCCGTGCTCAACGGCTATGCCAAGGCCCAGGATGATATCTATTACTTCTCCGTCGCCTGCTCGAACACCCATCGGGAACCGCTGACCGGCCACTATCTGCCGAACGCCAGCATGAACCCGATGATGCTCAAGAGCAGCACCTACATGGGCAGCCACGTCAACTACGCGGTCGGCCACGTGAACATCACGCCGGAATGGTGGGAGAATGACGGCATTGTCTCCGTCCGCTCCGCCATCCGCCCGCATGAGAACTCCACGGATAAGTACAATGAAAACTACGGCGTCGGCGCCGACGGCAAGATGACCTTCAAGGCCGGCACCAAGATGGGCGTCTGGAACTACATCGAGAAGATCGACGGCACCGACCATATCAACATGGTCGGCCAGACGCAGAAGTCCACCCACGCCATGCTGCAGGCCAAGTTCTTTGAGCTGGCCAAGATGCTCAACAGCATCCCGGTGAGCAGCTCATCCGACGCGCACATCTGCCCGGGCGCCCGCTTCACCGACATGCCGTCCTACACCAACTGGGCGCACGAAGGTCTTGATTACTGCATCCAGAACGGCATCATGAGCGGCACGAGTGCCACCACCATCGCTCCGAACGTCGTGACCACGCGCGCTCAGCTTGTGGAGATGCTCTACTGCCAGGCCGATTCCCCGAAGGCCACGAAGACCAGCCCCTTCACCGATCTGACCGACAGCTGGTATGTCGATGCGGTCAACTGGGCGGCTGAGAAGGGTGTCGTGAGCGGCACGAGCGCCACCACGTTCTCCCCGAACGCACCGGTCACCCGTCAGGACATGGCGACCATCCTCTATAACTACGCCAAGAATGTTCTGGATCTGGATGTGTTCGATACCGCTGACCTGACCGGTTATCCGGACTACAGCTCCATTTCCGGCTATGCCCGCACGGCGATGTCCTGGGCTGTTGCACAGGGCCTGATCTGCGGCGCGGACAATGGTATGGGCGTTGTTACCCTTCAGCCGAAGGGTGACGCGACCCGCGCACAGACCGCTGCGGTCATCATGCGTTTCTGCCAGAACGTCCTCTGAGACTTCATTTCAACAACACAAGCCCGATGGGATCTTCCCATCGGGCTTGTCGTATTTTGTCTGGTCCTGGCTCAGCGCGCCTTTTCCCAGCCGTCGAGCGGCGCACGCTGGATGGCGCCGAACACCTTGCTGCGCAGGTCGGGGTAGGTCTGGCTCATGGTGCGGATGAACTGCTTGATCTCGTAACGCTTGCTGCCGCGGTCCTCGGGGCAGGGATTCTCGACGATCGGCAGCGCCAGTGCCTTCGCCAGATTGGCGATGCGCCCCTCGCCGGCGTAGAGCAGTGGGCGGATCTGATCCACGCCCGTGCGCGTCATGTGCGTCACCGGCTGAAAGCAGCTGATGCGCCCCTCGTACACGAGCGAGAGCAGGAACGTCTCGACCGCGTCGTCAAAGTGGTGGCCGAGCGCGAGCTTCGTAATGCCGCGCTCGCTGAGCGCGGTGCACAGGGCGCCGCGGCGCATCTTGGCGCATAGGGAGCAGGGGTTGTCCTCCTTGCGCACGTCGAACACGACCTCTTTGATATCCGTTTTCAGGCGGGTGTACGGCACGCTGAGCGTTTCGCACAGCTCTGCCACCGGCGTGAAATCCATGCCGTCGAACCCGAGCTCGACCGTGATGGCCTCGAGCGCAAACGGCTTCGGATAGTACCGGCGCAGCTCGTTGAGCGCCATGAGCAGCACGAGCGAATCCTTGCCGCCAGAGACGCCGACGGCGACGGTGTCGCCCGGCGCGATCATGTCATAATCCTCCACGCACCGGCGCACCAGACCGGTGAACGCGTTCAGGTCATTCATAGCGGGACCTCCAAAATGAAAATAGAAACTGCGATTTCAAGCGGAAAACGGAGTAAAACGGAGATTTCGAGAGCAAAGTGATGTCTAAATCAAAATTCCGTTGACAGGTACCACCGATTGTGGTATAAAAGATAAGCGCGAATGTGAGACCTATTCTACGTTCGCGCCTGAAAAATGTCAAAATGTTTTTCAACACATTCTAATTGGAGGCACGAATATGTCCACTACTTTGCTGAACAAGGACACCGTCACCCGCAAGTGGTACGTTCTGGATGCAGCCGGCAAGCCGATGGGCAAGACCGCAGCGCTCGCTGCCGATCTGCTGCGCGGCAAGCTCAAGACCGACTACACCCCGCACGTTGACTGCGGCGACTTTGTCATCATCATCAACGCCGAGCAGGCAGTGCTCACCGGCAAGAAGCTCGAGCAGAAGTACTACCGCACGCACTCCGGTTATCCCGGCGGCCTGCACGAGACGCAGTACAAGAAGCTCATGAAGGACAAGCCCGAGCTGGCTATGCGTCTGGCTGTGCGCGGCATGCTGCAGAAGAACACCATCGCCCAGTGGCAGCTCAAGCGCCTGAAGATCTACCGCGGCGCCGAGCATCCCCATGCGGCACAGAAGCCCGAAGTCTGGGATCGCTGAGAAGGAGGAAATAGAACATGGCAACTTATACGAGCAAGAAAGCCTATATGTACGGCACCGGCCGCAGAAAGTCCTCCGTCGCGCGTGTGCACCTGTTCCCGAACGGCACCGGCAGCATCACCGTCAACGGCCGTCCTCTGGATGACTACTTCGGTCTCGAGACCCTGAAGCTCATCGTTCGTCAGCCCTTCGCTGCGACCGATACCATGGGCAAGTTCGACGTCGAAGCCACCGTGACCGGCGGCGGCGTGACCGGCCAGGCCGGCGCGATCCGTCACGGCATCTCCCGTGCGCTGCTGCAGGTCGAGGACAGCTACCGTGCGCCCCTGAAGGCTGCCGGCCTGCTGACCCGTGACCCGAGAATGAAAGAGCGTAAGAAGTACGGCCTCAAAGCCGCGAGACGCGCTCCGCAGTTCAGCAAGCGCTGATATATTCCAATATCGTTTTCAAAAGCCCGAGATCCACTGGATCCCGGGCTTTTTTATTCGGCATCGCTTTTGTCCGTGACAGCTCTTTCTAGAATTTAAGGGTCAAGCCGGAGAGAATACACTTCAATACGCATTCCTTGCTTTCGGGAAAATTACTTAAAACAAATTGCGTTTTCTTCCATTTTTCAATATCATGCATTTCAAGGATGGGTGCATTGCTGGATCCGGGCAGGTTCGGCTGTGCGAAATTTTGTTGGGAACAAAGAAAATTAGAAGGCTGCATTGTGGATAGCGGCCAATGGCTGCAAGACAAATCGTTACATAAAACAGCTGCAGTTGAAATCAATTCGACAACCAATGTTCAATATTGGTTGAATGAAAATGAACAACTTGTTGGCGTATGTGTAAATTTTGAATTGGCGGACGATGTTCATTACGAACTGAATACTGAAAACTGGTTTCGATTTCTAAGAGAGGCATTGTTTATTGCGCCAAGCAGTAATTGCGTTGTACCTTTCCGTGACTTCCTTAACACTGCAGCCCCGCAAGTTGACTTCGGAATGGTTCTTGATGCGAAACGCATCGAATACAAAAAGGTGGCTTTTCATGATTGTGATATTGATGATTGGGATTGCGTGATCCTGACGGAGGAATTGAAGCCGAACAGCCATGACCATTGGTCATGGCTGTTCGGCGAACTGCGAAGGCTTTTCGCTATGAAAGCTGTTTTCGTTAAATTTCATCAAGCTTGTATTTATGCCTTTGCGCTCCGCAGCACTGCACATATACACCGTATTTTCCCGCTTTGGCTTCCAGCGAGTAGCCGCATTGTACGCAATGCTGCCCTTTTTTACTGTTCCTATAAAAATATTCTTCTATCATGTCGATGTCAATGGGCAGCGTTTTACGGCAAGCGGGATAACCTGCGCAGGCCAGAAAAAATTTTCCGCGCTTGCTCTTTATCAGTTTCATCGGTCTGCCGCAGCTTGGACATTTTTTGCTTGCCCGCACGTAGCTGGCAAAAGTGTCGGCGTTCGTTTCTTCGTTTGCATCGGCGTCTATGGTTGTGCATTGATCCGTTGTTCTGCTCATCTCTAGAAATCCGTAGAGAGATTTCGCTGTGCGTGTCCCTTCCAAGCGAATAATTGGTCGATACTTTGTTCGAAGCGTCTTTCCTTCCGAGCGGAATTCTGCTCCGGAGTCCGGCGTGCCGAACCATACGATCTTTTTGTCCAGGATCGCTACGGGATTTGCAACAAAACTGTTCTCGATTGCAAGTGCTTTGAATCCGGAAGGAAGATCACATTTCTTCTCAGCCCGGAGACTGACTTTAACGCCATTTCTTTTTGCGGTCTGCAGAGCGGCTGCCAGTTGCTCGGAAAATGCATTCTCCACGGGCCTATTCGGAATATCGATTCGGATTTCCTGCTTGGCGCACGCAATATCCTGCAGAAATTCCCGGCTTCCGTTGCAGCTGTCAAAAAAGCGCATCATACGATTGCTGCTTGCGGCACACGCCTGTAAAAGCGCCTGGCCGGACAGACAACTGGGTTTCCCGCGCTGCGATTCGATCATCCGCGCGAACATCAAGTTCCCGGAGAGATTCTTGTTATCCATATAAGCAATATTTGCTACGCCAATGAATTTTCCCCTTGCTCTGGTAAGCGCAACATTATAGAGCCGGTTGGCATAGCCGTTTCCGGTGGATGTGAGCAGCAGCCCCGGGTAAGGCATGCGATAGCAGTCGACTGCGTCGTAGAGGATCATATCTTTTTCGGAGCCCTGGAACTGATGAACGGTTGCGCAGGAAATGGGCTTCAATTTCGGATTCGCGCTTGCTGCGTCACGCGCCATTGCATGAAGCAGGCGCGCCTGCGCATGATACGGGGTAATCATGCCAACTTCACAGTGTTCGGCAGCTTCCAGCGCCAGAGAGAAAGACAGCAGTGCGCTCAGCACATTTGTTCTTGAGCCGTTTCCGGTTTTTGTACATACAGACATCATACCGGACAAATCCGCGAATGCCATGGCGGCGCCTGCAATAGGGCCCAGCTTCACAATGTCCTGCCGTTTCTGCGCCATATCCGGCGCGGAATGCAGCAGTCCGCGGTACATGGTCTGGCTCGCAAATTCGGCGATGTCCGGCTGCATGCGGTACTGTGTGTCCAGCATGCATAACCATTTGTGATTCCAGCCGTTGTCCACGGCAGACGAGATGCCGCAATACTGGAAAATGTCTGCGTTTAGCGGGGAGGCTGCGCTGCTTTGCACAATAGGGGGGAGCTGCTTGAAATCCCCCATGCAGACGAAATGCTGCTTTGCGAGACTGGCCGCAAAAACGATTTGCGGAATGTATGCCATACTTGCTTCATCAAAAATGACCAGGTCAAACCGTGTATCCCGGACAGTACTGTCGATGATGGCCTTGGAAACGGTGGTCGCAACAAATTTTGCTGCTCGGACGGCTTCTTTTGCCTCTTGTTGCAGCGTGTTTTTGATTTGTGAGAGCCTGCGCCCGATCTCCAGATATCTCGGTGAACTCTTGCTCAGTTTCTTCCGTTCTGCGATCAGGTCACGGCGCTCTTTGAGCAGTTCGGGATGGTTCCGGATCACCAGATTATAAGAAGTCAGATATTCATGTTCCAGAAGATCCTTTCGCCTTGCATAACCGTATCGCACAAGCGTTCCCGGCTCCTGGTGCGGTGATTGCTCGTGCACACGCATAATGGCACCGTCTACGGAAACGTTACTGTAAGATACCATCAGCACACGCTTGCCCTGCGCGATGTGCGCCAAGGCGATTTTGGCAAGCGTTTGCGTCTTCCCGGTTCCGGGAGGGCCCCAGACAAATGTGATGGGCTGCTCCTGCGACATCTGGACGGCCGTCTCCGGTCCGGTTATCATCGAATGACGGTTATACTCTATGGATTTTTGCCCATCGCAGACCAGGGCTCGAACAATTTCAGAAGGGCGTTCCTGTATGCTGTCCAAGCGCTCGATCAGGGCGTTCAACAGCCGCCAGGGTTCCGCAGAGAATTCGAGGGTAGGAACGTCTTTCCCGAGATTTTTTCCGGTTGTAAGAACAATTGTAAAGTCCTCGCAGTATACGACGTGACCGGGAATGCTGAGAGGGCCTGTCCAGATGCTGATTTGCGTTCCCTCGGGATAGTTCAGCTCATCGTCCGTATCGAAAACATATACGTAATGCCCGTTTTTTTCTTCTATGCATTTCCCGTCAAAAACACGTTGACGCTTACCGCCGGTCGCCTTCAAATACGCAATTTCAGCGCCGAGGTCAGATTTGTATGTCGAGCAAAACTCTGCCACAGAAGAAAACGGACGGATTTCAACAGACCTGTCGGCTCCGGAATGGTCGCGCTGCAGTTTCTTTGCGCGGTAATGTGCTTGCGCTGCGTATGCAGCCTGCTGCTTTTTCGCCTGTTCCTGTGCTTCGTGCTGCGCCAAAGCCGTTTTTGCTTCCGTGGCAGCGGACGCATCCAGCAGAGTCAGAAACGTTTTGAAGCAGGAGGGGTATATAAATTTCTTCGGCGCAGGATTCGCTATAAACCGGACGGTAATACAAGCGGCGTCTTGCTGCGTAATTGTACCTTCGCCAAACTCGCTGTGCCTGACACGCTTTCCGATGAAGCTCACAGTCAGAACCTCCATTCTTTGATGCTCCGCTTATTTATATAACCATGCGAGAAGCCTGCGCACAAGGAGCCCGGCACAGATCAGGCCGATGGTCATCGTGAAACCGCTGATCGGGATATCCCCCGGCAGCAGGAGGCCGAGATAGATCACGGGAAGCCAAATGTCAAAGCGGAGGCGGGTGGAATGCGGACGGCCGGACGATGATCCGGCCGGTTCCGTGTCGGATTCGCTCAGTTTCATGTCGATGATATCGTCTGCCGGATCCTGCTTTCCGTTGCGATTCCAGTCCATAGTCTATTCCTTCCATGTACAGAGTGCCTGCGTCTTTTCGGGGTTTTCCGCCATCAGGCTGCGGAAAAATGCCCGTTTTCCGTCGCCGGACAGGGCTTCGAACCCAAAGGTGGTGACGCGTGTTTTGATTTCGCAAATGCTCTTGCGGCCGAGATTGCGGATCTTGTCCAGCTCGTTTGCCTCCAGCGCCTGCACGACGTCGCCCACGGTGAACAGCCCCGCGCGTTTGAGCGCGTTCTGGCTGCGCACGGAGAACATCAGCTCATCGATGGACGTCGCGCACGCGCTTTTGGTGAAGGGAAGCGTGAGGCGGATGTTGCCGCCGTAATAATGCTGCAGGGTAGCCGGAAGACCGATGGCTTCAGCGGTCTGCGCCAGTGTGTTGAGTAGTAACTGCTCGGTCATGTTCATGCACCTCAGAATTTGAAATTCCGGGGACGATGGAACCCTTGATGAGGTCGAGCACGGAATTTGTGCGAATGCCGAGGATACCCGGCGCGCGTTGATACAGCGCCTGGACAAACAGCCGCATGTCTGCCACGCTCGGCGCGTAGCACAGTGCCACCAGATGGCATCTTCCGGTGGTCTGCATCAGCGTCAGCGTTTCCGGCGCGGCCGCCATGGCATTTTTGATTGCCTCAAATTGGGCAACCTCCGTCTCGATGTTCACCACAAAGGCCATGCCTCCGGTGGCGGCCTGGGGATCGAGGATCGCCTGATAGCCGCGGATGACGCCGGACGTTTCCAGCGCGCGGATGCGGTTTTTTGCCGCTGTTCGGGACAGACCCACAGCCGCTCCGATCTCCGAATAGGATGCCCTGCCGTTTTTCAGCAGCAGATGAATGATCCGGTTGTCGATATCGTCCAGCCCTGCGATCTGCATGGAATCCCTCCCTCAGGTGTTGTGGATCGGTGCATGCTCCCGATTCCAGTTTTGATTATATCAGATAGATTTTGGGATTGCAATTGCCGCACTTTCCAAGTGTAAGTGCGTGCGTTCGAAACGAAAGACTGGGTATATTTTTTTGTACTTTTTTATCCTAAAAAAAGGTTGAAAAGGGTTGCGCTTAACCGAGTTCTTCACCAAAAGACGCGAAATCCCCGGAACCGTCCGGTTCCGGGGATTTTTCCGTGTCTAAAGAGTTGGGGCGGCCGTGCGGCCGCCCCGGTGCATTTGTATATTTATTTCTCTGCCTCATCAGCGGAGGCTTCCGGTTCGGCGTTTTCCGCCGTGCCGGGGTGGTTGCGGCGCGGCCGCATCTTGCCGAGGAGACGGTTGATGTGCTTTTCAATGTCCTGCGACAGCTCGGCTGCCTTGGCCGCGACTTCTTCGGCGGCTTTGGGCGCAGCAGCCTGCGCGGACGGTTCCGCCTCTGTCTCTTATACACATCTGACGCTGCCGAC